>JADMIO010634651.1_pt1 | contig 14538 bp, 14 predicted proteins | sample 8958161 | NCBI WGS metagenome assembly JADMIO01 (sample SAMN16585339, study PRJNA669376) | soil metagenome | isolation source: Crop rotation soil | place: USA: Cullars Rotation, Alabama | collected 2011 | reverse complement strand
GGTCGCGGTCGGTGTCGCTCGCGATCTGCTCGATCGGCTGCCCGGTGTGGCGGGACAGGATCTCGTTCAGCGTCTGGCGCGTCTTAATGATCTCGCGCGCGTGGATGTCGATGTCGGTCGCCTGGCCCTGAATGCCGCCCGACCACGGCTGGTGGATCATGATGCGCGAATGCGGCAGCGAGTAACGCTTGCCCTTCGCGCCCGCCGACAGCAGCAGCGAGCCCATGCTGGCCGCCTGCCCGATGCACATCGTCGAGACGTCCGGCTTCAGGAACTGCATCGTGTCGTAGATCGCGAGCCCCGCGCTGACCGAGCCGCCCGGGCTGTTGATGTAGAGGTTGATGTCCTTGTCCGGATTCTCGGACTCGAGGAAGAGGAGCTGCGCGACGACGACGTTCGCGACGTAGTCGTCGATCGGCCCGACGAGGAAGATCACGCGCTCCTTGAGGAGGCGCGAATAGATGTCGTACGCGCGCTCGCCGCGCGAGGTCTGCTCGACGACGACCGGGACGAGGTTGAGGCCCTGGATCTGGCCGTTGGAGGCGTGCTGCTGCGACATCTGTCTTCTCCCGCGCCGGGGCGCGTCAGGCACCCGGCCGCATGACTTCATTGAAACTCAAAGGCTGCTCGGTCAGCTTGGCGTGCTCGGCGACCCATTCTACGACCTGGTCTTCCATCACGCGGCTCTGCAGGCCCTGCATCAGCTGGGGATCGCGCGTGTAAAGTTCAACGACCTTCTCGGGCTCCTCGTAGGTCGACGCGATCGAGGCCAGCGCCTCGGAAACGCGGCGCGAATCGAGGCGGACCTCGTTCTGGCGCCCGAGCTCGGCGAGGAGGAACCCCGCCGCGACGCGGCGGCGCGCCGCCGGCAGGAACTGCACGAACGCATCGTCGCCCTGCGCGTTCGACTGGCGGGCGAGACTGCGCGCGTCGTTCTCGATCATGGCCTGCGGAAGGTCGATCTCGGGATAGGCGTCGACGAGCTTCTCGGCCGTGACGGCCTTGAGGCGGCCCATCAGCACGCCCTTGAGCTCGCGCTCGAGGTTCGCGCGGACGTCCTCGCGGAACTTCGGGATGCCGCCGTCCCTGATGCCGAAGCTCGCCGCGAACGCGTCGTCGACGGCCGGCATGTGCGGCTCCTGCACGCGGACGATCCTGACCTCGACCTTGGCCGTCTTGCCAGCGATCAGCGGCTCGCGGAAGTTCGCGGGGAACGTCGCGTCGACCGTGAAGTCGTCGCCGGCCTGGTGGCCGACCAGCGCGTTCTCGACCTCGGGGACGAACGCGCCCGAGCCGACCAGCGTGCCGACGCGATCGAGTCCGGTGGCCGGATGGCGCGCGCCGCCTGCTTCGGCGGCGTACTCGAACAGCACCATGTCGCCGGCCTGCGCGGCGCGGTCGACCGGCTGGAACGTGCGGCGCTGCATGCGCAGCGTTTCGATCATCTGGTCGATGTCGGCGTCGGTGACGCTCGACGTCGGCTTCATGATCTCGAGGCCCGAGATGTCGATCTTGCCGATCTCCGGCATGACCTCGAACGTCGCGATGTATTCGATCTCGCCGTTGGTCGGGGTGCCGGTCGTCTGGATCGCCGGCTGCACGGCGGGGCGGAGCTTCTCCTGCGTGATCGCTTCCTGGTAGCTCGATCCGATCATCTCGGAGAGCACCTCGCCGCGGATCTGGCGGCCGAAGCGCTGCTCGATGACCTTGGTCGGCACCTTGCCCGGGCGGAAGCCCTTGAGGCGCGCGCTGCGGCCGGTTTCCTGGATGCGCGAGCGGACCTTGTCCTCGAGCTCCTGCGCCGGAAGGCGGACGGTGAGCTTGCGGCCGAGCTTGCCGACGGTTTCGATCGAGACTTGCATGCGGTGTTCCTTGCGGGTGCCTTGTTCAGCCGCTGGACTTAGAGCGGCCTTCGGTAGGGAGAGTTGTAGATCAATAGATCGAGGGGCGGAAGGGAGACGACCAGAAGTAGCGGGATCTCCCTAGGAATGGGCGAACCCAGGCGTGGTGCGAAAGGAGAGACTCGAACTCTCACGGGTCGCCCCGCTGGAACCTAAATCCAGTGCGTCTACCAGTTCCGCCACTTTCGCCCTGCCGGAATGCGGCTGCCCGATCGGTCTCGATCGCGGAAAAAAATTGGTGGGCCGTCTAGGACTCGAACCTAGGACCAAGAGATTAAGAGTCTCCTGCTCTACCAACTGAGCTAACGGCCCGCGTAACCATCGGACTTCGAAACGACAGCCCATCATTGTAGCGAAACTGGGGTGGATGATGGGACTCGAACCCACGACAACCGGAATCACAATCCGGTACTCTAACCAACTGAGCTACACCCACCATGGAACTGCATCTTCGCGGATTTCGCCGCGAACGTAAGAAGTCCTGACTGGCGCGCCCGACAGGACTCGAACCTGCAACCGTCGGCTTAGAAGGCCGATGCTCTATCCGGTTGAGCTACGGGCGCATCGTCAGCCGCATTGTCGCGCGAAACCGCGCGTTTCCCGCCCTCCGGCGCGCCAAGGTTGGTCGGGGTAGAGGGATTCGAACCCCCGACACCCTGCTCCCAAAGCAGGTGCGCTACCAGACTGCGCTATACCCCGCCGATCTTGGCCCGCCGCCGCGCGCGAGCGCGCGCAAAAGGGGCCGAAATGGTACGAACGCGGCCCGATTCCGTCAAATCAGCCGCGTCCCGCGAAACCGCAAAAACAAAGGGTGCCGAAGCACCCTTTGCGTGCTGCATCGCTGCAGCGGAATTGGCGCGCCCGGAGAGATTCGAACTCCCGACCACCAAGTTCGTAGCCTGGTACTCTATCCAACTGAGCTACGGGCGCGTGAACCGCCGATTGTACATCATGCCCCGCGGATCCGCCGCCGCACGGCGCCGCTCCCGAAGGGCGCGCGATTATTCGGATCGCGAAGCCCGCCGTCAACTCCATCGCGTCGTCCGGTCAGACGTCTTTCACGGCATCCGTGGCGACCCAGCCGGCGTCCGCGCCGCCCGGCAGCATCTGGCCGACGTCCTCGCCGACTTCGCGAGCGATCAGCCCGTTGAGCTTCGCATTCATCGTCTCGAGCAGCGCACGGTTCCGGTCGCGATCGAGCGCGAGGTTGTCGCGCTCGAGCGGATCGTTCTCGAGGTCGTAGAGCTCGACGTCATTCAGCGCGAAGAGCGTCCCGACCGAATCGGGCGTGTTGTGCTGCCTGGGCGAGAAATAGCGCGAGAACGCGTAGCGCCCGTCGAACACGCTGCGGATCGCGCCGCGCTTGGCCATGTCGGGCCGCAGCGCGCCCGCCTTCGCCGCTTCCTGCAGCTTCGCCCGGCCGTCGGGCTGCTGCAGCATCGCGACGGCCCTGTCCATGAAGTCGCCGTCGACGTACGCGAACATGTTGTAGCAGAAGAGCGCGCCGTCGCGGACGGCAGTCGCCGACGCCTTGTCGGGCGCGGCGAGCACGTGCGAGAAGTCCCTGCCGGGCAGGTCCTTCGCGATCGCAGCCTTCTTCCCGGCATCCGCGGCGGCGAAGCCGACGAGCGTCGGCGCGAGGTCGAGATGCGAGGTAACGGCACGGCAGCGCTTTCCCCCCGCATGGGCGGGATGCGACACGATCAGCGGCACGTTGTTCTGCTCGCGATACGCCGTCGCGCCCTTCGCGTGCAGCCGGTGGGCGCCGTCCAGATCGCCGTGGTCGGCGGTGAGCACCACGATCGTCTTCGACGAAAGCCCGAGCGCGTCCAGCTCGTCGAGCAGCGGCGCGATGCTGCGATCGACGTCGCGAAGGCAGTTGAGGTAGTAGTTGTGGCGCCGCCGCCAGCGCCAGTCCTCGTTCGGGATGCGGCCGACGAGCCCGTCGTGCGAGCGGATGAAATCCGCATGCGCCCGCGGCCGCCCCGGCGCGTCGAGCGGCTGCGGATACGTCGCCGGAAGGTCGAACCGCCACTCCTTCGCGTAGAGCGGATGACGCGGCTCGGGCCGGATCTGCCCGAGCAGGTTCTTCGCCTGCACGGCCTCGCCGGGACGATCGGTGTCGAGGAACATGATGTCGTGCGGATTGACGAGGTTCACCGCGAGGAACCACGGCTTCTTCTCCGCTTCGAGCGCCATGCCGCGGCTACGCAGCCAGCTCACCGCCATCGACGAGATGATGCCGTCGTGCAGGTACCCGCCCTGCTCGTGCGCGATGATGTCGCCGACGCCGAGGTAGTCGGAGAAGCCGTACGCCTCCATCTCCCTGGTGAAGATCTTCGTCGGCGAGCCGAGCTCGTTGACGGTCTCGAACTCCTTGGTCAGGTGCCACTTGCCCTTGTAGGCGGTGTAGTAACCCGCCTCGCGCAGCAGGTCGCCGAGCGTCGGCAGCTCCGTCGACATGCTCTGGATCCATGGGAAGTTCGTGTTGTCGAACATCTTCGTCTGCTGGATGTGCCGGCCCGTGTAGACGACCGAGCGCGAGGGCGTGCAGACGCACGAATTGATGCGATGGTTCTCGAACACGGTGCCGCTCCTCGCGAGCCGTTCGTGCGCGGGAAGACGGTAATCGGCGGGCAGCTCGCCGGACCGGAAGTAACGCTCCTGGTCCGTGAGAATGAAAAGGATGTTGTAGCGCCCGCCCGCCGGCGCCGGCGCCACGGCAGCCGCCGCCGTGCCTGACGCTTGCGCGGCAGCCGTGCCGCCGAGCACGGTCGCCATCGCGCCGGCGCCGATCGTCTTCAACGCGGCGCGGCGACCGGAATCGACGCCGCCATCGCCCTTCTCATCATTCATGACCGCACTCCGGGTTCCAGGATGGGTGACGGGAAATCGACCGGCGGGACGCCGGGTTCAACGCGACAGCCGATCGTGCGCACCGAGGTACCAGCGCACGACTTCGATCGTCGAGTGCAGCCGCAGCTTGCGCATGACGTCGTGCTTGTGCTTTTCGATCGTGCGCACCGAGAGGCCGAGGCGATAGGCGATCTGCTTGGCGCGAAGCCCGCGCGCGGTCAGCGCGATGACTTCGCATTGCCGCAAGGTCAGCGGCGAGCGTGGATGAAGACGCGATGGAACCGGCTCGGTTATCGTCACCGGGGGCGGCGGGCCGGCGAGGCTCGCAGCGCCGTTCGGCACGTCGGACTCGAAATAGGTCATGGCGCGCTTCATCGATCGTTATATTGACATTACCGTCAATTTGACGAAACTGTCAATACAGGAATTGCCGATGTCGAAGGAAAAGTCCCGGACGCCGCGCGCCGCGCGGCCGACTGCGAACCGTGCCAAGGCCGACGAAGCGCGCCGAAGCCTCACGCGCGGCAGAATCCTCGCGGCCGCCGTGCACGTCGTGGCCGAAAAGGGCGTCACCGATGCCGTCATCGAGGACTTCATCAAGGCCGCCGGCGTCGCCCGCGGGACGTTCTACAACTACTTCAAGAGCACGGAGGAAGTGCTGCAGGCCGCCGCGCAGTCGCTGGAGGACGACCTCATGCTCTCGATCGAGGGCGAGCTCGCCTCGCTCGACGATCCGCTCGAGCGCCTGACGACGGGCGTGCGGCTCTGGCTGCGCAAGGCGCGCACCGACCGCGCGTGGTGCGCATTCGTCGCACGCTATCGACACCACGGAGAGCTCGTCGAGGCCACCGTGACGAGCGACCTGCGCGAAGGCAGGAAGCTCGGCAAGTTCGCGTTTCCGAGCGTCGCGGCCGCGCGCGACCTCCTCGTCGGAACGATCCGCGAGGCGATGGGCAGGATGTCCGAGGGCACCGTCGGCGCCGGCTACGCCGACGAGATCGCGGCCGTGGTGCTGCGAGGACTCGGCGTCGACGACGACTGGATCCGCTCGGCGCTCGCGCGGCCGGCGCCGGCGATGCGCCGCCCGTCCCGCACCGTCCGCCAGTGACGCCGTTCGGCGCCGCGGCTGCCCGTCACCTGACGAAATAACCCCCGACGCGCCAGTGCCCGTCCGCATCGCGCGTCGTCGCGACGGTTTCGGTCGCGGATGGATACTTGTCGAACGACGAGCGGTAGCGCAGCACGACGTAGTCGCCGTCCGGAACGCCGGGCAACTGGCGCTCGGCCTTCGTCGATTCGAGCTCGCGCGTCTTCATCGCGCCGGTCTGGTCGCGCACCGAGCCGACGGCCTTCTGCCACTCCGTCTTCGTCACGCGCGTCCGGAAGATCGCGGCGGCCTCGTCCCAACTCTTCGCATAGTCCCCGGCATCGACGATGCCGAGCCACGCAGTCGCGGCAGCGATCGCTTCGGGGGTGCCGTCGGACTCCGCCCGGCCGAGCGACCCTGCGCAAAGGAACGCCGCCAGCGCGAGGACAACGAATGATCGCTTCATGAAGCCTCCTTGGTGAGGGTCGGATCTCGGACGAGGACCATCAGCGCGCGTCCGGATCTCCGGTCGAGCTCCGGAGCGCGCCGGCGAGCGCATCGGCATCGTTGCGCATGCCATCGACGATGATCGCGCTGATACGCATCGTCGACATCCATTCGCGAAGGTGCGCCAGCAGCGTCGGCGAAGCGCGGCATGTTTCGGCGATGCGCTTGCGCAGCCGCTCGTCTTCGATCAGCGCGAGGCCGCCCGCGTCGCGCATTTCGAGGAACGTCGTGTCCTCGAGCTCGAACGGATAGAGCTGGCTCGCCTGGTAGTACGCAAGGACCGTCTTCCACGCATCGTTCGCGACCCGCGCGCCGCTCTCGCTGTGCGCCATCGCGCCCTCGCCGAACGCGCCGACCTGCTTCCAGAACGCGATTGCCTCGTCCATCGAGGCGCGGTCGGTCGCGATCTCGGCCTCGAGGCGCGCGACGTACCGCGCGCCGCGCTCGCGGTCGACGCGATCCTGGTTGCAGTTGCTGACCTTGAGCGCGAGCAGGATGCCGACGACGACGATCACAAGCTCGATCGACGCCGCGAGCCAGTCGTGTTCGCGAAGCCGCCGAATGAGCCTCACCCCCGCCATGCGCGTCCGCCCCGCGTTGCCACGTCGGCGCATTCTGCGGGAAAAACCGGCGCGTTGTCCCGAAGCGTCGCTCCCCGCCCGCGCCGGGTTCTGGCATGCTTCGCGCCGCTGGCGGTCCTCCGTCGGCGATGGAGCGGACATGACGATCTTGCGTCGCGCGATCCGGAATCTCCAGGCTCAGGACTGGACGGCGGTGCTCGTCGAGCTCGTGGTGGTCGTGCTCGGCGTCTTCATCGGCGTGCAGGCTTCGAACTGGAACTCCGACGCCGAAACCGAGCGGAAGTCGGCCGTCTTCACCGAGCGCCTCAAGAGCGACCTTCGCATCGAAGCGTGGGGCTACGAGATGCAGGTCGGCTACTACGGACAGGTGCTCCGCAACGCGACGGCCGCCGACGACGCGCTGACCGGCAAGTCGCCGCTGTCCGACGAAGCGCTGCTGATCGCCGCGTACCGCGCCACGCAGTACAACAGCTACATCCGGCGTCGCGCGACCTACGACGAGCTGACCTCGACCGGCGAAATCGGTCTCATCCGCGACGACACGCTGCGCACGCTTGCGATGTATCACTATCACGCGGTCCAATCGTAAGTTCGGCCGCGCCAAGAACCTCCGCGGTCGCTGCCGGAGCTACCAGCAGACCTTCCAGCCGCACAAGGGTCACCTTCCGGGTCGTCGCGCTCCTCGATGAGATCAACGCGGCTGAGGCAGCGTGCGCGATGCAGCTCAAGCGGTGGCTCCTGCGCGGCCGAACTGGCCGCCTGAACGAGTGCTGGTGAATATCGAGCCCGAACACGTCAAGGCGATTGTCATCGCGACGCTGACCGCTTCGCGGTTGTCTTTCGAGAATCTCAACCCGATGCCCATAGAGGCGCGGGCGGACCTGCAAGGAGTGGCTGACCGCAAGCAGCGTCAGGGTGGCATTTCTGCAGAGCTGACGGGGAACTTGCAGACCGATAGGTCAAGTCAAAGACATGACCATCGCTCACTAGAACGGCTACGCTTGCAGCATGTGCGGCCGCTACGCCCTCTATGGTCCGATCTCCCGGCACCGCAAGAACAAGCCGGTCGACGATCTGCCTGACTGGTATCCCTCGCTGGTCGACGCGATCAACGTGCGGGTCATGCGCTTCAACGTCGCGCCGACCGACGTCATGCCGATCGTCGGCGTCAACCGCGAGGGCGGCATCTCGATCCGCGAGCTGCGCCGGGGTTTGGTCCCCTACTGGGCGAAGGACGTGAAGATCGGCTACAAGGCCATCAACGCGCGCGCCGAGACGATCAACGAGAAGCCGATGTTCAGGGACGCGTTCAAGCGACGGCGCTGTCTGGTGCCTGCGAGCGGCTACTTCGAGTGGAAGCCCGAGGGCGCGGCGAAGCAGCCGTACTTCATCCACGATACGGACAGCGAGTTGCTGATGTTCGCCGGGCTCTGGGAGATCTGGCGCGAGACGAAAGAGTCGGAGCCGCTCTACACGTATACGATCGTCACCGGACCGCCGGGGGTTGTCTCTGGCGACATCCACGACAGGGCGCCGGTGATCCTCGCAGAAGGCGCGTGGGAGGCTTGGCTCACTGGCGAGGTGGCTGATGCAGCCGAGGTGCTCGAGGCCGCGCAGGAGCCGCAATTGAGATACTACACCGTGTCAAAGGCTGTCGGCTCACCCAAGAACGACTCGCCCGAACTCGTTCAGCCCATCAATGCCTATGTCAGTCTTGCAGAGGTCCTTCGATGCTTGCGCGAATTGAGTGATGCTGACTACCAAGAGCGTCTGTGGCTCGGCAGGATTGCCGGAAAGATGGGGTCACTAACAGAGGCGATCTGCCAGCTGTTCGATGACACCGGGCTCGGAGACGCCCTGGAGCACGGTCGCACCGGATTTGCGCCAGAGCTGGACGACGATTTACGCGCGCTTGGTCGGCAGCTCGATTCCATCGACACCAACCGGTCTTTAGAAGACATCCTGGCTGACCCGCGCATGACCCTGATCAGAGATTCAGCCGCGCGCGTCTTGCGGCTCATTGAAGCGCCGTAGACGCCCGCTCTACGTGCACGGAGACAAGCGATGCTTACAGACTCGCAGCGCGTGAACATCGTCTTCATCTTGTTGCTTACCGCATTCGGTCCAGTGTTCGTATTCTGCGGCTTCGCGCTAGGCAGCTGGCTCTGGGCGCATCCTTGGCCCTTCCATACGGCTGTTCATTTCGCTTTCGCCGAATGGTATTGGGCCGCTGGCTCCGGTGCGATTCTTGTTCTGCTCGTCCTTATCGCCTCGCGGGTGATGCCAAAGCCGTCGCAAAAAATCGCGCCACCACTGATCGAGGAAGACCACATCTTCCGCGCGCCGAGCAGGTGAAAGACCACTACATGATCGCCACGCTCATTCTGACCCGCGTTTTCGTGCGAGGCTTCCTCCCTGTTCCGGTGGTGATCGTACGTGCCGATGCGAGTTCGACCTCACCATTGGTCTCTTCGATTAGTTTCATGCAGACCGGGCCCAAGCCGCGTCCTTCGTGGACAGTGAACATGTCGATGACGACCCGTCCGCGCTGAGCGGCATTCCGACGAGGACAAAAGCTTGCAGCATTGCAACAACCTCCGAAGCGTGATCAGCGGATCTGCAACGACCGCTCCGTCTTACCGTTCCTGAGCGCCACTTTGGTGTCACAACCAACCGAACCCTGCCGTCAGCACAGAGATCGTTCGACGCTACCAACGCCTTGACAGACTTCGTGAAACCACCCGAACGAATGGAGGCAGTAGATCGTGCGCTTTCGGAAGATACTCCACGGGAAATGGCTGGATCAGCAGTTGAATGTCTGGCGTGAGATAAGCGCGGAACCTGCAATAGCCTTGCGACATTCCTGAAAGCGTCCCGAACTCCGTGAGGGCGTGGAACTCCCGTTGTGGGAGATCGCAGCCAAGCGCAAAGGGCCGCCCATGCGCGTCGCGCGTATCCGGAAACTCGAAATCGGCGTGCCCTGACGTGTGCCCTACCAGGGTAATGGTGCCCGGTGACGGCCCGATGTTCGGCATTGATTCGCTGCCCGAAGCGTCGTCGTTCGCACGACGAAACACAATGACCTGCAACAGACGTGCTTTCGATCCCAGCGTGCCTTCATCTGCCTTGGTCATCCATCGGATGTTGTCGTCGATCAGCACGGCATTTGCGCTGACGCTGTCGTCTTCGGCGACATATGGGACGCGTGGCCCAGGCGCGAAGGAATATCTGCCAACCGTCGCATCCGTCGAGCCGTCCGCCTTGCTCACGCCAATAGCGCGCGCTTCGTGAGCTGCACAAGCGACGGAACTCATCGCCGCCAGCGCCGCCAGCGCCGCCATCAGGAATGCGGGAAAGGCGCCCATGCGCAAGTACGTTCCCGTCAAGGCATCGCGTGGGTTCAGACGTGTTCCGTAGCCGATTTCCGGCCTTTCAAGCATGGTGGCTGAAGCCATTTGAAGGTTCCGTCCTGAGCGCCGCTGCACTGAACATCTAGCGCTTCCATCCGCTATCTTCGAGCGCGTCTGTTGCGGCGCATGGCGTGCCCGGTGGTTGCGTCTGAAACGAGTCGCCGATCTGCGCGCGACCGGCAAGCACAATGCCCGCCTCGCCGGCATCCGACAGCAGCATCACGGTCCTCGAGTCAGGGTCCCAGTCCGGCATGAACGGGGTATGGGCGAGCATCCCGCGCGTTCCGTCGCCGAACGGCGCGATCTGCCACGGGGGAGCCTGCGCGTAGAGCGGCACGGACCAGGCGAGCGTCTGCGCGTCAACATCCAATGTCATCAGCGGCGCGATCACAGCGCTGAAGCGCATATTGAAAAGCACGTCCACGTGGAGATGGCACGACGTGCCGCGCGGGCGCGATGAGTAAAAGCCACGATATCCCCCAGATGCGACGAGTCGTTGCTATAAGCGAAGATGCTTAGTAAACACTTATACGCTATAGAATCGCGTGAGACGCGCTCAAATGCAACGGAGCGATCGAGACGTACGACCCCAGCGCTCGACCCATGCGCGAAGCTCTGAGCGTGTTGTAGCGCGTTCTCGATGCGATCGAAGTCGTAGTCGTTGACTTACTCGCGCGTGACCCTCGACCACTTGCTCGTGCGTGGACTTGCGCCGAGGCCTCGGATCTCGAACCCCTTCCCGTCGATCACGCCCTCCTCGCGGAGCACGCGGTAAGCGCGCACGAGTGCCACCTCATCATCGGTCGTTGGAAGCTCCGGTTGGAGGGCGGCGAAGAGCGCGGCGAGCGCGGGTTCGTGCGCGTTGAGACTGAGAAACATCAGATCAACGTATGGTGCACCCAGGGCGGCGGCGAGCGCAGGGACGCGTGCGAGCGGGACCTTCGCCTTGCCGCACTTCAGCATTGAAATAAAATTTACGCTGGCGATCCCGGCTTCTTTCGCGATCTCGCGCTGAGTCTTGCCGCTCAGCGCAATGCGCGCGGCAATGTAATCGGCGAGCAATTGTTTCTTCGATTCCATTGAACGTTCTCCATGTCATCGCGTTCGTTGCGCGTGACGTATATGTAGAACGCCAGTCAGTTAAGTGCGCACATAATCAGCAGGTCTCGTGCATGTCGACCGCAACACTTGCCACGTGATCGTCAATGCTGGGGGCTTGCGCTGCGATGGAATCGACTCCGATCGTCATGCGAGCGTCGAGTCCAAGCTGGCAATGAGTCAACCTCCCGCGAGCGAAGGGATCCGGCATGCCGCTGGATTGCGGGCGAACTCACCATTTCAATCGCTGATGTAAGCCATCACAGCACGTTGCGGGTGAAACCCACAGACAGTCGGCGGCTTCCTCGATCCACGGCGTGGAAGTCGGAGTCCTAGAAATTTGCGTGAGAGGACGACCCTGACTCAGCCGAACCCGGAGCACATCCCGGATGCCCTTATAGAGGACGACTCGGCATCGGATCATGCCCGCGGCAAGAGCACTCAAGTATAAGTTTAGGCCGGACGAGAGATTTCCGTTCTGCGGCGGTGGGTTACGCGCTTTTGAGTCATATGAGAGTCATGACTTTCGCTGGAATTCCGAGGCTGACGACGTCTTGTCAGTGCGCTTCGCTCGAGGCATGGACATCACATTAGCGATGCCCGCGATGTCCAACTTGAAATCGAGCGCAGGGTGGACCTGGGCCGCAAGCTCGCTCGGCTGTATTTGCGACTGTACGTCGAGTGATGCTCGTCACTGAGCTCGTGGCCCGTGTACTGGCTTCGGAACTCCGAGGTCACGCCAGCCGTTTGCATCATGTGGATTACAGTCTTGCGCAATGCATGGGTGCCGACCTTTCGATCGCGACGTTCCACGCCGACCCGATCCAGATGCCGAGTGAATGCCGTCGAGAATGCATTACCCTGTCCGTTCCTGCTGTCGAGCTTGAGCCGGGGGAACAATCGTTCCTGGCCAAGCTCCTTCATAGCCGACACGTAGTCCACGAAACCCATGGCAACGAGATCTGGATGGAGAGGGACCACGCGCCGACTGGCGTCGTTCTTCACAGACTGACCAGGGCCTTCGTCGTTGATGTGCAGACAGACGATCCCGTCGTCCTCAGCGATGTCCACGATACGCAGCTGGCCAACCTCAGTGACCCGCGCCCCTGTGTATAGCTGAAGCAGGACACCCCAGCGGGCAGCGGGAGACAGCATCAACAGATTTGCTGGCGCGTACAACTTCTGGATCTCATCGGCAGAGAAGGCCTTGAAGCCGTACTTCTTCTTGCGATCACGCTTCTCTCGTGCACGGTATTGCACCTGGCCACTTGCCGGGTTGTCTCCACGCGGGTAGTGCCCTGCCCGTATTGCCCAATCGAAGAATCCGGTGAGGTAGGAAGTCTTGTTGAGGATTGTGGGCGTCGAGAGCCCGGATCGACGCAGGACCTCGACCCACTCGCTAACGTGCGTTCGGTCGATTTGCGCCAGTGGAATGTCCGCGTGACGCGTCGTGAACTCCTCGATCGCCTTGCGCTTCTGCGTGTAGGTTTTCGGCTTCGTCGAGTCCTTGATCGACAACAGCCACTTCCGCGCGCACTCCCCTGCCGTTAAACCGCTTCCTGCCTGGACCTTCACAGGCGCCACCGGCGATGGATTGGCGCGACTTAGGATTTCAGGGTGCTCGCTCAGGAGGTTTTTGAGGCGAAGATGGTCAGCCTCGTCATGGGCGGTGAGTTCGAGCCCATCCAACTTGATCGAGTAGTCGAAACGCGCAGCGTCATCGACCTGCACGTTGCCTTTCTGCCTACGAGCCACGCACTGCCCCCGCAGCGACGCGAACAAGTCGTCGCACTGAACGCACAGTGCAAGGGCACGAAGCCGTGCGATTGGAAGGCTGGACGTCGCGAGCGATCTCTTGATGAAACGCTGGCCGAGTCGCTCGATCAGATCGGTCGGCACACGTCGACGGAAATGCCAGCGCCCAGAGCGGGCGAGAGACAGGTGATGCGGGATTCTCATCGGGTTGTGACCCGATCTGTGTCCCGACCGCTAATTCTCCGTCGCGCACAAAACTCTTCTACTACAACAATTTAGAGAATATGGCGGAGAGAGAGGGATTCGAACCCTCGATAGAGCTTTTGACCCTATACTCCCTTAGCAGGGGAGCCCCTTCGGCCTCTCGGGCATCTCTCCGGGGATTTTCGGCACGCGCGTGCTGGCGCCTGCTTGGCGCGAACGGTCGCTAGTCGATGCGCGACCGCCGCGCGGAAGGATACTGGCGGGCCGGATCGCGGTAAAGGCTCAAGGAGAACTGCCGCCGGACGGCTCCACGCTGTCGGCGGTTCCGGTGCCGGGCGTCGCTTCGCGCTTGATGCGCTGGTAGATCTCCTCGCGGTGGACCGCAACGTCCTTCGGCGCGTTGATGCCGATCCGGACCTGGTTGCCCTTGACGCCGAGCACGGTGACGGTCACCTCGTCCCCGATCATCAGCGTCTCACCGACCCGGCGAGTCAAAATCAACATGTAGTGCTCTCCTTAACACGTGGTCGGGTCATCGACATGCCGCGGCGAAAATCGCTCACCGCGCCGACGGCAATGGAATGCCCGAACTCTGGGATCAGCCTCCCTAGCTGATCCCTCCCCTGTGGGCTCGACGTTTCTGTGCCGTATTCCCGAGCGAAGCCGCCCGACGAATCGGAGCATCGATACCCTAAGTCGCCCGATGGTAACGAACGCCCCCGGCACGCGCAATGAACGGAAGGCACGCGCGAATGCGTCAGGCTGCGCGCGCGGAAATCCAGGCCGGCAATCCGGCGAGCGCCGCGTCGAGCGCCGGCGAGTCGATGCCGCCGCCCTGCGCCATGTCCGGGCGGCCGCCGCCCTTGCCGCCGATCTGGGCCGCAACGTGGGCAACCACATCGCCCGCCTTGATCTTCGCGAGCGCGCTGCCGTGGACACCGCCTGCGAGCGCGACCTTGCCGTCGCTCGCGGACGCGAGCAGCACGACGCAATCGGCGAGCCGCTGCTTGAGCCCGTCGACGCTGTCGCGGAGCGCCTTCGCGTCGAGGCCGTCGACGCGCGCGGCGACGACGCGGAAGCCCGCGACCTCGTGCGCCTGCCCGGCGAGATCCTGCGTCGCCGAGCTCGCGGCCTTCGCC
>JADMIO011644085.1_pt1 | contig 14539 bp, 12 predicted proteins | sample 8958161 | NCBI WGS metagenome assembly JADMIO01 (sample SAMN16585339, study PRJNA669376) | soil metagenome | isolation source: Crop rotation soil | place: USA: Cullars Rotation, Alabama | collected 2011 | reverse complement strand
GGCGGCTATTGATGACAGCGTTGACGACAAGGTCTAGCCCCAGCGCACGCGCAGCCGCTTCCGAGGCATCGCGGTGATCGGGCGCGTCGCCACTGCGCTCAATGTTGCCTTGGCCGCGTGAGGGATAGAAAGTGTGGAAATGAAAGATGGTGGCAAAGCCCGCCACTCCTGGCAAAATCAGCTTCGAGCCGCCGCCAAAGCCCACCGCGCCATGCGGATAGACCCCACCAATGGTCATCTTAAAATCGGCATCTACCACCCACGGGTCAAAAAAGAGCGGAGTGCCATCTTCAAGCTCACCGATGCCTTTGAGGTCGCCCGCCATAAAATTGTGGCTCTTTACCGCGTATTCCGCCACAATCTCCGCACCCAATTTCTTCTCAAATTCCTCCTGGGTGAGCGGGCGGTGCGAGCCACCGCCGATGACAAAGCGAATCTCCGTCTTGGCGATGCCCGCCGTGGCTAACTCACGCAGGACATAGGGGATCAGCACACTGGCTGGGGTCGGGCGGCTGAGATCGTCAACAACAATGGTGGCGCTCTTGCGGCCCTGGGCCAGTTGATGGATAGGCGCTGTGCCGATGGGGTTGGCAAAGGCAGCTTCAATCTGCGCCGCGCTTAGTGTGGGCGCATCCTTCATCGCCAAGGTCTGCACCTTCCAGGCGGCAGGAAACTCCAATGTCAAGTCAACATCGCCATACCAAGCCCGCGAGGGCATTGTCACCAGATGACGGTCAACCGTAGGCGCAAGTGGTGGCGCTTGGATCATTTCGACCTCCTGTGTTTGTGCAGCCTGTGTTTGTGCAGCCCGTCTTTGTCTGGCCCTTGGCATACATCGTGTGGCGCGACAAAGCGCATGGCACAAAGGCAGGTAAACGCTCGGTTATCTTTGGGATTGCGATTGGGCTATTTATTCGTCACGCGTACAATGGACTATAGCATTGATGCCCAGTAGACGCAACGATGTAGATACAACGTTAGGTTGATTCGATGTTTGCCGTCCAGGAGGGTAAAAGAAATGCGCATTTACCATCTGTTTAGCCTGGTTGCCGGACTCCTCATTCTCAGCGCGTGCACCCCGATGATTGTGCCGCCAACTATAGTTGTCCCAGCTACTCCGCTTGCGATCCTTGCCGCTCCATGCATACCAACCCCAGGCATAGCGGCCCCCATACCAACCGCACTTCCCGCTGATTTGCCCTCAACAATAACGCTGGCAAAGCCGGATGAGCCGGGAGAACGCCTGATCGTCACCGGCACAGTCTATGCGGCAGATTGCCGGACACCCTTGGCGGGGGTTTTTATGGAGGTTTGGAACGCCAATCAAGCTGGGAAATACACCTATTTGCGTGGAAAACTTCGCAGTGACGAGCAGGGTCACTTTACCATCGACACCATCAAGCCTGGCAGCTATGGGATCGCCAATCATATTCATTTCATCATTTACTATCCTGACAAGGAGCCAATCGCAACCCTCTTGGAATTCGCCGGAGACCCCTTACTGTCAGCGGCTGACACGACGGTAGCCGTCACTGCATTGGTTGCCGGTGAGGAGAATGGCAAACCCTTGTTGCGCACGCGCTTCGACATTGTCCTGCAAGACGCCAAGAAGTCGCCCTAGCGCACTCAATCGACAGGCATACTGCCACACCAGCGCAAATCTATCCCGGCGCGCGCGCCGAGCCGCTCATAAAGTTCACCGGTGTGGTGTTGGATATGGCGGATGTTGTAAATTTGCAACTCCAGTTTGTTGAGGGGAATCCAGCTAAAACCTGAGGGCGCGTTCAAATCGAGATTGGGCACTTTTTGCGCGATTTGGTTACGGCAAAAATTGAGATATTCCAATATCTCGGCAGGCGTATAAGGTTCGGCAATGATGGGTGCACGGTTGCCTTCCCAGAAAATCGGCCCAAAGAGCTCTGCCTCCCCGCGGTGCTTCTCCCAGTGAGTAAAATCAGCTTCCTTCTCTTGTAAATAAAGGTGGGTGTAAAAGAGGATATGGACTGCCACCCGCCAGAAGCGGTTGCGATCCTGAGCATCGTCCCAAATCGAGGCAGGGCACTTCTCAACTGCTTCTTCCAACATGGCAAGGGCGGCGAGATATTGTGATTGCAGGAGTGTTGTTACGTCCATCATCGCTCCAATATATTCTATATTCCAATATATGATAAGAAAAGGGCTAGGTCGCTGGTGATCCGGGATGCGGGCAAAAAATGCGCCCAGCCCCATTATAGGGCATGGGCGGCAAAGAAACAAATGTTCTGATTTCGTGAAAAGATAGAGTTTTCCTAGCGCAAAAGACCGGGCAGAAAGATGCGTTCGCCCCCCTGTGTCGGAACTTCCGGCTCTGAAGGATCGCTTGGGTCGGACGGGTCTGATGGGTCGGGATTGCCGCCGCCAATAGGTGTCGGCGTGACCGGGGTATAAATGGGCGTGATGTCACTCCCTTGTAGAACGCCCAAGGGAGCATAGTCGCTGTAGTTGGGGAAGATCGTGCCCAAATTGGGATTGCCCAGACGACGGATGAGAATTTCGCTCAACACACGCCGATAATCTGTCGTGATCTGGAGATCGCGGTTGTCATAGAGCTGTTCAGTTGCCAAACCGGGCCATTTGCCATAGACCTTGCCGCCATTGACAGCGCCACCCACGACAAGCATCACATTGCCATGCCCGTGATCGGTGCCGCCGCTGGCATTCTGCCCAAAACTGCGCCCAAACTCGCTCATCACCACCACGGTCAAGCGCTTGGTATGGTCAATGCCGTTGTAATTGCTCAGGTCGGTGTAAAAGGCAGAGAGACCATCGGCGAGCATACCGATTTGATTGGCAAAATAGCCGCCGCCATCCTCACCCTGATGTTCGTGGGTGTCCCATCCCCCCAAATCGACAGTGACAACGCGCAAACCAAGCTGCATCTTGATCATCTGCGCCACCGATTGCAGATCGCTGCCAAAGCCGGTGTATTGCGGATAGACAGCGCCATTGCCAGGGGTGTAGGTTCCGGGGTTGCTCCACTCGATCACATCGAGGGCGTTGAGCGTTTTGATACCCGCTTCATGCAGCCAACTGCTGCCCGTATACATCTGGCGCAGGGCTTGGCGCTGCCAGTCGCCATAATACCAGTCGCCATCCAAGCCAAAGTCAGTGGCGCTTCTCATGCCGATGGCCTCGCGGCTGCCCGCCAGGGAAGTGGGTTGGAGGCTGCCCGCCGACATGGCAGGCATGATGATTTCGGCAGGAAGATTACCCGCCGTTTCAAGATGACGCGTCAGCCAACCGCTGGCAGCGCTCTTTTTATCAGGTGTGCCAAGCTCCATATATTGCATGGCGTCAAAGTGGCTGCGGGTGTCACTGGTCAAGCCGGCGGCGTGGATGATCGCCACGCGCTTATCTTGATAGAGGTCGTATAAGCTAGCGGCGGCGGGATGCAGCCCCAAATGGTCGTTGACAGACAAGAGCGAAGGCACAGGTATCTTGATCTGCGGGCGTTTCTCCTCATAATAGCCGCGATCGGCGCCATCTTTGGGCGAAACCACATTTAAGCCATCCATGCCCCCGCGTAAAAAGACGACGACCAGGATGTCTTGGTTGGGTTCGGCCTCGGCAGCGCCAAAGGCGGTAAAGCTCAGGCCGCCGCTCATCGAGGCAATGGCGGCAGAACAGCCAATCATAAAGCCACGACGTGTTGTCTTAAACATAGGAAGTAATCCTTTCGGGATGATTGCTAATCAGGATTCGAGCTTCGTCTCGCGAGACTAGCGCCACTGGAAAGAGGGCGACATGCAGATCAACGCCACCAGTGGGCGCAGCCGATCCTCGATCTGGTCATCAGGCAGATCAAAGTCAGGATTACGTCCCGACGCGATAAAATCGACAATGGGTTGCCGTTCACTGCTCGGCAGCGCACGGCCTAAAAGGCGGTTACTGTAATAATCCACTAATCCGTTCGGGGTCTTATAGGCGACATTGACGTGCGGGTTGACTCGATAGTCATCTTTGTGGGCCCCCTCGCCACCAATGCGCCATTCAAAAAGACGATTGACATGACGCCAGCGTTGCAGCATCGGCATCGTTCCAGACCAAGCGTTGCGGTCATCGGGATAGCCATTGGGTGGACGCCAGCCAAAGAGGGACTGACCGATGTCATCATAGTGCCAGAAGAAACCCTCCGGCCCATAGTTGGCCTGTAGGGCGCGCATCACGCTGACCGAAAATTCAAAGGGGCGCTTGATCTTTTCGCCCCAGGTGGCGCGAAATTCCGGGGAGAGCAAAATGGTGCGCATGACCTTCTTGAGTTGATCCGGCGCCTTCTGGTTGGCGACAAAGACATCGGCGGCAGCTTGTACCACGCTATCCGGCGGATTGTCGCTGATGAAGCGGCGGCAGAGGCGGCGACAAATATAGTGCGCCGACTTCGGATGATAGGCCAGCATATCCAGCACTTGTTTGCCATCCTTGATGCCCTGGAATTCGGGGATGACCTCACCCAGGACAATTTTGGTATAGGGAAAGTGGTCTTCATCATCATATTTAAAAAGACCCGTCTCCTCGTCAATGCGCCAACCGGTGAAACAGGTCGTTGCGCCATAGACATCGGAATCTACATAGCCCAAACGCTTGCCATTCTCGTCTTTGATGGCAGGGTCATTGATGCTGCGCACACCAAAATAGTTCTCGGAGCCCATGACATGCAATTCAAAGCACTCACGCGCATAATTCTCATTCGGCTTGTCGCCGGAGTTGAATTGGTTATCAAGATAGTAAAGCATGGCAGGGCTTTGGGCGACGGCTTCCAACATTGTACGGAAATTGCCCAGAAGGTTGGCGCGGATAACATCACGGTCATAGTGCACAAAGGTGGGCTGCGGCCAACCATCCCACGCATAGATATTAAAATGATTATGCCAATAATCCGCCAGCACTTGCACCAACTGGCGTTTGCTGTAGATGGCGCGCAGAAAGGTCGCTTGTTCTACCTCTTCGGCAGGCAGCCCATAGCCCATTTCGCCATTTGCATGATCGGCCCAAAGTTTGGTTAGACTCTTGTTCAAGGTTGTAAAGCCCCAACTGGCAATGACGCCATCACAGACGGAATCATCAATCGCCGCTGGGTTCAACTGTTGATCGACATAGGCAGTCAACCGTTCATCATCGCTGTTGCCCAACGCATTAAACGCTGCCCAATCGTTGGGGGTTGCGCCAAAGGCCATGCGGGTGAGAGCAATCACTGCCACATTGGGCACTTCTGGCGCGCCGCCATCCAATGCCGCCACCACTTGCTCAACTTGTGGCGAGCGCATAGCGGGGTGCGGCGCACTCTCTTGAGCATAGACATTTGTATCCAGCAAAGTCGTTGCGCCCGCCGCCAACGCCAGTGCGCTTCCGCCGCGGAATAAGGCCCGCCGCGAGAGAGCGGCTGCTTTAGGCGCAGCCGGATTGTCAATCGCCGCGTCATTCATTGCAGCATCAGTTGCCGCTGAGATAGATTTCATCGTTTGTCTCCTTGGGATTACCGCGCTGTCATTGCTTGGAGTATACGGAGAGGGGCCACATTTGTCATCAGACAAAAGCATGACGTGAGAACACAGAGGGTGGGCGTGGGGAAAGCGTATAAATTAGTCAAGTGAACAAAAAAATCCAAAATAAAAAGGGAGAGCGCATTTCTGCACTCTCCCTCTTATCTGCTCGGTTATGAAGTTAGCAACTTGGGCGAGGCCAATCGCCCTACAACAGTCACTAGCTCGCGCCTTTATGCTAAAGGCAAACTACATCTTGCTCGGCTCGGAGGCCTTGAGGAAGCTATCAACTTCGGTCTTGGCGCGTTCCTTGGTATAGCCATAGCGTTCTTGCAAAAGACCTTCAAACTCGGTCCTCGTCCCCTTGATGCGGTCGAGATCATTGTCGGTGAGGTCACCCCACTGCTTTTGAATCTGGCCACGAAGTTGTTTCCATTTGCCTTCAAAAATATCGCCGTTCATAGTTCTCTCCTTAGTCTATCTTGTGATAAGTCTATCTTGTAATATCTATCTTGCTGTAGATGTCTTCTGTCAATAGCCTGCGTTAGCAATGAAGTAGTTCAAGGTTGTGGTCGTTTCTCCACATATACACACGGAATATACACACGGAATATACACACGGATTATGCCCGCTGGCGTTCGTGCTGGCCTTCGCCAATTTCTTCAACCAACTTACGGTTAAAGGCCGGCAGGTCATCCGGTTTGCGACTTGTAACAAGTCCCTGGTCAACTACGACTTCTTTATCAACCCACTTCGCCCCGGCGTTTTTGAGGTCGGTTTGAATGGAGGGATAGGAAGTCACCGTGCGTCCCTTGACTACATCAGCTTCAACCAACATCCACGGGCCATGACAGATAGCAGCCACTGGTTTTGCTTGGTCAAAGAAGCTGCGTACAAAGTGTACTGCCTTCTCATTCGTGCGTAGCTTGTCCGGATTCATAACGCCTCCCGGCAAAAGCAACGCATCATAGTTGTCGGCCTTTGCCTGCTCAATCCCCACATCTACAGGGAATTCTTGGCCCCATTTGGTGTGTTCCCACCCTTTTACCTTACCGGTTTTGGGCGAAACGATGTGAGTTGTCGCTCCAGCTGCCTCCAACGCCGCTTTTGGTGAGGTCAATTCGACTTGTTCAAAACCATCCTCAACCAAAATGGCAATCTTCTTACCACTCAACTGCGCCATTCGATACTGCCTCCGATCTCTATCAGAAGTCATCTCGTCATTGTGATGCTCCATGACATGGGTGGGCTATGCGCTCCACCGCTCCCTGCGCCCGTTGCCGCCGTCATTGACGAGCGGGCCAGCCTTTCGGCCTGTGCCTCAACGTTCGAGGTAGCTATAGTATGACAGAGGTGGGCGGCGGTGGCGATGGGTCACGGTAGACGGTTTGGGTAGAAGAAAAGGCATATCTGCCCTGCCTACCGTTTTTTTGAGCGCCAATTCTTATCCTATTTTCACTTTGTACACGACTTTTTTAGGTAAAGTAGGGACACGCAAAAGGATGTATAGGGGTATACGATACAGACTTACATTGTTGACGCCTTATATCTTTGGGAGCAGTAACAAGAAATTTGCGTAAGAAATGTACGAAAGAAATGTACGCAGGAAAAGGCGTTCTCAGAGGGGAAAAGCTCTAAACTATGCCTAGCCGTAACCCAAAACGATTTTTTCATATGCTGGCGCTGGCTGTCTGGACGGCCGCGCTTCTCAATGCCTCCTTTGTTCCTGCCACACTTTGGGCGCAAAGTGTGGCTTGTAGCGAAAGCGTGATTGTCCAAGCAGGCGAGACGCTTTCCGTCATTGCCGGACGGACCCTAGGCAACCAGCAAGCCTATCCACAGATTGTCGCCGCCACCAATGCCGCCGCCGCCATTGACCCCAGTTATCGCCGCATCGACAACCCGAATCTCATTTCTGCTGGCTGGAAGCTCTGCATTCCGGGCGAAAGCGCCACCCTGCAACCGGCTGCGCCAAGCAACGCCGGTGGGCCGGTCAACGACAGCAGCGACAGCAATGCCACCGATAGCGTCGAAAACGCTGCCGCTAATTCTGCCAATACTGCGAGCGACGATGGCAGACCTTCGATTGAGGAAGTTTGGGCCAAGCGCATGACACCGGGTGGTCCTCACCCCCTGAGCATCGACTATCTGCGCTCGCAAACATACCCCGGCAGCCCCATAACCATTGAGCAGACCTTGACTCCCGCCGGCAATTACAGCCGCTACCTTGTCTCCTATCTCTCAGAGGGGCTGAAGATCAACGCCTATATGACGGTGCCCTCTGGCGAAAAGCCGGCTAGCGGCTGGCCCGTCGTCGTCTTCAATCACGGCTATATCCCGCCCGAAGTCTATAACCCGCTCGAACGCTACATCGCCTATCAAAATGCCTTTGCCGCCAATGGCTATATTGTCTTGCGTCCCGATTATCGCGGCAATGCCGACTCCGAAGGCGAGGCAATGGGCGCCTATGGCGACCCCGGCTACACGATTGACGTGCTCAACGCCATCTCGTCAATCAAGGCTTATGCGGATGCCGACCCTAACCGTCTGGGGCTGTGGGGTCACTCGATGGGTGGCTATATCACGGCGCGGGCAATGGTCGTGCGTAATGACATCAAGGCGGGGGTGATATGGGGCGGCGTCATCGGCTCGTATACCGATATGCTCTATTCCTGGCGTCGTCCCCCAAGTGCAGTGGCTACCATCCCGCAGAGTTCGCGGCGCTGGCGTCAAGTCTTGCTCGATCAATATGGTACGCCCGCAGAAAACCCGGAGTTCTGGGCGACGCTCTCTGCCAATAGCTATCTAAAGGATCTCTCCGGTCCGGTCCAACTCGACCATTCGACCACCGATGAGGAAGTGCCGCTGCTCTTTTCGCAAAACTTCTACACCGAAACGCTCGCCGCCGGAAAACCCATTGAGTTCTACACCTATCCGGGCGATAACCACAACATCTCGGCAAATCTCAATCTTGCCTTGCAACGCTCAGTCGATTTCTTTGACAAGTATGTAAAGAACGCTGCGCCCGCTACGACCTCCGCTGATCTGTCGCCAATTCTGCCGCCTTCCAATACAGCGCCAGTTAGCGCCACTGTCAGCACTACGCCGACACTGCCTGCGGCTGTGCCCACCGCTCTGCCGACCCCCGTTGCCGGCGCTGTGCCGCAGGGCTAGGGAGAAACAATTCGCAAAGCCACTGGATCATTGGCGGTTGTCAAAAACCATGATACAAACTAACTAGCATAGCTGAAGGGGCATGGTAACAACCATTGCCCCTTTTGATTTGAAGACTAGACGCATACACATAAACCACTACAAACAAACCAATACACAAAAAGCAATTGAGAGCATTTATGGCAACCCCTGCGTTAACTGTCTTGATCGGTGAAAATATTGGCCCCGCCAACCTTGCCCGCTTGCAGGCAGAGTTCCCTGCTGTTGATTTTCGCTTCTGCATGGAAGATGCCGAGTGGATGGAGGCAGCGCCAAGCGCAAATGTCATTCTCAGCAAGCGTTGGCCTGCCGAAGCGATGAAGCAGACAGGTCAACTCCGGTGGGTGCAAGCCGGAACTGCCGGTGTGGATCACCTTTTGCGCTCGGATTTGCCGGGGCGCGGCGTGATCATCACCAATTCGACGGGCGCGCATGGCGACCCCATCTCCGAATTGATCCTTAGCCACATGCTGGCCTTTGCCACCGGGCTGAATACCGCCATCCGCGCCCAGGGGGATCGCCGCTATATCCAACAAGAGGTGATGGCGACCAAATTTGAATTGGCGGGGCAGACGCTTTGTGTGGCGGGACTTGGCGACATTGGCGGCACATTGGCGCGCAAGGCAGATGGGATGGGGATGAGGGTTATCGGTGTGCGGCGCACCCCACAGCCCGCAACAGGGGTTGCCCAGGTCTACACCGCCGATCAATTGCCTATCGCTTTGGCGCAAGCCGATCATGTAGCGCTCTGCCTGCCCTTGACCAGCGATACTCGCCATTTTATCGGCGCGGCGCAATTGCACGCCATGCGCCCGACAGCCTATATCTATAATGTGGGGCGGGGGGCCAGTATCGACCAAAAGGCATTAGAAGAGGCGCTGCAACAGGGCATCATCGCCGGGGCAGGGCTGGATGTGACAGAGGTGGAGCCGGTGCCGCTCGATTCGCCGCTGTGGGCCATGTCCAACGTGATCCTGAGCCAGCACACCAGCGGCATGAGTCCGCACAACTCGGATCGGGTGACGGAGCTATTCGCCGCCAACCTCACACGCTATTTGGCGGGCGACCCCTTGCAGCAGTTGATCGACCCGGCACGCGGCTATTAACCGGTGGGCGAAGTTGGGAGCAAGCCGGACCGTAAAGAATCAAAAAATTTCCCGGCTACCGAGGCATGGTAGCCGGGAAATTTCAAACTCCTCGCCGTGCTGATTGTAGAGCTTACTGTAAGTAGAGCTTACTGAGGTGTGTGAGCCAGCACCATCCAGGTTGTACCGCTGAAATATTGCGTTTGCTCGGTGGCTGGTCGCGTGATGATCAGGTCAGCATAAAGAGTGCCGCCGACAAAGTGCCACGCCTTGAAGTCGAAGTGTTGAGCCTGGATACGCAATTCTTGCCAATGAATCAACCAAAAACCAGTATTCCAGAAGCGCGGCTGTGAGATAAGATCCACATTTTCTGGGCAATGATGCGTGATCGTCTCGGTCGGATGGCCTGGATCGAACTTGAAACTCAGTTTCGGGTGTTCATCCCAACCGTAATTGAGATTGATGCGACCATCCATCAGGTTGAAGGTGCTATTGGTCTTCTCCGTCTGATTTGAACAGCCAGGAGTCGCGCCCGCCAGGTTGAAATTGTTGTAGATCAGAGGCGCTTGGCTGGCGGCGGCGAGCTTGCCGTTCAGGTCAAACTGTACACGAATCTTCTCGGCCCGCAGGTGACTGTCGTGCGCCTGTCCCACAGACGGGACGCCTGGCACATCCTGCGCCAGTGTCGAATCAAAGTCCATCTCAAAGGTGGCGCACTTGGTGACCAACTGGGTCATGGTACCGCTGATATAGCTATCGGCAATCCATTCTCGTCGTTGCTCAACCGGCATCATGCGGATGATGCGCGCCCAGCGCAATGCCTTGACCACTTTCGAGGCATCCCCGTTCCTACAGGCAGCGGATGAGCGCTCGACCGCATTGGCAAGCCCAAGCAGCAAGTGTTTCCAACCCTCCGCAATTTGCGGCGCCAATTCATCTTCGAAGCCGAATTCCTTGGCCCACATCAGCAACGCCTTCAAATCGATGATACCTTCACTCAGTTTGCTGTCATTACCATCTCGCCCTGCCAGTAACGCCGGTTTGACAATGTTGTCATACCACTGGGTCAAATCCTGGAGAGAGACATCTTTTATCACAGCGCTCTGCGCCAGCTGGTCATCGGGTGCGCTCGGCGCGTGATCGGTCACCTGGGTCTGAACTTCCGCCGCACTTCCGGCGGTCACGCCATAGCCGCTAAAGTGGTTCAACTTCAAGGCAAAACCATTCTCATTTTGCACAAGCGGACGCAGATGAAACTCTTCACCATTGCCCTGGTAGCCAAAAGCCGCGGCTTGCAGCCCAGCCTCAAAGCCAGGCGCGGCTTCAATTTTCAGAGTCGCGGCCTCTAACAGCCGTAGCCCCTCAGGTCCCAGTTGGACACCTGCCACCAACCCGCCGCTGAGTGGCATAGCGGAGACGGCGCTCAACGGCGTCATCACAATCTCTTCGTCGCTGAGCAAAGCGTCCGCCGGAATCGTAAGGGTGAACTTGGTCCCGTTGGTTGCCGTAACACTCATTTCGCCGCCCTCAACCGCAATGGTCTGTGTGACGGCATTGGCGGAGTCCAGGGTAGGCACAACCGTAAGTGGATTCCCTGCCGGCTGGCCGGCAGGATTATCGGTGGCTGTAAACGGGATAAAAAGTGCAAGCGTGGCGCTGGCCTCGGCTGGGGCGCCAGTGACGCTGCTCTGTGCAGCCGCCGGTAGCGCAGGCAAAAGCCCGCCAACTACAATGAGAATTGATAGCCATTTTTGGGTGGGACGGAGGTAGTTGTACATGGTTTTGCTCCCAGTCATTAGCAATTGAAACAAGAATCTTCTATTGCTAATTTCACCATGAGAGCGACCTACACAACAGCAACTAGACGGCACAAAAAATACTACAAAAGGTGTTACAAACACCGGCGCCCACTCTTGCGTACCACTCGCTAACTTTTATGATTTGTGAGTAGGTATACGGTAAAGTAAATCATCAGAAGCGAGTCCCATCATAAATTATGCGCGAACATTTGGTTGACCTGATCCAATCCATCGCACCCCATGATACGCTGGAGGCGGAGCATATTGACGCGACCATGGCGTGGATTGCCAGTGGCGCGCCCCTTTACCGCCTCAGTAGGGCCGATGATCCGCCGCAGCATCTTGTCGCCTATTTCCTGCTCTGTGACGCTGCCCAACAAAAGCTGTTGTTGGTTGATCACAAAAAGGCAGGGCTGTGGCTGCCCAGCGGCGGGCATGTCGAAGTTGATGAAGCGCCACAAGAGACGGTGCGGCGCGAAGTGCAGGAGGAGTTAGGCGTCGAGGCTCGCTTTTTAATGCCCACACCCCTTTTTCTGACCGTCACACCGACGACTGGCGCAATTGCCAAGCATGTCGATGTTTCGCTCTGGTATGTGTTGCAGGGCGATAGCAGGCAAGAATATTGGTTTGATCCGACAGAATTTTATCGTATCGCCTGGTTTGACCTGGATGCGCTGCCTCTTGAGCGCACAGACCCACATCTGGCGCGTTTTGCCGCCAAGTTGCAGGCATGGGCCATCTCCTAACACAGAGAGGAAAGAGAAGCCAATGTTCTTTGACCAGTCCGAATTCGACATTCGCTGTGAATGGGGCAGCCAAGGCGTCAGCCAGCTTGCGCCCATCAGCGATGCCATTGTCATTGTCGATGTACTCTCTTTCACCACCTCTGTCGATATTGCCGTGGGCAACGGCGCCTGGGTCTATCCCTACCGCGGCGCGCGCGAAGCAGCGCAAGCCTATGCCGATTCTGTCGGCGCGCTCTTGGCGGATTTCAACCGCCAAACGCAATCCGGTTTCTCACTGGCCCCCTCTTCACTGCTCCATATTCCGGCAGGAACGCGCCTCGTCTTGCCATCGCCAAACGGCTCGACCCTCACCCTGGCAACCGGCACAACGCCAACCTTTGCGGCGTGCCTGCGTAATTTCAAGGCCGTTGCCGAGGCTACTCGCAAAATGGGCAAGCGTATCAGCGTCATTCCCGCCGGTGAACGCTGGGGAGATGGATCGTTGCGCCCCGCGCTGGAAGATTTGATGGGCGCGGGCGCGCTCATCCAGCAGTTGCCCGGTAGCCGTTCACCAGAGGCAGAGATGGCAGTCGCCGTTTATCAACGCTTTGCGGGCGATTTGGGGAGCGCCCTCCGCCAATGCTCGTCAGGCAAGGAATTGATCGGGCGTGGCGTTGGCGAAGATGTCGAGTTGGCGGCAGCAAGCGGGGTGAGCGAGGGTGTGCCGATGCTGGTGGATGGAGCTTATCGCAACCGAACGACGATGAGTAGTTAGTGATTTTTGTAGCAAGTGAACTTTTGGCCTGCGCTCACGCTTATGTTAGATTGACCATTGCCCTTGATTTTTGGCTGATCTTTCAGTAGGGCTGTGCAGCGCAGAAAAGAGTATTCGAGTTCTATTCTGAGGATATTACATGAAGGTCTCGGTGCGATTGGCGCGCGTGATTGTTACGCTGCTGATCCTAATCATCTTAATTTTTGTTGGATGCCAGAGAGCAAGTCGCTCGGCAACGGCAGACAACCCCAATGTCCAGATCAGCTTGCAACCTGCGCCGGAAACTGGAACGCTTGTCGTCAACCTGACAGACAGTAGCGGTACACCGATTACAGATGCAACGGTAGCGTTGGAAGGCAACATGAACCATGCCGGCATGATGCCTGTATTGGCGGATGCGGTGGCGGACAATGCTGATGGCAAGAGCGATGGGCATTATACGCTCCCCTTTCCAATGGCAATGTTGGGAGATTGGATCGTTTCTGTCACCGTCAACCAGGCCAACGGCGGCAGCTTTAAGCGTGACCTGCCGGTAACGGTAAGTGCGGAAGGTATTCAAGGCGATAGTGTCAAGCCGCTGGACAGCGCCGGCCCGCCCCAAAATGCCAGCCCCAGCAGCGGCGATGATTCGAGCAATGGTCGTGCTGGGGAGACCACCCTGCAAATTGAAGAGCCGATGGCGCGACCTGCCCCTCTGGCGGGCGGCACAGGGGCGCTCTATTTTGTTCTGGAGAATCAGGGAAATAGCCCCGTAACTCTAGTAGGTGCAGAGAGTCCGGCAGCGGGTGCGGTGGAACTTCATACAACCCAGAATGACAATGGCGTCATGCGGATGCGCCCTGTCACCGATGGGATAAAAATTGACCCCGGCAAATCAGTTGAACTGACGCCGGGGTCGATGCACATGATGTTGGTCGATCTGACAGCGCCGCTGATGGTAGGTGACAGCTTCGATGTGACACTGCACTTTGACGGTGCGCCGGACTTGACCTTTACCGCGCCGGTCGTAAACATGGACGCCACCATGAATGATTCTACCATGAATGATTCAATGGATAGCTCGATGCACGACGGCATGTAAGCATGGCATGTAAACGCGGCCTGTAAGCGTTCTTAGCAGGTCGCTCCTCGTACTTCACCACCAAAAATCTTCATACGTTCTTCTTCGCTGGTCACGGGCGAACTCTCCGGACGATAGTGGAATTGCACCGCGCGTCGCCGCATCCCCGACGTATTGGCGGGCGTACCGTGGTGGATCAAGCTCTGAAAGAGTAAGATGCCGCCCGGCTCAAGGGGTACAGCAACGGCGTGGTGATTGCTCGATTCCGTATCGCAAATCTGCCAATCGCGCCGTTTGAAATGGGCAACCGGGCCTTGTAGGTGTGACCCAGGCACAATGACCATACAACCATTTTCTGTGGT
>JADMIO011283476.1_pt1 | contig 14539 bp, 12 predicted proteins | sample 8958161 | NCBI WGS metagenome assembly JADMIO01 (sample SAMN16585339, study PRJNA669376) | soil metagenome | isolation source: Crop rotation soil | place: USA: Cullars Rotation, Alabama | collected 2011 | reverse complement strand
CTTCAACGGATCAAAAATCCCAAGAATTTCCAGAAACCGCCCATCGCGCGGTTTCCGAGAATCCGCTGCCACAACTCGATAGAGCGGTCGCTTGTGTCGTCCTGTCCTCGTCAATCTCAAATGAACAGCCACGGGACTCCTCCTATACAAAATACCTCTGATGATCGTTCACGACTCTTCCTTATCTGGAGCGCATCAGTTGCGCAAACTGCCGGCGCCCTCCAGAACCTCCTGCCATAACCTTGGCAATTTTTCTCGCCGAGAGAAACTGTTTGATCAACCGATTCACCTCTTGCACGTTCGTCCCACTTCCACGAGCAATTCGCTTTTTTCGGCTCCCATTGATGAGCGTGTGATCGCGTCGCTCCCGTAAGGTCATCGAGTCGATCATCGCCGCAACCCGTTTCATCTCTCGCTCCGCCACCTGTCCTTCCATCGCACTCTTGAGCTTCTGACCGCCGGGCAGCATTCCTAAAATCTGGTCCAATGAACCGAGACGATTGACCTGGCCCAACTGCGCACGGAAGTCCTCCAAGGTGAATGTATTGCTGGTGATTCGCTTCTGCGCCTCCTCCACCTGCTCGCGCGTAATAGTCTCTTGGGCCTTTTCAATCAACGAGAGCACGTCGCCCATTCCGAGGATGCGCGAAGCCATTCGATCGGGATGAAATAATTCGAGCGCATCAAGCTTCTCTCCGACTCCGAGAAACTTAATAGGCTTGCCGGTCACCGCCCTGATAGACAGTACCGCTCCGCCTCTGGCGTCACCCTCAACCTTGGTGAGAATGACCCCCGTCAGTCCGATCCGCTGCTCGAACTGGCTCGCCATCGTGACCGCGTCTTGGCCTGTCATGGCATCGGCCACCAAGAGAACCTCGTGCGGCCGCACAGCGGCTTTCACCGCGACCAATTCCCCCATTAACTCATCGTCGATGTGAAGACGCCCACCAGTGTCCAATACGACAAGATCATGCCCCTGGTCTCGTCCCCGTTCTACACCGGCCTGACAGATACGAACGACGTCCGCTTGGGAAGCCTGTGTCTGATCGACCCGATGCACATCGATCTCAAGATCACGTCCCAGGCTCGCCAACTGATCACCGGCTGCCGGACGACGGGGATCTGCTGCAACCAGGAGAATCCGTTTCCCTTGTGCCTTGAAATAGCGCCCAAGCTTTCCACAGGTTGTTGTCTTTCCAGCACCTTGGAGCCCTACCATCATCACGACCGTTGGGGGATTAGACGTCAGAGCCAGGCCGGCTCGTTCACGGCCCATCATCTCCCGCAGCTCTTCCCACACTACCTTCACGACCTGATGACCGGGTGTTAAGCTCCGGAGTACTTCCTGACCGACAGCCTTCTCGCGGACTCGCTCGATGAAATCCTTGACGATCTTGAAATTCACATCGGCCTCGAGCAGCGCGAGGCGTACTTCTTTCAAGGCCTCCGCGATGTTCTGTTCCGTGAGGACGCCAGAACCTCGTAGCTTCTTGAAAATGTTCTCGAATTTTTCGCTGAGTGTGTCCAGCATAGGGCCACAAAGAAAAAGGCAATCGAAGCTTTAACTCCAGATCTCCGATCGCCTCGAAATCTCTAGTAAAAGACCACCGGGGAGTCTAGAGGATGCGGCAGGTTGAAGTCAAGCGAACCAGAGCGCACATTTCATTGACATGTCGTAGACCTTTCGCTATGGTCCGTCGTGTGTATACCCAGAGAGTTGTAAGGCAGTTGACGTGAAAAAATCACCCTGGATTCTGCTTATTTTTGTGCTCATCGGTGGACTGCTGGGCGGAGTGCTGGGGGAAATCCTCCGGGTCATGGCCCCTCAGGGTACGATTCAGTCGGTGTTCGCCACCAGTTTCACCCCGGGAATCAGCCCTCCACTGACCATCGATCTGGTCCTGATCAAACTCACCATGGGCTTCGCGCTCAAAATTAATCTCCTCAGCTTCCTCGGAATGTTTCTTGGCATCTATCTCTATAAAAACATCTAGTTGGGTGCTACATCTCTGGTTTCAGTTCTAACTCCTTGAGTTTCAATGCTCGAATCCGATTTCTGAGAGCTGCGGCTCGTTCAAACTCCAACTCCTTGGCAGCAGCTTTCATTTCCGTTTCCAGTCGTTTAATGATCTGCTCAGTCGACTCCTCTGTACCATAGACGGTCGGTGCCTCCGCCGCCAAATCCAGTTGCACATCCTCCATATTCGTCGTGGCATATTCGAGTGCCAGGACGTCCTTCTTGATGCTCGTAGGAATGATACCGTGTCTGGCGTTGTAGTCGGCCTGAATAGTGCGCCGACGATCAGTCTCAGCGACCGCCATTCGCATAGAATCGGTGATGGCGTCCCCATACATAATGACGTGGCCACGCACATTCCTTGCTGCCCGTCCAGCCGTCTGGATCAATGCTCGATACGACCGCAGATATCCTTCCTTATCCGCATCGAGAATTGCCACTAGGGTCACTTCGGGGAGATCCAGCCCTTCGCGCAGGAGATTGATCCCTACCAGAACATCGAACACCCCGCGCCGCAGATCGCGTATGATCTCAGCCCGCTCCAATGTCTTGATGTCAGAGTGCAGATACCGAACCTTGATACCGAGATCGTGGTAATACTCGCTTAAGTCCTCCGCCATGCGCTTGGTCAAAGTCGTGACCAACACACGCCCTCCCTGCGCCACTTCAATCCGCACTTCGCCAAGGAGATGATCCACCTGCCCTTTGGCCGGGCGCACCTCGATGACTGGATCCATCAGCCCGGTCGGACGAAGGATCTGTTCGACCACCTCCCCAGTCGCATGCCTCAGCTCATAAGGGCCAGGCGTCGCGGAGACGTACACCGCCTGCTTAAGGCAGCGCTCAAATTCCGCAAATGTAAGCGGACGGTTATCAATCGCCGAGGGCAATCGGAATCCGTACTCAACCAATGTACGCTTCCGTGAATAGTCGCCTTCATACATCCCGCCCACTTGTGGAATCGTTGCATGAGATTCATCGACGATCAGCAAGAAGTCTTTGGGAAAATAGTCAAGAAGCGTCGGAGGCTGTTCACCGGGTGCGCGGCCGCTGAGGTGCCGCGAGTAGTTCTCAATGCCGTGGCAGTACCCCATGGCCCGAATCATCTCAAGATCGAATTTGGTGCGCTGCGCGATCCGCTGGGCCTCCACAAGCTGATTCTGTTTCTTGAAGTAGGCGACTCGTTCGTCTAATTCTTCTTCGATGCCTGTAATCGCCCGTTCATACCGATCCGGCGCGATAAGATAGTGCGTATTTGGATAAACCGCGACTTTCGGAAGCTTCCTGATCGACTTTCCCGTGAGCGGATCAATTTCGTGAATCGCATCGATCACATCACCGAACAACTCAAGCCGTACGGACACCGCGTCGTTTGAAGCTGGAAAAATCTCGATGACGTCGCCGCGGGCACGGAAGGTCCCCCGATGGAAATCCATATCATTGCGGGCATATTGAATTTCCACCAGCTTAGCCAGAATCTTCTCCCGCCGAATCTCCATCCCCTCTTCCAGAAATACCACCATCTCGTGGTAGACCTCGGGAGATCCCAGACCATAAATGCAAGAGACCGACGAGACGATCAGCACGTCGTCCTGCTGGAGCAGTGCGGTTGTCGCCGCATGCCGCATTTGATCGATCGCATCGTTGACGGATGCGTCCTTGGCAATATATGTGTTGCTTTGGGGAATATAGGCTTCCGGCTGGTAGTAATCGTAATAACTGATGAAATACTCCACGGCGTTGTGGGGGAAGAACTGTTTGAACTCTTGATAGAGCTGACCGGCCAGCGTCTTGTTATGGACCAGAACCAACGTGGGCTTCTGCACCTGCGCCACCACATTGGCCATAGTAAAGGTCTTACCGGATCCGGTGACACCGAGCAGTGTTTGGTGCTTTCGGCCAGCCGCAATTCCTGCCACCAATTTATCGATGGCTTGGCCCTGATCTCCGCAGGGCTTAAATGTGGCTTCGAGTTGAAACAGCGGCATGGGGGGCGACCTTTCGGTCGTTATTTTACCATCGGATACAGCGCTGCGCACCACAGCGTGCACAAAGCAGACACAATCTACGACACCACCGTCCCCTTCCGAGTCCGGCATGACTGATTCGTTAATACCGTGAGGGCCTGGACCGACTGACCGAGGCTCCCGACCCATGAGCCATACCCCGGTTGTCACCATCGCGAAATCGTCTTCGGGATGGTTCGGCACTTCGGCGGGACCGTTGCCGTAGAGCCTGCTGATCACCGACCGACGTAGGGGCCGGAGACGGGAGTGCCACAAACTCGGGAAGCGCGAGCTTCTTGGTCTCGATTCTCAACTGTCTTACCATCCGAAGATACTCCCGCTCTTCGGACTGAGACAGAATCAGAAACGTCGCCCCCTCTTTCTCTGCGCGACCCGTTCGCCCTGTCCGGTGAATATACGAATTCGGATTGATCGGCAACTCATAGTGAATCACCTGGACCACATCCTGAATGTCAAGGCCTCTGGCTGCCACATCGGTGGCCACGAGCGAACGAAGTCGGCCGGCCCGAAACGCACCGAGTGTCCTTTCACGTTGGGCTTGACTATGATTGCCCGTCAACGCCCCGACCGAAGCCGGCTCTCCACCCAACTGAAACGCCAAGCGCCGCACCTTGTACTTTTGATCACAGAACACCATCGACCGTTCACGACCCGACACGGTCTGGAGCAGCGTATGCACGAGTTGTGTGCGCGCCTGATCCCCCGGTACGACATAGTAGGCATGCACGATCCTAGTCGGCGTGCTGATCCCTGGGTCAACAGAGATGCGCGCGGGATCGCGTTGCATGCTGTGAGCGAGTGTCTGAATGTCCCCCGAAAATGTCGCGGAGAACAGGAGCGTCTGGCGTTCAGACGGAAGGAGACGAATGATCCGTTGAATGTCCCGCAGGAATCCTCGATCCAACATCTGATCAGCTTCATCCATTACGAAAAACGTCACGTCACCCAGTTTCAAGTGACCGGATCCGGCTAAATCGAGCAACCGCCCTGGCGTACCAACCACCACCAGCGGCGGTCGTTGTAGTGCGCGATAATGGCGTTCGATCGGCGTTCCGCCGTATACCGACAATGAGGTCACGGATATCGGAGCATACTTGCGTAGCTCTATTTCGATCTGGAGCGCTAATTCCCGCGTAGGTGCCAACACTAGAAATTTGGGTCCGGACACGGGACGTGGTCCGGACCTGGTGTGGGACGCAGGCGCAGAGGCCTCCCGACGCATGACCTGCTCGATAATCGGCAGCAAGAACGCCAGTGTTTTTCCGCTTCCGGTTTTGGCTTGTGCCATGATGTCCCGACCTTTTAGCGCCAGTGGAATGGCAGCCTGTTGCACCGGCGTGGGTATCGTCAGGCCCGCCTGAATCAGGCGTTGGAGAAGGGGCTCGGGCAAACTCATATCAGCAAACGTAGACATAAGACTCCTTGGTTGGTATGGGACACACTTCCTGAGACTGCGCGGTTTGGCCTCGTCAAAAGACCGAGAATCGCATCGAGTTGATGGGCAATTCTAGGAAGGAAATAGCGGGGCTGCCGGATAGACAGCCCCGACGTGTGAATACTCGTTGCAGCTTAGTACCGGTCGCCACCGCGACCGCCGCGGCCGCCGCCACCACCGCCAGTACGCGGCTCCTGGGGACGCGCTTCGTTGACGGTCAATGTCCGGCCACCTAACTCAGTGCCGTTCAGTGCGGTGATCGCCGCCTGCGCTTCTGCATCTGAAGACATCTCCACGAATCCAAACCCGCGAGACTGGCCGGTAAACTTATCTGTAATGATTCGGGATGATGTCACTGCTCCATGCGCAGCAAATAGATCGCTTAGCTGTTGCTCGGTTGTTGAATACGGCAAACCCCCGACATAGATCTTCGAACCCATTGGGCTCCTCCTTTGAGAATATATGTTGTCTTGGACTCGAGAACAAAGTGAGGAAGGAAGGGGCCGAAGATGCAACCACCATGGCGGCTCAAGGCTGGCTTCCGATCAAATTCCCGGGCAGAACCAAAACAACATCTGTCTTAAGGCCTTGTCATTCCCTCTGGTATCACCACCAGGCCTCTCGCGATGACACATGAGTGGCACTCTACTCCTAACCCCCCCCAAATGCAAGTCATGACATAAATCACGTGGGATGTCGTGGTTCTCCTTCTCACTACACTAATAGGCAGCGGGAGCAGATAGGGGTCGCTGAGAAAAGAGGGGAATGGCGTGGAAACTATCGAAATCCAGGCTGGTGGGTCCGCGAGCCAGGAGCCCGACCTGACCGATCGCCAGCGACTGATCTTCAACCGAGATGACGAGCGTCCCGTCAAAGAACGCCTCGATAAAATCCTTGCTGAACATGGTGTTTCGTTGGATTCGCAGCGTATGCCAGGGGATCGTTTTAGGCGTAATCGATGACCGTCCGAGTGTTGTTTCCTTTCCACCCATCACCAGGGCCACTTCCAGCGTCTTCATTCGAAGATCGACCACAGCAGCATAGAAATGCGTCGCATTTTTCACCCCAAACACCACACCGCCCACTCCCTTCGTCGCGTCGGGAGAAAATCGCATCCTGACCGATACATCTGGATACTCATATTGAAACCCGTCAGCGACGCTCAGTCGGTAACAGGTCACGGCAGGGCACGATGAATTGACGCCCAGAATTTGAGAGGCTGAGGGAGCATCAGTGTCCGCCTTGACCGTCCAGTCCGCAGCTGGCCCCTCGCCGAACTCCAGCATCGAGAACCCGATTGGAGCCTCCCCAGACTTCTGCTGATCGAACGTCCATCGATTAAATAGCCCTCCTTGGGCCTGACCTTTTAAGTTGGCTTCTTTTTCCGTCTGGCTCTCCGCTTGAATCGCTCGAGACTGCTCGATAAAGACACTCCACTCACCCACGATCATGGCGAATCCGAACAGTACGGAGAACATGTAGATACGCCTTGGCATCATCGGACGACACATTCACTCACATCTCTCCCTTCGATCTCTGCTTATCTCGGTGGCCGTTTTTGATATCGAGAATGTCTTGCTGAAACCGGTCACGCGCCGCCAAGATGACCTTTCGCCGTTTCCACCGTCCCCAGGTCCACCATCGAAGACGATCTCGAAACGTCACGACCGGTGCCGGCGCGCTTCCACCTGGCGCATGCTGAAAGTCATAGCCCTGGTGCGACGCGCGATTCTCAAAGAAGCGGCGGTAGAGATGATCGTATAAGCCTTTGCCTGATTCGCCTACACCCACGGCATCCTCCCTACAATAACTGCTCCAATTGCTGGCACTCTGTCATCGGGGGCGAACAGGTCTGACGTTGACAGACATAGACCGTTGGTTGCCCGTTTACACTCGTTTTCCCACCGGCGAGCGGCAAGCCGGATTCGCCGACACGAGGAGTCGCTTCGGTCACCAGCACCATACGATTCGGCAGATAGTGTTGATGGATGGTTGAAAGCAGCGCCTCGGTCTTCGTATCGCCGCGCGCCCCGACTACAACAATCTCTTGCGGCGTCGTCAGGTACCAATCCAACGCACAGAGCATGGCCGATGAGCCGTAGGCGTTGTGTTCCATCACGTTGCGGAACACCCGGAAGAGCTGCTCGGCCCGCTCATGATATGCCTGCTCTTTTGTGAAAGAGAAGAGTCTCAACAGGACCGAGGCGACAATGGCATTGCCGGATGGAATCGCACTATCCGTTCCGGATTTCATGCGATGGAGGAGTGTTTCGTGATCGCGGCTGGTGTAAAAGCACCCACCCACGGCCTCATCCCAATAGCGCTCCAGCAAATGGTCCGTCACGTCGCGGGCTTGTTCCAGATACCACCGATGCGACGTCGCTTCGAACGCGTCCAGCAAGGCGGCGGCGAGACAGGCTGCGTCGTCCAGATATCCGTTCAAGCGCCCCTTCCCCGCTGTGACCGCACGATAGACTCGTCCATTCTCCACCGCGTAGTCCAACAGGAATGTGAGCGCCCGTTCCGCAGCCGTCAGATATGAGGGAACCCCGAACGCCTGGTAGGCATCGAGATAGGCGGAGACCATCATCGCATTCCAACTCGTCAGAATGTTGTCATCCCGCTGCGGCATCGTCCTTTGCTCACGTGCTGCAAGTAATTTCATTCTGGCAGGGCGCATCGAGGCCTCCGCCTCTCTTGGCGATTCAGGCCCGAGCCGAGTCCCATCAAGCCGATTCAACACATTCTTACCTTCGAAATTGCCGCTCTCCGTCACCCCATAATGCCGACAGAACTCCTCTGCCATGTCGACGCCCAACACTGCGGCAATCTCCCCAGGCTCCCAAAGGAAGTAGGCACCCTCATATCCTTCACTATCGGCATCCTGCGCGGCAAAGAACGCGCCGTCCTGGTCCGTGAGTTCACGACGAATGTACTCCAAGGTCTCTTCCACAACCTCACGAAACCGGGTCTCCTTGGTGAGACGCCATGCATCTATATAAATCCGCACCAGTTGCGCGTTGTCGTAGAGCATCTTCTCGAAATGGGGAATCAACCACCGGCCGTCCACTGAATAGCGATGGAATCCGCCGCCGAGATGATCGTAGATCCCTCCGGCTGCCATTGTTCTCAACTGTAGAAGTACCTGCTCCTGATGGGAGAGGTCTTTCGTCCTGGCCGTCTGACGGAGCAAGAGACTGAGCGGAGGTACCGTTGGAAATTTCGGCCCCTCACCGAATCCACCATGGACTGGATCAAAAAAATGATGTAAGTTCTTGGCCGCCTCATCAAGCAAACGATCCGTCAACGGATCGGTCGACGGCTGCGGGGTTCCGACTCGCAGCAATCCGGTTTTCACCTTCTCCACATTCTTGCGGACATCGTCTCGATGATGTCGATAGGCCTCCACGACGCCCCGCAAGACCTCAGGAAGTCCCGGCAGGTTGTAGCGGGGAGCCGGCGGAAAGTACGTGCCTCCGTAAAATGGCTCCTGGTCGGGTGTCAGAAACATGGTCAGGGGCCACCCACCGCCTCGTCCCAGAAACACCTGTGCGGACTTTTGGTAGATCTCGTCCAGGTCCGGGCGTTCTTCTCGATCGACCTTCACGTTGATGAAGTCCTGATTCATCAGGCCGGCAATCTCGACATTTTCAAAACTTTCATGAGCCATGACGTGGCACCAGTGGCAGGCCGAGTAGCCGATCGACAACAGAATCGGCTTATCCTCTGCTTTCGACCGCGACAAGGCTTCCTCACCCCAGGGGTACCAATCCACAGGATTCTTCGCATGCTGCCGAAGATAGGGACTGGCTTCTGTGATGAGCCGGTTCGGGAAACGGTCTGTTTGTACAGTTGGATCTGTCATCGTCTCTTCATCCCAATAACCTGTCATACTACCTTGGGTCGCTGCCGCTCTGCAACGAACCTGTCAGACTGTGCTATAGTTCCGCGCGACCTCGAAAGGCTCACCACATGAACTGCTCGACGAGCGGCTATCCTCCTTGTCTTGTTGCGGTCGCTCTATTCGGACTCATCTCTATACTGCATCCCTTGGGAAGCCAAGGATTTGCTCAAACGGAGGAAAATCATCCCGCTTTGCTTCGAGCGCTCGATAGCCTATCGGTCGACCGCATGCTGGCCGACGTGACGACGCTCAGCAGTCCTGCGTTCAACGGTCGCCAAACAGGAACCGCGGATGATGCCAGCTCTGCGAAGTGGATCGCCGATCAATTTCTTGCTTCCGGCCTTGTATTGGCACATATCCGTCTCGACCCGACCGGTTCTCTGTTACGGGGCGATGAACAGGGGTCCGGATTGATGACGACTCTGGTCACGGTACCGAGAATTGCACCGGACCCCTTGCTCCGTATCGCAACGGGCAGCGACTCGCTTGCCAAGCAGCTTGGGACGGACTATCTCCCTATCCTTGATTCACCCTCCGCCCAGGTACGAGGGCCGATTGTGTTTGTCGGATATGGAATCGTAGACCCGACGCAAGGCCTCGACGACTACGAAGGGGTCGATACCACCAACGCAATCGTACTGTTTCTTCGTGGCAAACCGACGCACTATAAGGGAACTGTCGGTCATGGAGACAAGGTGCGCCTTGCACGCCAGAAAGGCGCCCTCGGATATCTCACCGCCACAGGGCCAGTGCTTAGTGGCTATGAGGCGCGGCGCGGCGTTACGGGAGAACCCAATGCCTTTTACGGACACTCTTCATCTTCAGAAACGCTCCCAGGAGCCTGGATCAGTACCACTCTGGCCGAACAGATAGTTGCCGCTTCCGACCATACTCAACTAAACAGGCTGCATAGCTTACAAGAGAGTCTGAATCGTTCCCCTGCCTCACAATCGATCGGCACTGGCCGGAACGGCTCTCTCGAGTGGCAAACTCGGGCAGAGGGAGGTGTCCTCATGAATGTGCTCGCCTTCTTGCGCGGGAACGATCCGGAGAAGACGCAGGAGATCCTCGTGATCGGAGCGCATCGTGACCACTTCGGACGACAGGCCGGCTTGTTGTTTCCCGGTGCTGATGATAACGCCTCCGGCACAGCAGTCATGTTGGAAGTCGCCCGCGCATTGGCCAATGCAAGTGCAAAGAGCAAGCGAACAATTTTGTTTGTCTCCTTTAGCGGAGAAGAACAGGGACTCGTCGGATCTCGACTCTATCTGGAACGGTCGGCTCCGTTGATCGGCTCGACCAAAGCTATGATCAACATAGACCATGCGGGAACCGGAAATGGAAGGCTGACGATCGGAGTGACGGGATTCGAGCAGCGTGTGGCGCTCGAAGCGGGACAGGCGATTGGAATCGCAGATAAGCTCGATCTCTTCGGATTCTTTCCCGGCGGAGATCACGTCCCGTTCAAGGAGGTGGATATCCCAACCTTCACCATTGTAAGCGGCGGGGTTCACCCGCACTTTCACCGACCAAGCGATCGCGCCGACACGCTCAATCCTGACATCCTTCAAACTGCTGCCCGCTACATGCTCGCTCTCACGTGGCAACTGGCGAATGCGCCTTAGCAGGAAATACTCTTGCGAACTCCGATTTGAGCATCGACTGCCAAGAGGCTAAGGAGCAGAAGAGAACGTCTGTTGTTCGGAATTGCGACCGTTGCTGCTGCGTTCAGTCCGTGACCCCCCGATAGTATGGCGAGACGCAGCATACTCAAAAGGACGCCCTATTATGGGATATCGTCGAGGAGGTTTGATTGGATCGATGGCAAGGGCGCGGTTTGGCGGGGAGGACCGGGAAGAACGAGAGGCGAACCAATCTGATTGGCCCCCTGAATGAGTCCAATCGAAAGTTGCGGCCCAAGCGTGTTGATGGCCCCGCTCCACGCTTGACCCGTCGTAGGGTTCCGGAAACGGAACGATTGGAAATTGTTCCCTGGGTTATACAAAAAACCTTGCGTGCCCTGATTGTCGATATAGAGACTCCCTAAGCCGGGCAGCGTAAAGAGCGGCGTGACCCCTCCATCAAATGAGCGAACACTGGAGATCGTTTGGCCCCACACACGCGAGTTTACCGATGGGAGGAAGAACAGGAGCGAGGCGCACATCGCGATCATCAGATGACGTATCACGGACCGGCGCTTGAGCTTTTTGGCACAATGGTCATGAAATCTCATTGCACTTAGTTCATGACAGGCCCGCATGAATTCATTATAGTATGAAAAAATATTGCTTGTCGATCATAAGGGGGCGTTATGAAAGATGGTGGCGTAACACATAGATGGTGGCGCACATGTTGCTACGCTATCTGCGTCAGTCTGATTCTCTTACCCGGACTCAGTTGGGGGCTGGAAATCGGGAAGACGCCGCCCGAAGAACGGCGAGAAACCATCTCCCTCGCCGACGCAGCACTGCAAGCGCTGAAGCATAACCTAGACATCACGATCAGCCGCCAGACAAAGGAGAGCCGGCAGGCCGACATCATCGTCGAACAATCCAAGTTCGATCCGACCCTGAGCATCAACGGCCAGTTAAATCGAACCTTAAACCCTCTCAATCGACCCGTGTTGGGGGCAACCGGATCCAACTTGACCGGGATTACCATATTTGATCAACGCACCCAGTCCGTGACGTTCGATGCCACGACAAGCCTCATGACCGGCGGCAGCATCGACCTAAACTATAGCCCTTCACGAACTAATGTGAACCAAAATCTTGCTGGGGGGTTCTTGTTCAACCCTTCTTATACAGGCGGTCTTGCACTCACTCTCACACAACCGCTCCTCCGGAACGCCGGCATCGACGTCACGAAGACCTTCATCCGAGTCGCACAGAATAATGCCATCGTGGAAGAACATGTCTTTCGCGATCGAGTCCTCACAGTCCTAGCAACGGTGGAACAAACCTATTGGGAAGTCGTGTTCGCCAATGAGAATCTGAAAGTGGCAGAGGCCGCTCTGAAAGCTGCACAGGAACTCTTGGCAAGCAATCGCGCGAAGGCCAAGGCGGGCATCATGTCGATCGTCGATGTCTTGCAAGCCGAAGCGGCCGTTGCCTCACGAGTCGAGCAAGTCCTGGTTGCGGATAAAACGATCCGAGACCAGGAAGATCAGCTGCGCAGATTGCTCAATCCTGGAGAAGAAGATCTGCGTCAAGACTTGCGCTTAACTCTGCTCGACCAACCGGTCGTGACCCTCGAACCTATCAGCCTGGAGGAAGCCATCGACACGGCCATCGAACGGCGTCCGGAGATCGTCCAAGCGAAGAAGAATGTGGAATCGAGCGATCTCAATACACAATTTTCCAAGAATCAGCTGCTCCCGACGCTGTCGTTCCAAGGCACGATGGGACTTGCGGGACTGGGGAAGGACTACGGCGACTCCCTGAACAGAAACCTCAGCGGCGATTTCTATAATTATGGTGCGGGCCTCGTCTTGAGTTACCCTCTCGGCAACCGCTCAGCCTGGAGCACGTATAACAAACGGCAACTGGAGGCGAAGAACGCCGAAGCGTCTCTTGTCAGCGTGCGGCAGCAAATCATCGTGGGAGTCCGCGAAGCAGTCCGGCGCGTCCAAACGGATTTCAAGCGGATCGAAACAACGCGCTCGGCGAGAATCATGGCCGAGAAACAGTTGCAGGCTGAACAAGAGCGCCTGAAGGTGGGACTGAGCACGACTCGCTTTGTCCTCGATTTCCAACGCGACCTCGCGACGGCCCAAGGGAACGAATTGCGTGCGACGGTCGACTACAACAAATCACTCTCCAATCTCGCGCGGCATAAAGCGGCGACACTTGACCGTTATAATCTCCAGTTGAACTAGCCCGCATTGTTCATGAAGCTTCTGCTACAAGCGTGGATACGCGGCTGTGCCGGGCAGTCTCGCCGCTCAGTCCTGCGACATACTATTGGGGACTGGGGCCCTTCTTCTTGGCGTCCGTCCCCGTCTGAGAAGCGGGACAGGCCTCGCCGCAGACGACGGAGCCAGTCCCCTGGTCTTCGAGTGCCCGTCTCGCTTCGCGTCTGCACGCTTTCGCGACGAACCTTCATGAATAATGAGGGCTGATTTCCATGGCGGTGCCGGAGCCTGGTCCACACGCGACATCGGCTCAGGCAAAAGAATGGGGAGCAGCGCTCGCGCTGCTCCCCGCCGCTTCAACACTCGCCTTCTACACCCTTCCCCCTGCGATCCAAGAACAGACGCTCATTCAGTTCGTGCCGCAAATTCTCGCCTATGTCGCCTTAGGCCTTTGGGCAACACGCAACTGCGACATCGCATCACGGCTTGGACTGGCAAAAGGAAATGTGCGGGATGGCCTGCGCTGGGGTCTCCTGATAGGCCTGCTTCTTGGTTGCTTGAATACATTTGTTATTCTCTCGGTTTATCCTCATTTGGGCTATGACATCAACTTCCTCAAGACCACGCCTCATGGACGACTCCCCTTCTTAGTCATGGTTCCCTGGTTCATCTGTGGCATCGCGATATTTGTGGAACTGAATTTCCGTGGATTTCTCCTCGGAAGGCTGGCCTCACTTGAATCGGATCTACGGAGATTCGACATAGCTCAGCGCCTTTCCCCTCTCGCTCTCATCACCTGTGCATTGTTATTTGCTTTCGACCCCTTCATGGTGAATACTTTTGCGCACCTTCATTGGATTGCGCTATGGGACGGTCTTATCTGGGGAATCATCTGGCTCCGTACGCGCAATCTCTACATCACAATCGTCGCACATGCGGCTGAAGTGATGATCATGTATCTGGCAGTACGTGTCGCGCTCGAATAGAAACCATATAAATAGACCGCTCAACCGCCGAACCATGAACCCGTCGTTTTCCAGTTACCTCGTCAATGATGTCTTTCACGACCCCGGCCTCTATGTGGAGATCCGTTGGTCCAAGCGAGCCTTGCTCTTTGACCTCGGCCACAACGACAGTCTCGGGCCAACCCGATTGTTAAGAGCGAACGAGATTTTCGTGTCCCACACCCACATGGACCACTTCATCGGATTTGACACCATTCTTCGCGTGGCCTTAGGGCGGGGCAAGACAGTCCGGCTGTTCGGCCCTCCTGGATTGATCGACAATGTGCAGGGGAAGCTTC
>JADMIO011280110.1_pt1 | contig 14539 bp, 10 predicted proteins | sample 8958161 | NCBI WGS metagenome assembly JADMIO01 (sample SAMN16585339, study PRJNA669376) | soil metagenome | isolation source: Crop rotation soil | place: USA: Cullars Rotation, Alabama | collected 2011 | reverse complement strand
CCGGCGGGCCAGTTGGAGAAATAGGACGATGGAGCGCTTTCCGCGGCCGCGGCGCGGAAGGCGAGCAGGGCGGCGCCGAGGGCGAAACGGAATCTCACCCGCGCCGCGCTCACGGCGTCACCCTGACCTCGATCGGGGAGGCCAGGCCCTGCGCGAACTGGTCGACGTAGAGCTTGAACGCGCCGTAATTGGGGAATTGCCCGCTCCTGTCCCAGTAGAACCCGGCCCAATAGCTGACCCGGTTGTCGGGGCCGGCGCGCACGAGCAGGAAGTTGTTGGCGTTGTCCTGGGCCTCCCTCTCGACCTGGGCCGGATCGACGACCAGCGCCAGCCCCTGCTGGCCCTGGTTCTTCTCGACGTTTTCCAGGATGGTGAGCGTTCCGCGCGCGGCCTGGTATTCCTTCTGCGCGCCGGAAACCTTCTTCAGGCCGATGGCGGACACCAGAGGCATCGCGCGCGCCGGCCTGTAGGTGCTGACGTAGCGATCGAGGTTCTGTCCCGCATCCAGGGAGATCCGCTTGGTCTCCGCCACCGGCGTCCCGTTGACGTCGAACGGCTCGTAGTCGAGCTCGAAGACGACGCGGATCGGCCCGTTGGCCAGGACGCGCGACTGGACGAAGTTCTTCGACACCCAGGGCTTTTCGCCCGCCCAGAGGCCGTTGCCGCCGTCGCCCCGCGTCGTCCCCGCGGAATAGAAGTCCGCGCCCTCGCCGTGATCGGCGTGGTAGTCGTCGGAAAGGTACCAGTCGTTGATGACCATGCGCGGCGTGCGTTTGCTCCAGATGTCCACGGCGCTGCTGGTCAGCGGCTCGCCCTTCCACGTCTCGAGTGCCTTGCCGTACATCCGGTGGGCGATGCGGTCGTTCTCCCAGGCGAAGTCGTCGAACCTCTCCCGGACAAACCGCCCGAACGCCTTGTACTGCTCCCGGGCGTAAACCTGCTTCGCGCCGACGCTGGCGGTGAAGCGCCTGGTCTCGCCCGGCCCGAAATCGGACTGGAAGATGACGATGTCGGGCTTGTGGAAATCGTCGAAGTCGGTGTCCACCGCCTGGGCGAGAATCTCCGTCCCGCCGGCATCCCTGATGTGGATCAGCGCCAGGTCGGTGGCGCCGAGGGGCGCCAGGTCCCGCGCGGCGATCTCGATCGTCTGGCTGGCCCGGGCAAAGGGGAGCCGGTTCGCGGCCTCGATGTTGAGCTGGCCGGTCGCGGCGCCGGACAGCGGAACGGCAGCGAGGGCTGCCGCCACGGCGAGGTAGGTTTTCATCGTGAAGGAGTCTTTTCGGCCTCGAGCGGCACGAGCCGGAGGTTGCGCAATTCGTAGGCGTAGCCCTCGAGCTGGAAACCGATCCGCCCCGAGGCCGGCGAACAATTCGTGACCGTGTTCTGCAGCACGCCATTGATCGCCGCGCTGATGGTGTTCCCGCGGACCGTGATGTCGGCCGCATTCCACTCGCCCGGCGGCTTCTCGCTCGAGTCCTTCCGGCGGGAAACCGTCTGCCCGGCGGGGGCCTCGGCACTGGATGCCGTGGACATCGCAATGACGTCTCCCGCTCGCGCGTTCTTCGTCTGCACCTGGAAGCTGACCGGCCAGAGGCCCTGTTGCAGCGTGCCGTCCGTCACGTTGAGGAGGATGCCCCCGTTGGTGTTCGCGGTGATGGCCGGGCCGGTCCAGCGCCACTCGACGTGAAGCTGGTAGTCCCTATGCGAGCCCGGCGCGACGATGTATCCGGTCGATTTGCCGGGGGTGCCGACGACCGAGATGACGCCGTCGGCTACCTTGCAGGCGTCCCCGATCTTCGCCGGCTGTCCGGACGCGATGTATTCCCATCCGTCGAGATCCTTCCCATTGAAGAGTTGGGTTGCCGCAGCGCCCGCGTGCGCCTCGACTGCGCCCAGGAAAAGTCCCGCCAGGAATACGGCCGGGGGTATTCTCATCGAGCGGGAAACTGGCAGGGCGCGGCGGCATACTCGAATGAAAAGTTTCAGTCGGAGGTCTTGACCAGGCAGCGCAGGACTTCGGCGACGCTCCAGGCCTGGGCGATGCAGCCGCGCGGGGAATACGGTGCCTCGGCGTCGAAGATCTCGCTGATCGATCCGACGCAGGCTTCGTCGAGGTGGGCGGCAAAGCCGTCGAGAAAACGGCGGGCGCCCATGCGGTCCTCGGGGTGGATTTTCAGCCAGGCGTCGATGAACGGGCCGATCAGCCAGGCCCAGACGGTGCCCTGGTGGTAGGCGGCGTCGCGCGCCCGCAGATCGCCCCAGTACTTGGCCTTGTAGTCCTTGTGGTCGGGGCTGAGGCTGCGCAGGCCCACCGGCGTCAGGAGCTGTTTTCGCACGATCCCGGCGACGGCCTCCCAGTGGGTCCGGTCGAGCACGGGATTTTCCAGGGCGATGGCGAGGAGCTGGTTCGGGCGGACCGCCGGATCGTCGCCCTGTTCGCCGTCGACGACGTCGAAGAGGCAGCCGAGTCGCGGATTCCAGAAGCGGCGGTTGAAGGACTCGCGCGCGCGGTTCGCGTGCCGGCCGAAAGTCGCGGCGCGATCCGCGAACCCAAAGTCGCCGCACCAGCCCTCGAGCAGCTTGAGCGCATTATACCAGAGGGCGTTGATCTCGACCGCCTTGCCCCGCCGCGGCGTGACGACCCAGTCGCCGACCTTCGCGTCCATCCAGGTCAGCTGATAGCCTTCGGCACCCTGGCGGAGGAGGCCGTCGGCGGGGTCGACGCCGATCCCGAACTTGGTGCCCTGCAGATGGGCCTCGGCAATCTGCTGGAGAAGCGGCAGCAGGGCATGCAGCATCGCCCGGTCTCCCGTGACCCGCGCATAACGGTTTATGGCGTGAAAGAACCAGAGGGTGGCGTCCGCCGTGTGATACAGCCCCTCGTTTTTGCCCTCGGGAAACATGTTCGGAATCAGGCCGTCGCGCACGTAGGCGGCAAACGTCCGCAGGATCCACGCGGCCTCCTGGAAGCGGCCGGTCGAGAGGGTCAGACCCTCGAGACTGATCATCGTGTCGCGCCCCCAGTCGGTGAACCAGTGGTAGCCGGCGATCACGCTGCGGAGCTCGTCGCCGGCGGCGCGCGCGCGGGCGGCATCCTTCACGCGGCCGGCGGGCGAGATGATGAACGTGTCCGCGGCCAGGACGAGCTCGGCGCCGAGGCCCTGGCGGGCGCCCGGCTCCGCGATGGCGAGCAGCCGCCGGGCCCGCGCGTCCTCGGTCAGGAGCGCGTCCTCGGGCGCCAGGGCGGAGATGGTGTGCCAGTCCTCGGTCGACGCGATCAAGGTGACGCACGAATCGGGCTCGAGGTCGGCGAAGAACGATCCCGGCGACCACAGCGTGCCGTTGGCCGTGTACCCGCGCTCGGCGTCGCGCTGGTAGAAGATCTCCCGGTTCGGGCTGGCCTTGTGGGTGAAGGAGGAGTGCGGGTCGACCAGGAGACGCAGGGGCGGATAGAACTCCTGCGAGTGGATTTCGTAGCGCTCGCCGCGCGCGCAAAGCTCGTACTCGAAGGTGGGGACGACGCTGACGTCGCCCTCGAACGGCCGGAACTGGAACGACGGGCGCAGCTCGAGCTGGCAGGAGGCGTCCCTGGTGAGCAGCGTGAAGCCGACGTGGACCGTGTTCTGGAGGTACGGCATCAGGACGCGCTTCTCGATGACCGTCCCGTCGATCTCGTAGCGCCAAAACGGAATGTGGTTCTCCAGGCGAAACTCCGTCAGGTAATTGGGTGGAGGCGGTTCGTCCGGGCCCGCGGGCTCGGCGCCGCCGATTTGCACGACCCGGCCGTCGCCGAAGTGGATGAACTCCGCGAGGTGATTCAGCATCAGCGTGCGGCCGAGCGGCGCGGGCAGGGCGGCGACGAGCAGCCCGTGGTAGCGCCAGGTGATGGCACCGGCGATCGTCCCGGAGGCGTAGCCGCCGAGCCCGTTCGCGACCAGCCACTGCCGGTGGAGGAGGCCCGGCAGGTCGGCGGCGGCGGCCTGGGCGAAGTCAATGGTCCTGCGTAAGCCGGGCGGCGGGGAGCTTGTGCTGTTCATCGGGAGCGAGGAAAACGGCGGCTTCGCCGGGGATTATCCAGTTGGCGGTCGTCTCGAGGTCGGACGTCCCGCGCCCCCAGTAGAGGGGGTTTTCGCTGGACCAGACGAGCTGCCAGCCGGAGTCCTCGACGGGCGCGAGAAGCGGCTCGGGAGCGGGGTTGAAGATGAATTCCGGCCCGAGGTTGACGATCAACAGCCGGTCCCCGGCGGCGCCGGAGTAGCGGATGGCGAAGGCGCGCTCGGCCAGGACGGCGCCGTCGATCTGGCGATCGCCGGAAAGGACCGGGTCCTTCCGCCGCAGCGTAAGCAGATCCTGATGGAGCCGGACGACGCTGGCGTTCCGCTCGCGCTCGGCGTGGTCCAGCTTGCAGCGGAGAAAGGTGGCCTCGTCGCAGGGATTGGGAAGCGCCGCGGCGCTGCCGGGAGCGGCGGCGGAGCGAAACTGCTGCATGAATTTTGCGCGCCCAACCCGGATCTTTTCCGCCAGGTCTCCGCCGTGGTCGGCGAAGTAGGTGAATGAGGTTGAGGCGGCGAATTCCTGTCCCTGGAAAAGAAGGGGGGTGGACGGAGCGAGCAGGACAAGCGCAGTCAGGGCCCGGAACCGGCCCGGGCTCGTCAGCTCGTGCAGCCGCTGCCCACGGAGGTTGTTCGAGACCTGGTCGTGGTTCTCGATGAAGGCGACGAAGTTTTCCGGCGCGAGGTCCAGCGCCGGCGTGCCGCGGCGCTTCTGCTGCCACTGGTGCCATTGCCCCTGGAAGAGATAGCCGTACTTCACCGCCGAGACGAACTCCTGGGCGCTGCCGCGGTAGTCCAGATAGTAGGCCTCGGCGTGCCCGGTGGCGGCGACGATGGCGGCGTGGTGAAAATCGTCGTTCCAAACCGCGTCGAGGCCGTAACCGCCGCTTCTGACCGGCCGGACGAGCCTCGATTCCTGGGATTCGTTTTCCGCCACGATGTAGATGGTTCGCTCGCGACCGGCGGCGCGGGCCGCCGAGGCGATCTCGGCCAGGATGTGGGGCGAGGTCTTGTCGAAGATCTGCTGCGTGGCGTCGAGGCGCAGGCCGTCGAGGTGAAACTCGTCGATCCAATAGGCGGCGTTGGTGAGAAAGAATTCGCGCGAGTGCGGCGCGTCGGCTCCGTCGAAATTCACGGCCTGTCCCCATTCGCACGCGTACTCGTCGTTGAAGTAATTCGGGGAAAACCGGGTCAGGTAGTTCCCGTCGGGCCCGAAGTGGTTGTACACGACATCGAGGATGACGGCGACGTTGAGATCGTGGGCGCGATTCACGAAAGCCCGGAAATCTTCCGGCCGGCCGTAAAGCCGGCAGGGGGCGAAGAGGTTGACGCCGTCATACCCCCATCCGAACCGGCCGGGAAAATCGGCGACGGGCATGATCTCGACCGCGGTGATCCCGATCCGCGCCAGCTCGGGCAGATGCTCCGCGGCGGCGCCCCAGGTTCCCTCCGCGGTGAACGTGCCCAGGTGAAGTTCGTAAATGACCAGTTTCCTCGGCGCCAGGCCGCGCCAGCCGGCGTCGGACCACGAGAAGGAGGGGTCGACGACCTCCGACGGACCATGGGGGCCCTCGGGCTGAAAGCGGGAGGCGGGGTCCGGAAAGCTGCCCGAATCCAGCCGGAACCTGTAGCGGAAGCCGGGCCCGGCGGACGGGATATTGCCCGAAAAGTAGCCATTCGGTTCGCGCCCGAGCGGCACGGGCTCGCCCGGGCTTCCGGCCGGTGAAGCGGGTTCCACCGACACCGCCGCAGAAGCGGGCGCCCAGACCCGGAAGTGGGTGCCCTGGCCGCTCCGGAATTCGGCGCCAATCGGGTACTTGCGCTGCATGGGGCGGGTATTGACCCATGCTTCGCCCATAGGTTCAGACCTGCTGAGCTACGCAGGGCGGGGCCCATGCTTCGCTCATAGGTTCGGGCAGGGCTACGCAGGGCGGGGCCCATGCTTCGCCCATAGGTTCAGACCTGCAGGGCTACGCAGGGCCGGCCATGGACGGCAGCACCGGGCGCTGCGATGGCGGTCCATGGGCGGCGCATGAATCTGTTACACGACCCGCGCTATCAGCTGATCGGCTGCCTGACCGGCATCACGCTCCTGCTGCTTTACCTGGCACGGCGGGTAATCGGCCATTGCGGCGAGCGGCTGGGGCGCGATCAGCCGGCGGAAACGCGCGCGGTCTGCCACCATGGAATTCATGCGATTTTCGCGCCGATAGGCCTGCTCATCGTATACTACGGCCTTTATTGGATCGCCCGGATCGCCGTGGCCGGTCTCTGGTTTCCCCCGAGATACGCCTGGGTCCAGCCTGCGCTGCACCGCGTCGGATGGCTTGGAATCTTCCTGGCCGGTCTCTGGTTCTTCAGCCGTGCCGCGCGCGTTCTCGACCTTTATCTCCGCGCGCGCGCAGCCCGGACCAGGAGCCGCATGGACGACGTCCTGCTGCCGCTGGTCGGGGCGGGCATCCGGGTGACGCTTCCGATTCTCGGGCTGTTCCTGCTGATCCGGCTCTGGCCGCTCTCACCGGGAGCGTTCGAGGTCGTGCAGAAGCTCCTGAGCATCGCCCTGATCGCCGCGGTGACGATCCTCCTGCGACGGGCGATCCTCCTGACGGAAAAGGCCGTGGTCGGTCCGGGCACGGCGATCGACGTCTCCAATTTTCACGCCCGCGCCCTGGCGACGCGCGTCAGCGTCCTGCGCAAGGTGGCGATGGTGATAGTCGGCGTCTTCGCCTTTTCGGCCGTCCTGATGATGTTCGACGAGGTGCGGGCGATCGGAAAAAGCATCCTCGCCTCGGCCGGCATTGCCGGAATCGTCCTGGGCTTTGCCGCGCAGAAAAGCCTGGGGACACTCTTCGCCGGCATCCAGATCGCCCTCACCCAGCCGGTCCGCATCGGAGACCAGGTGATGCTGGAGAACGAGGTCGGATTCGTGGAGGAGATCACGCTCACCTATTTTGTCGTCCGCATCTGGGATCTGCGGCGGCTGGTTCTGCCGATCAGCTACCTGATCGAGAAGCCGATCCAGAACTGGACGCGGGCCTCGTCCAATCTGCTGAACACGGTGACGCTCCGGACCGATTTCACCTTCCCGGTGGAAAGGCTCCGCAGCCACATGAAGCAGGTCATCGAGGCGTCGCCCCACTGGGACAAAAAGGCGTTCGCGGTGCAGGTGACCAATGCGGACAGCGACAGCATGGAGGTCCGGATCATGGGCAGCGCGGCCGACGCGGGCGCGTCGTTCGACCTGCAATGCGAGCTGCGCGAGAAGGCGATCGACTTCATCCACCGCTTTCATCCGCAGTGCCTGCCGAAGCGGCGGCAGGAATCGAAGCCGATCGTGCAGTGGCGCGTCACTGAGGAGACCGAGCCGCGGCTCGAGATCCAGGACCAGGGCGAGGCGGCGTAGGCGAAGCGGAAATGTTGGACTCCCGGTCCGGTCCGCCGATCATCGGCGGACCCCGCGCCCGATTGCCCAGCAACCCCGAATCCCCGATCATGATTGACGGACTCCGGAGCCGGCGTCCACCGCCGGTTTTCGTGCGCGGCCTGCCGGGCCGCGGGGGTTGCCGGCTCGGAGTGGCGCTGCTCGCCGCTGTTGCGGCCGTCGCGAGCCCTGCCTCGGAGCCGGCCCCGGACCGGGCGGCGGATCCATCGCAGGCCAAGGTCCAGGCAGCGGTGGCCAGGGTCTTCGACACGTCGGTTCTGCACCGTATCGAAATCGTCATCGCCAAGGCCGACGTGTCCAAGATCGCGCGGCGGACGGACGAGCGAATCCGCTGCACCTTCACGTTCGACGGAAAGGTCATCGAGGACGTCGGCATCAGGCAGGCGGGGGGGCCGTACCATCCGTTCCTTCCGCTCTCGGGAAAGCCGTCGTTCAGCATCAAGTTCAACGAATTCGTCAAGGGCCAGGATCTCTTCGGCCTGGAGAAGCTGGTCCTGAAGAACGGGCTCCAGGACCTCAGCTACGTCAACGAGCACATGACGTATGAGGTTTTCCGCCGCGCCGGGCTGCCGGCCCCGTTCACGGCGCATGCGGCGGTCACGATCAACGGTGCGGATGCCGGGCTCTACGTGATGCGCGAGCCGGTGAACAAGCAGTTTCTCACCCGGAATTTCGGGAAGCAGTATTCCGAGGGGCCGCTCTATGAAATGAACCTTCCGGGCCTGCGCGACCTGGCCGACAATCCTGAGGACGTCGAGCTGAAGAACGAGGAGGACGGCCGCAACCGCGCCTATCTGCGCAGGCTTGCCGCCATCCTCACGAAGGCCCCGAAACAGACATTCGCCGAGATCATACCGACCGCCATCGACCTGGACGTATACATCACCTTTTTCGCGGTGGAGGCGGCGACCAGCGACTTCGACGGTTTTTCATTTCACAACAACAACTCGTATTTCTACGAGCATCCGAAGGACCATCTTTTCCGCTTCATTCCGTATGGCGCGGATGAGGCCTTCTGGGCCACCGGCACGCCGGTGACGCAGCTTTCGAGTCCGTTCCAGCAGCCGCGTGCGCTGCTCGCCCGGCGCATCCAGGAGATCCCGGAGTTCATGGCCAGATTCAAGGCCGAGGTGGCGCGCGTCGGGAAGGAGCCGATCTGGGACAAGGCCGCGCTCCGCGAGCGCGTCGCCCAGGTCGACAGGATCTTCTCGGAATACACCGCCGCCCACAAGTCCGGCCGGACCACATCGGATATCCGCCGCTTCTACAGCTATCGCAGGACGATCGAGCGCTTCATCGACGCCGGCGGAACAACCAACGGCACGCGCGGGCTGCCCTGAACTTCAGCGCCGGGCTCCTCAGCTCCGGGAACTTTCCTCGGGCGGCCGGACCGTCCGGAAAAGGCGCCAGAGGGTGAGGTCGTAGACGATCTTGAGGCCGCCGCAGACGAAGAACGGGACGCCCGATGCGGCGGTCGGCCCCAGGAGCCGGCCGGCAAGAACCGGGGCGAGGGAGGCGCCGAGCTGGCGCGCGGTACCCGTCACGCCGTTTGCCGCCGATCTTTCCGTGGCGGGCACGACGGCGTTGACGTAGGACTGCCTCGTGGGGACGTCCATCTGGGAAATCAGGTGGCGGGCGAGGAGCATGGCGAGCGCCGAGCCGAAGCCGGGCATCAGCGGCACGAGGATGAGGAGCACGTTCGAGGGGAGATGCGTCCAGACCATCGTGTTCACCAGTCCGAACCGGCGGGCCATCGGGACGGCGGCGAGCGCGGAGAAGCCCGAGAGGAGATTGGTGGCGAAGAAGATCACGCCCAGCATCTCCTCCGAGGCTCCGAAGTGCCGGTGAAACCAGAGGGCGACGAAAGCCTGGATGATGAAGCCGCCGGCGAACGAATCCAGGGCGAAGAGGGCGCTGAGCCTGAGGACTAGGCTGCGCGAGGACCCGAGGCCGAAGATGGTGGGGGAGCCGAGGGAAGGGCCGGCCGAGGATCCGCGGGACCGGGGCGATCCCGCCTCCCGGCGGCCGTCCAGCTCGACGGCGGAGCTGAGCAGCCGGGAAAACCCGCCGAGGGCGCCGCCGATCGCGGCGAAGATGACGAACATGGCGCGGTAGCTGGACACCGCCGACCAGCCTCGCCCCTGCAGCCAGCCGGCGAGCCATCCGCCGGCGAGCGCCCCGAGAGCGCTGGCCGAGAAACCGGCGAGGTGATACCACGCGAACATCCGCGTCCGGTCCCGGTCGGCGACGACCTGGGCGAGGCAGGCCTGCTCGACGGCGAGGAAGGGTCCCACTTCGGCGCCGGTCGGACTGATGACGCCGATGGTCGCCGCGATCAGGAGAATCGGGAAGCTGTGGGTGACGGTAATCCCCAGGCCCCCGAGGATCATCAGCCCGGCGCCGCCGAGCAGGACGAGCCGCCGGCCGCGCCGGTCGGCCTGGGTGCTCAGCCAGAGTGAGATCACGGCGTCGCCCAGCAGCGTCAGGCCGAGGAGAAGGCCGATCTGGGCATCGCCCAGGCCGAGCGCGGCCAGATAGAGACCGAGAACGACCGAGAGGAGCCCGCAGGCGAACAACCGGAAGATGCGCGAGACGAAGAGCCAGCCAACGTCAGTCATTGGACGAGCAAACAGGGAGTTCGAATGACGGTATCGCGATTGCGACACCGATCTTGCGGGTCACTTCTTTGCCGGGGCGTCCGCCTTGTCGGCGGGCACGACGGTGATCCGCTCCCAGATGTACGCGTTTTGGTGGGAGTTGTGGTCCCATCGTATCCAGAATGCGATGCCGGCGAGCACAAGCAGGATGACGACGAAGGATATCAGCCGGCGCCTTCGCCGCGCCCCTTTGTCCTCGTAGGGATCCTCGAGCGACCGGCGTGAACCCGGCGGGAGGGACGCGATCTCGGTCAGCGCCGTGCCGAACGGGACGTTGATCTTCACGCGACCGTTGATCGCCCAGCCGTTGCCCTCGAGGAGGGGACCGAGGGTTCGCTGCCGCAGCTTCAGCCAGGCGATGACCATGGACGGGCCGGAGATGGCGAGGATGACTCCGAGCAGGCCGACCGGCATCCATAACCCCAGCCCGAAGAACGCGCCGACGACCGTGCCGAAGGCGGCGGAAATCCCGCCGACGGCGACGCCGATCGCCGCGACCGTGCCGATGTCGATCTTCCTGGGCTCCGGCTTCGGAGGAGGCGCACCGCCGGCGGTCTGCTCGGCGGCGGCGGCCAGCCGGCCGATGGAGGCGGCATCGGCCGCCGCCGCCCGTTTTGCCACCTGCTCCTCGATGAAGCGGACGAACTTCTTGTACGGCGAGAGAAAGGCCTGCCGGATGCTGATCGGGTTGTCCACGATCGAGGTGATGGCGGCATCCCAGTCGCGGCCGGCGCGATCGTAGAAGACGCCGTGCCGGCCGACGAAGAGGTAGTCGCTGTCGCCCTGGGTGAAGCAGGCGGCGATGTTCATCGGCGGACACCCGGAACGCGTGCAGGCGCAGTAGGCGATGCACGCCTTGCTCATGACCGCGAGCGGGCTGGGAGCGTCGACGCGCAGGCAGAGCTCGGTGGCGCGGCTGTCGAGATAGAGCGTGCCGGCCTGGAAGGCGGCCCAGCGATCGCGGCTGTAGAAGTCGGAGAAGTTGACGAAATTGTGGAGCAGCGTGCGAAGGTCGCGATGGTATCGCGCCAGCCGCTCGACATCGGTCACGGCCCGAAATTCGGGTTCGAGCGCCTTGTCGCGCGCCACCAGCGCGGCGAGGGCCGCGCGCCCGTCCCCGCCGAGGATCTCCTTGACCCGGGCGACCCCGAGTTTCTCGACCGCGACGCCCTTCTTTCCCCCGAGCCAGGTCTCGTAGGGCGCGAACCGCGCGTTGAGATCGAGCCATTCCGCCTCGGTGAGCGAGACTTTGGACCCCCCCAGGATCGGGGCGACGACCCTTTCCCGCAGCCGTGCGATGTCGGCGGCCCAGGCGGGATTCACTTCGTCGACCAGCGGAAGGGGGCGGCCCGGCTCGACGCGCGCGAGGGGAAAGCCCGCGACCGCCTCCGCGTTGAGCTTGAGCTCCTTGGCGGCGATGGCGACGTATTCCGCGACGTCGCGGTTGAGCGCGCCCTGCGCCCGCGGGTCGAAGGCGGCGAGACGCACCCGGGCAAAGTAGTCCTCAACCTTGGCGCGCACCGCCTGGAGGGCGGCGCAGGCGCCGGCGGTCGCCTCGCCGAGGATGGCGATGTCCTTGGTGGAGCTCAGCTCGACCCAGGCGGCGTAGGCATTCAGCTCATCGAAGAAGGCATCGATCTTGTCGGCCGTGACGCCGACGGACCCCGTGCGGTCGTTCGTCCCGCCGAGGCAGGAGACGATTTCCTTGATCAGGCCCTGGACCGCGGCGTCGTCGGTGGCCTCGGGTGGGATGACGCCGTCGCCATTCAGCGGCGTGGCGGAAAATATCTTCGCGGTGTCGGCCGCTTCCGCGACCGAGATGGCGGTGGCATCCTTGCGTCCGAGATTGACGAGAATCTGGCGCGCCGAGGAGAGGAGGACGCTTCCTTCCGGCGTCCCGACCTTGATCGCACCGAGTGGGAGCGGATCCGCCCCGGCGAGAAGTGCGGCGGGATCGGAAAGGCGCTCCGCCGCCCAGTTGACGGCGGCAAGAAGCTCCGGCACGCGAATCCGGCCGTCGCCGTCGGAGTCAATCAGGGCGAGGGTCTTTTCGTCCAGCTCCAGCCCCTTGACCGGGCAGCTCAGCGCCACCCAGAGCTTCTTGTCGAGGTCGCCGAGCGCGAGGAGGTCGCTGGCGGAGTCCAGCGATACCTGATCGAGACCTCCGGTGCGGAAGAAGTGCCAGGAGTGCATTGAGCGACGGAGGACCAGTGGACCAGTAGAGCGGTGGAGCGGGGGTTCCGCGGAGCAGTTGACCGGTTGACCCGGTGGACCGGTTGAATCAATGAGCTGTGGAGCGGTGGATCAGTTGGGAAGTGCCGAGCTCGGATGTAGGGGATTGCCTGACGAAGGCTTGGCGAAGGCGGAGCGCGTCGTCAACCTTGCCACTCTCGTAACTCGTTGATTCCATTCCGGCTCTTCCGGTCCACCGAATCACCGATCCGCCGGTCAACTGATCAACCAATCCAATGCCAATGCTCGTCCACAGCGTTTTCTTCTGGTTGAAGCCCGATCTCACTCCGGCGCAGCGGGCAAAGTTCAGGAGCGCGGTCGAGGGACTGGCAAAGATCGAGTCGATTGCCCAGATCCACGTCGGGGCGCCGGCCGCGACCGAGGATCGCGGGGTAATCGAGCGCGGCTACTCGGTCGCCCTGACGACGCTCTTCAAGGACATGGCGGCCCACGACATTTACCAGGTGCATCCTCTGCACGTGAAGTTCATCGAGGACTTCAACACGTATTGGACGAAAGTGCTGATTTTCGATGCGGAGTAGGGCGGTGTTGGGCGGCCGGCGAGGGGCGCGGGCGAGGCGGGGGGTGCCTAAAGCTCCGAAAACGTTTGGTCGGAGCTGAAATGCCAGCGTGCATGTGCGAAGCTATCACCCACACTGACCCAAACCATGGCCGATTTCCTGGAAACTCCGAATTCAAAGCTCGAGCGGGCATTCCTGATCGGCGTTCAAACGGGTGAGATGGCGGCGGGAGAGGGAGCCGAACTCCTCGCGGAACTGAAGGAGCTGGTTGAGAATCTGCGGATCCAGGTGACAAGCGCGACGCTGGTCCCGTTGAGGATACCGAATCCGGCGACGCTGCTGGGCAGTGGCAAGACGGCCGAGCTGATCGCGGCGGCGAAGGCGGACGGCGCGGATGTCATCGTCGTCGACGAGGCGCTCAGCCCGGCGCAGCAGCGGAACTGGGAGGAGATGTCCGGCATGGCGGTGATAGACCGCCAGGAAGTGATCCTGGAAATCTTTGCCGACCGGGCGCACACGCGGGAGGCGATCCTCCAGGTGGCGCTGGCGAGGATGGAGTATTCGCTGCCGCGGCTGACGCGGGCGTGGACGCACCTTTCGCGCCAGCGGGGCAAGGGCGCGCTCGGCGGCGAGGGCGAAACCCAGCTCGAGCAGGACCGGCGGGTAGTGCGCGATCGCATCGCCCACCTGAAAAAGGAACTCGCCGCCGTGGTGCAGCAGCGCGACGTGCAGCGCCGGAAGCGCCTGCGCGTGCCGGTGCCGACCGCGGCGATCGTCGGCTATACCAACGCCGGGAAGTCCTCGCTCCTGAACGCGTTGACGGGCTCGCGGGTCCTGGCGGAGGACAAGCTTTTCGCCACGCTCGACCCGACGACGCGCCAGCTCGTCCTGCCGGAGAACGAAAAGCTGCTCGTGACGGACACGGTCGGATTCATCCGCCGCCTGCCGCACGGGCTGGTGGAGGCGTTCAAGGCGACGCTGGAGGAGGTGGTCGTGGCCGACTTCCTTATCCACGTGCTCGACGCCAGCAGCCCGGACTTCGAGCACCATCGGGCGACGACGCTGGCCGTGCTCGAGCAGCTTGGCGCCGGAGATCGCCGGCGCATCACCGTCTTCAACAAGGTCGACCTCATCACGGAGGCGACGCGGTCGCGCGCGCGGCACCTCGTTCCGGACGCCCAGTTCATCAGCGCGCAGACCGGCGAAGGCCTGCCGGAGCTGCTCGAGCGCTGCCGGGAACAGATCGCCGGCAGCTTCCAGACGGCCGAGCTCGAGATTCCCCACAGTCGGTATGATGTGATCGCCCGGCTGCACGAGCTGGGCCAGGTGCGCAGCCAGGAGCACGAGGACGGCGTCGTTCGCATCCGCGGCCGAATCCCGGTGAGCGAGGCCGGATATTTTGCCCCGTTCGTGGTCGACCGGCCGGCGGATCGCTAGCGAGGGCGGCGGGTGCGTCTGGGAGTCGAGAGTCCAGAGCTGCGGTTGTAGGGGCGCCGCTTGCGGCGCCCGTGCGGCGGGTGCTTCTGGGAGTCGAGAGTCCAGAGGCTAGAGTCCAGAGCTTCTGCGGTGGCGTCGCTGGCTTTTGCAAATTGTAGGGGCGCTGCTTGTCAGCGCCCGGGCGGCGCGGGCGGCGCA
>JADMIO011478734.1_pt1 | contig 14545 bp, 16 predicted proteins | sample 8958161 | NCBI WGS metagenome assembly JADMIO01 (sample SAMN16585339, study PRJNA669376) | soil metagenome | isolation source: Crop rotation soil | place: USA: Cullars Rotation, Alabama | collected 2011 | reverse complement strand
TGGCGCGAGGGAAGTCTGTAGCGCGGTGAGGGCACCACGCCCCCCACAAATTTTGGCCGTCAGCGCGTGAGCCGCGGATTGTGCCACACAGCGGGCAGCACGGACTCCGGCCCGATGATATAGATCCGGTAATAGAGCCAGAAGACGAGTGCGCCGAGCCCGAGCAGGAAAAAAATCTCACCCAGCTCGCCCCAGCGCGTGCGCGTGGTCGAATGCAGCCAGCCGATCAGCGCGCCGATCGCCGGCGCCATCACGAAGCCGACCAACGACCCGCCGACGAGCACCATAGCCATGATGGCGCCGGTGCGGAGGAGCACGTCGTCGATCATCTTGGCTTTGTAGCTCACCAGCTCGACGCAGAGGTTGAGCAGCAGGAGGCAACACGGGAGGACGTAGAATTTGCGGACGACGTTCGGATTTTTCACGGCGCGGTTTGACTCTCAACACCTGCGCAGCAGCGTTCAACCTCTTCCGATGGCCACCTACGTTTACGAAACGATTCCCCAGAAGTCCGGCGCCAAGCCGAAGAAATTCGAGGTGCAGCAGTCCATGAAAGACGAGCCCCTGACCAAGCATCCGGAGACCGGCGAACCCGTGCGCCGCGTGATCGCGGGCGGCTACGGGATCATCGCGCAAAAGGCCGCCCCTCCAGCCACGCCCTGCGGTTCGCAGTGCGGTTGCTTCGGGCAAAACTAATTTCCGCCACTCCACTCTCTCATGTCATCCACCCTCGAATCCGCCTACAAAAATCCCACGGCCACCGGCGGCGCCATCAATCTCAGCACGCCGGACCTCACCAAGTTCCCTCCGCGCAGCCCGCGCACGCGGCTCGGCGGCTTCGTGCAACTCCCGCGCCTGATCGACAAGGCCCGCGCAGTCGCCGCCGGCAAGGGCGGCGACTTCCACTACAACTGCCCGATCGATCAGCGTTTCTTCGGTTTCACCGGCGTGAATCCCGAGGCGTTCATGGCCGAGGTCAAGGCGGGCAAGTCCGACAGCGAACTGCTCGCTTTCGTGACGGCGACTTCCCAGCCGAAGCGTCATGCCTCCGAAATCGCGGCGTGGTCGACTTGGTTCGAGGCGTTGACGCCGACGCCACCCGACACCCGCGCGTTCTTCAACGATGTCCATCGCAAGAACGCCCCGCAGCGCGACGACATCGCGACGTGGTTCGACTGGCTCGAACTCGACGACTACGTGACGTTCGGCGGGAAGCCGTGAAGCGTTCCTAGAGTTTAACGAGATTCGCAGGGCAGGTCACAGACCTGCCCTGCTTCGTTTTCACAGCTCGTCGTATTTCTCGGAGCGTCCCTTGGCCTTCTCGACGGGATATTTTTTCGCGTTGGCGGCCATCTTCGCCTCGATCGCCGCGGCGAGATCGAGGCCGGTAATGTTGGCGAATTCGAGCGCGTAGATCACGACGTCGGCGAGTTCGTCGGCGATCTTGCCCCGTTTGACGGGATCGGTGGCGACGGCTTTGGACTGTTCGGGCGTTGCCCAGAGAAAATGCTCCATGAGTTCGCCGGACTCGGCGGCGAGGGCCATGCTGAGGTTCTTCGGCGAGTGGAACTGCTCCCAATCGCGAGCGCGGACGAAGGCGAGCACGCGCGCTTTCAGGTCGGCGAGCGTCGTGGTGGAATCGGTAAGCGTGGCCATGGCCGCAGCTTGGCACCCGCACAGTGCCCCGCAATCCCGACCGTCATAATTTATTTCGTCCTTGGCACGCGGGCTGCATTTGTGACGATAGAAACCGAATTCAATGACCGCCTCGCTCAAACATCACGCCCGCCGCGCCGGCACCTGCTTTACGCAGGGCCAGCAGCGTTGTGCCGCGATGCGAGCGGTCGTCCGCAGCCAAGAAGACATGACCACACAGCAGGTCTTCGTAGGCACCGCGGGCACCGGAAAACCGGTCGTTGTTTCCGTTTGGAATAAACTCACCGGCGCGGGCAACCAGACCTAAACTTTCCTTTAAGGAAGCGTTTAGCCCTCTGAAAGCCCGGCGGTCACCAAACCACCGAGGGAAACGCTTCTGTCCGTTTTTTCCTCCCATGCATACGATCATCAGTCCCCTCCCGAATCGCACCCGTAAGAACGGCACGGAGCCGGCGTCCCCGGACGCGTTCCGCCAGCCCAACTACGATTGCCAGGAGCACCGCGACACGATGAAACTCACCGTCTACGTGCCCGGCGTCGAAGCTGTGGGCGTGGACATCGAGGGGCGTGGCGCTGACCTTACCATCACGGCCCGCAAGGCCCACCTTGTCCGCGTCAACTGGCAGGCGTTGCACCTCGAAAGTGCGCAGCGCGACTACCGGTTGAAGCTGCGGCTCGGCACGGGCTTCGACTACGCCGCGATGGATGCCGAGATCCGGCACGGGGTGCTGTCGATCACGCTGCCGAAGCGCGGCGCATCGACCAGCCACCTGCGCCAGGTCGCGTAAGGAAAGATTTCACCCCGGCCGCCAGCGGCCCGCGTGAGTGGGGCGCGTTCGCACAACCGAACGCGCCCAGCTCAAGGCCACCGCTGCGGCCCGGGGCATTTTTTTCGGTGTAGGGCGTCTGTCTTGCAGACGCCGTCGTTCGAAATATCCCAGAGCGGCGTCTGCAAGACAGACGCCCTACAAAAAACGGCCCGCCGAGCGATGGGAGTCCGCTCAGGCCGCCGCCCCCAAAATTCCTCCTACTGCGCGGAAGTATTTCCTCAACCTCCGCGGCGAGCGAGCCGATGAGACCAACATCCGCTTCCCTCGTCCCCGCGATGAACCTGCCCTTCCATCTGCTCCGTTTCCAGTCCGCTCCGTCCGAGCGCGACTCCGGACTCATTCGGATTGTGCCGCGCAGCGACGTCCAATGGGGCGGCCCCGTCTTTCGCGCGCCCGCCCTGCCGACAACGCTTCAAGTGAACAGCGAGCTGCCGTTCTTCGTTAATTTTGGCTTAAAGCCGAAGGCCGTGCGTTAACCATTTGTTTTTCGAAAAAAAATCGGCACTTTTCGAAATCACCCCGGTCCACTTTAGCACGATGCACCTGCCGCCCCCAATCGTCCGCCCGCAAGCCGCCACCGAGCCACCCGCTCTGGTGCGTTTTGTGACGCGCGAAGACGTCCTGTGGAACCGGCCCGTGTTCAAGGCGCCGCCGCTCGTCGTGCGGCCGCCCGTGATTGATGCCTCGGTGTTCGTCTCGCCCTCGGCTCCCGCCGGGACCGTGGCGTCCTAGGCCTGAAGTCGCATCTCGTTGGCCGCGCCTGATCATGGCGCTCGCGTTTGGGATCACTCCACCCATTCTGGCGGGTTGAACGCCGCATGGGTCCCGCCGCTTCCAACTCTCCGTCGACGGCTCCGCTCGAACGTCGGGTGCGGGCCGAACTCGTTCGCACGGCCTACGAAGATTCGCTCTATGGCGCGCCCTTTGCCGCCGGTGTCGCCGTTCTCTTCGGCGCCAAGATGCTCTCCGCGTTTCCGGCGCGGACGGTTTTCCTCTGGATGGCGCTCGCGCTCACCTGCAATGCGCTCCGGCTCGCGATGCGCTGGCACTACCTGCGAGCCCCGGCCCAACTCGAGGACACCAATCGCTGGGCCGGGTGGTTCATCGCCGTCAGCGCGGCCGCCGGGTTGAGTTGGGGCATCGCCGCGTGGATTTTCTACGGTGCGAGCAACCCCAACTACCGCACGCTGCTCGTGCTCGTCCTCGCCGGCCTCACCACTGGGGCCGCCCGCCTCCTCGTTCCGATCTTCACGGCGAACGTCGCCTATCTCTATCTCTCGATCGGGCCGCTGATGTTGCGGGTGCTGATGGATGCCAACATCCGCAGCCTCTCGCTCGGCGTGATGTGCGTGCTCTATCTCGGCTACATGACCGTCGCGGCGCGCCAGCAACTCCGCACCCTGCACCGCTCGATCCGGCTCAGTTTCGAAAATGGCGAGCTCGTCGAAACCCTCGGCGCAGAAATCACCCGCCGCGAAGGCACCGAGATCGAACTCCGCTCCGCCCGCGAACGCGCCGAAGCCGCGAACCAAGCCAAGAGCGAGTTCCTCGCCACCATGAGCCACGAGATCCGCACGCCGATGAACGGCATCCTCGGCATGCTCCGCATCGTGCGCGACAGTCCGCTCACGCCCGTCCAACATGAACATCTCGAGACGGCCGCGGGCTCCGCCGACACGCTGCTCGAACTCATCAACGACATCCTGGACTTTTCCAAAATCGAAGCCGGCCGGCTTGAACTGGAGCGGATCACCTTTGCCCCGGTCAACATGATGAAAACCGTCGCCGACCTCCTGCGGCCGCGGGCCGTGGCGAAGGACCTCGAGCTCCACACCGAGTTCGACCCCAACCTGCCCGACAGCATCGTCGGCGATCCCACGCGGCTTCGGCAGGTCCTCTTCAACCTCCTCGGCAATGCGATCAAGTTCACGGATCGGGGCCGCGTAACGCTTCGCGCCGTTTGCGATGCGCGCGAGAGTGGCATCGCCACCATCACGTTCACCGTTGTCGATACGGGCATCGGCATGGACGCCGCCGCAGTCTCCCGGCTCTTCAACGTCTTCAGCCAGGCCGACAGCTCGATGAGCCGTCGCTTCGGGGGCAGCGGCCTCGGCCTCGCGATTTCCCAACGGCTCGTCGAAGCCATGGACGGAAAGATCAAGGTCGAGAGCACGCCGGGGCAGGGCTCGAAATTTTCGTTCACCCTCCGCTGCGCCTGGTATGCCGCCAGCGAAGCCCCCCAATCGCCCGCGGCCAACGACGCCCGCTACGTTGCCCCCACCCTCCACGGCCGCGTGCTGGTCGTCGAAGACGATCGGATCAACCAGCGCGTGATCGGCCATTTTCTGAAACAGATGGGCCTCGAGATCACGATCGTCGAGGATGGCTACGAGGCCGTGCAGGCTGCGACGACCGGCCCGTGGCACGCCATCCTGATGGATTGCCAGCTCCCCGGACTCGACGGCCTCGAGGCTACCCGCCGCATCCGCGAAAAACTCGCCGGCCAGTCGCTGCCCATCATCGCACTCACCGCCAACGCCAGCACGGATGATCGCACCGCGTGCCTCGCCGCCGGCATGGATGATTTTCTCACGAAGCCGGTGCGCCGCGAACTCCTCGCGAGCACGCTGGAGCGATGGCTGGCGGTGACGGCACCCGTTGGAGCGCGCAGCGGACATACGTAACATCACGCACTCGCCATCGGCTATCCGATCCGCATTTCTACTGCTGCTCCCAAGCACATGTCCGATTCCGCTCCGTCCAACCCTCCCGCATCTCCCCCGGCTCCCCGTCCGCTCCGCCCGCGCGATCATCCGATCGAAATGAAGGTGCGCATCGAGTTCGTGCGCATGGCGTATCGTGAACTCAACGGCACGGCCTTGGTCGCGGCGCTAACAGCCGTGGTATATGCCGTGGCGTTGAGCGTCTTGGGCGTCGGTTCGGGCGTATGGATCTGGCTCGGTTTCGTCGTCGCGGTCACCGGCGCGCAATTCGGGCTGTCCGCCGCTTTTCACAAGGAAAACCCCGGTCCGGCCATGAGCCCGCAGTGGGGGCTGAGGTTCATCATCGCGACCTCGCTGCTGGCCCTGGCGTTCGGCACCTTGGTCTGGTTCTTCCCGATCCTGAGCCGGGCGCCCTACCGCACGGCCCACATCCTCGTCCTCGCCGGCATCACCACCGCTTCCGCACGCGCGTTGCTCCCCATGCGCAAGGGCAACCTAGTCTACCTGATCGTGCTCATGCTGCCGACGGCGCTGCGGTTCTACGCCGACGCCAATTTGCTCGGGGTGTGCCTCGGCACCTGCGTCGCCGTCTACGTTTTCTTCACCGGTTTCACCAATCTCCGGAGCCACCAGACGCTGTCCGACGCGCTCGTGCAACGCTACGAGCGCGAGGCCATGGCCGACGAACTCGCCGCCGAAAACAGCCGGCGTGTCGCCCGCGAGACCGAACTCCAGGAGGCCACCGAAAAAGCCGAGGCCGCCAACCGCGCCAAGGACGACTTCATCGCCACGATCTCGCACGAGATCCGCACGCCGATGAACGGCGTGCTCGGCATGCTTCGCGTGGTGCGCGACACCGAGCTCTCGCCCGAACAACGCGGCTATCTGCGCACCGCCTCGGATTCCGCCGAGTCTCTCCTCCTGCTCCTCAACGACGTCCTCGACTTCTCCAAGATCGAGGCCGGCCGCCTCGAGCTGGAGCGCGCCCCGTTCCCGCCCGCGACCGTCACCAAGAGCGTCGTCGATCTCTTGCACGCCCGCGCCCGCGACAAGGGGCTCAACCTCGAGCTCAAGCTGGGAGAAAATCTGCCGGGCGTGATCATCGCCGACTCCGGTCGCATCCGCCAAATCCTCGTCAACCTGATCGGCAACGCGATCAAGTTCACCGAAAAGGGGAAGGTCGAACTCGCCGTGAATTGCGTCGAGCGCTCCGAGACCAAGGCCACGCTGCACTTTGTCGTGACCGACACTGGCATCGGCATCGACTCCGCCGCGCTCAGCCGGTTGTTCAAGCCGTTCACGCAAGCCGACAGCTCGATGAACCGTCGCTACGGCGGCACCGGCCTCGGACTCGTCATTTCGATGCGGCTCGCTCAGGCGATGGGCGGCATCATCCAAGTGCAGAGCACGCCCGGTCGTGGCTCGAAATTCCAACTCGTCCTGCCCTGCCCGCTGCCCGATCCCGCTTCGGCCGCCGCGCGGCCCGCCGACGCGCCGCGATTCGTCACGCCCTCGCTGACCGGCCGTGTGCTGGTAGTCGAGGACGACTCCGTGAACCGGCAGGTCATCGATCTCTTCCTCAAGAAAATTGGCGTCACGTGCACCTTTGCCGAGGACGGCGAGGCCGCGATTACCGCCGCGACGGGCAGCCAGTGGGATCTCGTGTTGATGGACTGCCAGCTCCCGGGCATCGACGGCCTCGAGGCCACCCGCCAGATCCGGAAAATTCTTGGCGAGAAAAAGCTCACGATCATCGCGCTCACCGCCAACGCGAGCACCCAGGTCCGCGAGAATTGCCTCGCCGCCGGCATGAACGATTTCCTGAGCAAGCCCGTCCGCTTCGAGCTGCTCTGCGGCGTGCTGTCGAAGCACTTGCCGGCGGGGTAGCGTCAGCGGACCGACGGTGGCACGAGGACAAAAAAAGGGCGGACCGCAACGGTCCGCCCCAAGAAACGCGCGTCGTCCGACCTCAGAAGGTGTAGTAGGCGCCCAGCTTGACGTTGATGGGCGTGCCGGGGACTTGGACGTCCTCCGAGCGCGATGCGTAAATGTATTTTTTGTTCAGCAGATTGTCGACCGTGAGCGAGTATTTCAGGTGCTTGTCCTGCTGATAGGTCACGGACGCATTCACGATGGTGCGGCTCGGCAGGTAGCCCCAGAAGACCTGGTTCGGACCGTCCGTGACCGCGCGCTTCGACTGAAAGTTCGGCCCGAGCCCAAACGTCCATTGGCTGTCATGCTTGTAGATCGCATAGAAGCTGGCGGTCTGCTGCGCCGTGTTGTTCACCGGAATGGAACCGTAAGCGATGGCACCCGTGCCGGGCTGGAGGAATCTCGAGCCTTGGGCGCCATCAAACGTGGCGCCGAGCACGGACTTCGCGGAGTAGTTGGCGAACGAGCCCATGATGTAGAGGCTCGAGCTGGCCTTGAACGTCCAGTCGCCATCGATGCCGCGCGAGATGACGCCGGGCACGAGCACACTCGGATTGAGCGGATCGAACGGGAAGGACGGCACCGTGTTGTTCTGCTGCTTGATGTCGAAGTAGGAAACGTTGAGCGTGAAGCGACCGTCGATCCAGTTGGATTTGATTCCAACCTCGCGCTGCTTGCCGGACTTCGGCGCCAGCACCGAGCCGGGCACGCCGTTGACGGTGCCGGTGCCGTTGAGCGCGAAGTTCTGGTTGAAGCCGGTGAACACGCTCACGTTCTTCGTCGCCTTGTAGACCACGCCCCACTGGACGAGATTGGCATTTACGTTGTAGCGCGTGTAGGCGCCGGTCAGCGCGTTGTAGGTGCCCGACATCGTCGATGCCCGCGAGACTCCCGCGCTCGGGATCAGACGATCGCCGAAGAGCTTCGTCGTCGCGAGCGCGTAGCCGCGATCCTGTTTTGATTGGGTCTGCTGGTAGGCGCTGGGCGTCGAGTAGTTGGTCGTCATCACGATCGGGCCTTCACCGCCATAGGGAAACCACGCGCTGGCCGTGGGCGCGCCACCCGCCGCACTCTTCCACGTGATCGTGTAACCCGGGGAATTGCGATGTTCGAAGCCGAGCAGCAGCAACTGCGTGAAGCCATGGCCGGTGTAGTTGAAGTTAAGATCGGCCTGGATGTCGTTGTAGGCGCTGTGGGCATCGTCTGCGTTAATCGTGCTCCGCGGAATCGCGCCGCCCGTGTAGGTCGGGGTGCCGGCCCACGAATCGGTGATGAACGTCGTGCCGTTCGCCACGTAGTAATTGACCGGGGCGACGCTCTCGCTCGTTCCGACGGTGGCCGGCGTGGTCCATTTGCCACCGAGGAAGGTCACGGGCGTCGAGACACCATTGATCAGCGCGGTGCCGGTCTGCGTGCCTTCCGACCAGGTCGGCGCAATGGCCTCGAGGCGTTCCGTGCGGTTGAACGCCCGCATGGCGCGGACGCTGACCGCCGTGTAATTGTTCAAGCGCGAGCTGAAATCCATCGACCAACTGTGCGGATTGTCCGTGCGCCAGTTGTTGGGGCGATCGAAATCCTGCGTCGAATCGTAGGGCAGATCGATCATCTTGCGCGTGCGGGGATCCACCGGCAGGCCGTTATAGGACGGCCAGTCGGCGTGGCCGATCTGGACCTTGAACGTTAGCTTGGTTTCCGGCGTGAACGCGTAGGAGAGCGCCAGCAGGTCAGTGAGCCGGTGCATATAGACGGCCTTGTAGTAGCCCTTGTAGTAGGAGTAGCCGGCAACCAGGCGATAGGTGAACTTCTTGTCCTTGGTGAGCGGTCCGGTGCTGTCGAGCGTCACCTTGTTGGCATCGAACAACCCGGTCTGGATGCCGATTTCGGTCGAGGCGATCGACGAGGGTGACTTCGTGATCTTGTTCATGATGCCGCCGGGACTGCCGTCGGCCGCGAGGAAGATGGCCGAGGGGCCCTTCACCACCTCGAGGCGCTCGAACACGATGTCGTCCATCGCCGTGTTCGACGGACGGGTGAAACCATCCGAGTAGTCGGAGTCACCGCTGAAGCCCCGGACATTCATGCGGCCTGGGGTCCAGTTGATATTACCGTTCTGGCCGCCGCCGACATACATCAACATGTCGGAAATCATGCCGACCTTGAGTTGCTGGAAGAAGGCCTTGTTCAACACGGTCACCGATTGAGGCAACTCCGCCAGATCGACCGCGATGCGGGTCGAACTCAGCGCGGTCTTGCCGACGAAGCCGTCGTCCTTTTCGGAAGCGATCGTGAAGGCCGGCAGCTGGACCACTTCTTCCTTGGCACCTTCGGTGGGAGTCTTGGCGGCGGTTTGAGCAAAAAGCGGCACACCAGAGGCAAGCGCCGCGCACGTAGTCAGTAACGGGTAACGGAGTTTCATATGCGGTTTGGGTTTGGGGTCGCGCCACGCGCAGTCGCGGCGCGACGAAGGTAAATAGCTGGGACTGAAGCGACTTTTCAAAGTTCCCCCTTGAGGTCGAGCTGCACTCGACTTTACAGTAAAGTGCATGCCGGAACTCCGCCCCACGCTCCGCACGCTGGCCGCCCAAGCGGGTGTCACGCCGATGGCGGTGTCGCTCGCGTTGCGCAACAGCCGGGAAGTCTCGGCCGCCACCCGGCGCCGCATCCAGCGTCTCGCCCGCCTCGCGGGCTACCGGCCCGATCCGCACATCACCCGACTCATGCATCATCTGCGGGTGCGGCAACCGATGCGTTTCAAAACCGCGCTCTGCGGACTGGGTCACCGTTCCCCACCCGACCAATTCGCCCGGGGGCACTACGGCGAATGTCTGCACGAAGGTCTGCGCAAACGCGCCGCCTCGCTCGGCTACGCCTACGACCGGCTCTACATTGAAGACTACGCGACTGGCGACCAGCTCGAGCGCGTGCTGCTCAGCCGCGGCGTCGAGGGACTCGTCATTTTGCCGCTCCGGCAGGTCACGGATCTCAGCGGCCTGCTGGACTGGAACAAATTTGCCGTCATCTCGGCGACGCCATCGGTGTTGGCCCCGCGTTTTCACAGCACGATGCCGAGCCATTTCGACAACATGCTGCGGGTGTGCGCCGCGCTGCGGGAAGCCGGCTACCGCCGCATCGGACTGGCCATTTCCCGGGACTGCAACCAGCGCGTGCATTTTCGCTGGGCGGGCGGCATCGCCTGGCAAAATCTCTTCGGTGGCGGCACGCCCATCCCGCCGCTCTTCACGCAACGCCCCGGGCCCAATCTCGATCTCGCCGAATTCGTGGCGTGGCTTCTCCGCGAAAAACCCGACGTCGTGGTCAATGATTCCACGCACAGTGCGACGCTCGCGCGCGGCCTCGCGCACCTGCCGCCCCGGCAGCGGCCCAAGGTCATCACGATGAACTGGCCCGATCCCGCCGCCCAAGCCGGCATCGACCAGCGCGGCGAACACATCGGCCACGTCGCGATCGAATTGCTCGCGGGCATGCTCACGCGCGGCGAACGCGGCGTGCCCGTCGTTCCCGGCACCATGATGGTCGAAGGCGCCTGGATCAGCGGCAGCCTGCCTTCCGCCCGCACCTCAGCGCCCCGGCTCAGGCGCCCTCGCGCACGAGCCACTTGACCCGGCTGCCGCCGCCCGGCGCCTGCGCGAGCACGGGCGCGAGCCACTCAAGGATCGCCACGGCTTCACGATCGAATTGCCATGGCGGATTGATGACGAGCAACCCGCAACCCTTCATCTTGATCGACGAGCTTTCACCCGCGATCGTCAGCTCGGCGAACAGGGTCGGCGGTGGCCGCAAGCCGATCACCGCATCGAAGAAATCGTCGACCCGCGCCCGCACCGTCAGCGGATACCAGACAGCAAACACCCCGCCCTCGAGCCGCTTGAGCCCGTCGCCCAGCGCCGTGGCGATCTGCGTGAACTCGTTCTGCGCCTCGAACGGAGGATCGATGAGCGTAAGCGCGCGGCGCTCGGACGGCGGAAGCATCGCTCGGAGCGCCGTGTAGCCGTCCATCTCGTTCACCACGACGCGCGCAGTGGTGCGAAACTCCGCCGACAGGGCGAAAAATTCATCCGGCTGCTTTTCGCTGAGCACCACGCGATCCTGCGGCCGGGCCAGTTGCTGCGCGAACCACGGCGAGCCGGGGTAAAACCGTGGCGGCATGCCCGGCGCGCCCGCGCGCGCGGAAAATTCCGCCGTGAGTTTCCGGTATTCCGCGATCGCCGGCGGCAAATCCGCGCGCTCGGCGAGCCGGCCGATGCCCTCGGGCCATTCCGGTTTGCGCGCGAGTGTGTCGCCCGTCGCCGCCGCCGCGAGGTCGTAGCCGCCGCGGCCCGCATGCGTATCGAGGTAGAGAAAGCCCTTCTCCTTCTTCTGCATCGCGCGCAAGAGCTGCACGAGCAGTGCGTGCTTCATGACGTCGGCAAAATTTCCGGCGTGAAATTGGTGCCGGTAGTTCATCGGCGCCCCACCGGTGCGACGATCACGTTCCGACCGGAATTTTCACGACGCACTTGCGCACGTTCACCGCGTCAGCCCGCACGCGCAACGTGGGCATGTGCGCATCGCTCGGGAAAAAGACCGACGCCTGGCCCGCGTAAACCCGCAGGAGCGACGACTCCGTGCTGTCCTCGTAAATGATCAGGTCGCGCTTTTCGTTGTAAGGCTGCTTCACCGTCATCCGCGCGATGTCGGCCACCTCCATCAGCTCCTCGCCTTCAAAGATCGCCTGCACGTCGATGTATTTCCGGTGCGATTCGAAAAACCCGTCCGCCCGCAGCCGCGTCGGATAGGCCTGCTCAATCACGAATGCCCCGCCCGCCAGTTCGATCTTCACCGTGTCATCGAGCGCGATGCCTTTCACGCGCGTGTTGGCCGGCGAACCCGCGAGGAATAACTCGTCGAAATACGCCAGCGCGGCCGCAAATCCGGGCGTCTTGGGCGTCTGCGCGCGGACCGTTTCAAGGGAGCCGTGGATGGACATGCGCGGGACTCCAGCCGCGAACCCCAAAGCTGGCAAGCCGTGAAACCGGCGCTGACAGTGTTTCAGGAAGTTGTCGCGAGCACGGCACCGACCGACCACCCGGCGGCAAACGAGGTTGCGCGTCGGCCGCGATCGGGCAGGCTTCGGAGGCAATCGCTGCTCCCATGAAAAAATTATTTTCGCTCCTCGCCGCTCTGCTCACGCCGGTCGCCGTGCTGGCCGGCAGTTTTGAAGGGAAGATCACCATGAAGACGTCCGGCCCGAAGGACATGCCGCCGACGATGACCTTCTGCCTCAAGGAAGGATTCTCCCGCCTCGAGCTGGCCGGCGGGGGCCAGAACGCCGCCGTCATCTACGACATGGCGAAACAGGAACTCACCATCCTGATGCCCGAACAAAAAATGTATATGACCCAGGCGATGCCGAAGGTCGACGCCGCGGCAGTAGGAGCAGCGGCGGGCGCACCGGGGGAATCGTTGCAAGTCACGACCTCCAAGGAAAAAATTCTCGGCTACGATTGCGTGAAATACGTCGAGAAATCCAAGGAGGGCACCTCGGAGATTTGGGTGACTGATCAGCTCGGTGGCTTTCCCGGCTTCGCCGGTCCGCCCACGACGGGCGCCAAACGCGCTCCGGGCGCCCCAGCGCCGCAAGGTTGGGAGGCGGCGATCGCGAGCAAAGGGGTGTTTCCGCTGCGCGTCATCACCACCGATGCGGGCAAGCAAACCTTCCGGCTCGAAGCCACGGCGATCGAGAAAGTCGCCCTGCCTGCGGCGCTCTTTTACGCGCCTACGGACTACCAGGATATTGGCGCCATGCTGAAGAGCATGGGAATGTCCGGCGGCATCCCCGGATTCCCCGGCGGCAAGTAATCCTACTTCCCCGGCGGCGGACCGGCATTTTCCGTCGCCGCCCGCGGTCGCGTAAACGTCTCCCGGCCCACCTCTGGATTGGTTTCAATCTTCTCCATGATCATTTGCTGCTCAACGCGGCCGTCGGTCATCAAGGTGACGCGATGGGGCAGCAAGACGCCGTCGACCGGGCGAAAATCATCATAGCGCGTGACGATTTGCCGCCTCCGCCCGCCGGTGGTCATGCGCTGTTCCACGCGCAGCACGATGAAATAGGTGTCCACGTCGAGCAACAGCGCGAACGTGTCGGTGAGGTTCCTCGTGACCATCACGCGTAGCAATTTGCGCCCATCGATTTCGACCTCGCCCGCATATTCGAGGGTGAACCCGCGCGCCGGGCCGGCCACCAACGGATCGTCAAACTCGGCGTCGGCGGTAAAAGACTTCGCCGCCGCCTCGCCCATGGTGCGGTAGCGCGGCGGCCAGGTGCCGGTGTCAAATTCCCACGCCGGTTCCACCCCATCGCTGGCGTTGACCAGCGTGCGACCGTCGCTGCCCGTTTCCAGTCGGATGCGATTCGGCCGCGCGGCGATCATCGTAAAATGCACCCGCCGCTGGCCGAGCACGACCTGCCCTGACATCCGCAACGCCGTCAGCGCCGCGATCCGTCGCCGCCCACCGATCGCCTCGAGATGGATCTGCGCGATGTCCGCCGCCTGATCCGCCCACGCGATCGCGGCCGTCAGGAAAAAAACTGCGGGAATCCTCCAGCTGCGGCGCATGGCGCATCCTCATACAGGCGTCCGGGGCGCGACAAGCCTCCCGCACCAAAAACATTGCCCTGCCCTCGCGGGCCGATTCGCTCCCGCTGCCCTGTGCCCGCCGAACTCACCCGCATTTTTTCCGACATTCACTACGGCGATCGCGCCAGCCGCGTGCGTTCGCTGGCCCAACTCCGTCCGCTGCTCGATGGCGTTTCGCACCTCGTCCTCAATGGCGACACGCTCGACACGCGGCCGAATCTCGTGCCGCAGCACACGGCCCGGTGCCGGGCCGAGGTGCTCGCGTTTTTTCCGGCCCACGTGCCGCGGGTGACGTTTCTCACCGGCAACCACGACGCCGATTTCACCTCCAACCACTCGCTCGATCTGGCGGATGAGGCGCTCTTCGTCACCCACGGCGACATCCTGCACGAGGACATCGTGCCATGGAGCCAGGACGCGTCCGCCATCCGCCCGCAAATCGCCGCCGGCCTCGCCGCGCTGCCGCCGAGCGAACGCACCCAGCTCGCCGCGCGCCTCGCCGTGTGGCGAAAAGTCGCCGCCGCGGTTCCGCAGCGTCACCAGTCGGAACAGCGCGGGCTGCATTACTGGCAGAATTTCGCGCGCGATACGATTTGGCCACCGTCGCGCGTCTGGCGGGTGTTGCGAACCTGGCGGGGCGAACCCGCGCTCGCCGCCGCCTTCGCGCGCGAACATCGCCCGCGGGCCCGGTTCATCATTGTTGGCCATACGCACCGGCCCGGCGCATGGCGGACGGCGTCCGGCGTGGTCGTGATCAACACCG
>JADMIO011246956.1_pt1 | contig 14545 bp, 15 predicted proteins | sample 8958161 | NCBI WGS metagenome assembly JADMIO01 (sample SAMN16585339, study PRJNA669376) | soil metagenome | isolation source: Crop rotation soil | place: USA: Cullars Rotation, Alabama | collected 2011 | reverse complement strand
GCGACAACTTGTCCACGTGGAATTCTAAGCTTAGGATCCCAATGTGCTGGAAAGGATCGAGGAGGTCGGCCGCCTCGACGCCCGCGTCCACGTCGGCAAGCTGGTCGCCGTCGACCCGCACCCGGACGCCGACAAGCTGCAGGTCTGCCGCGTCGAAGTCGGCAAGGGCGCCCCGCTGAGCGTCGTGTCCGGCGCACCGGGGCTGACGACGGGCCAGCTGGTGCCGGTCGCGCTGCCGGGCGCACGGCTCGCCGACGGGACCGAGGTACGCGCTGCCGCGCTCCGCGGCGTGACGTCCGAGGGCGTCCTCTGCTCCGAGGCCGAGCTGGGTCTCAGCGACGACGCGAGCGGCGTGCTCGTGCTGCCAGCCGATGCCACGCCCGGCACGCCGGTCGTCGAGCTGGCGGGCGTCGCCGACACAGTGGTGACGCTCGAGGTGACGCCGAATCGCGGCGACTGCCTGTCGATCCTCGGCGTGGCGCGCGAGGTCGCGGCCGTCACCGGTGCGCGGCTCCGCCATCCGCGCCCCCGGCCGCGCGAGAGCGGCACGGCGGCCGCCAAGGAGGTGCGGGTCAAGGTCGAGGCCAAGGACCTGTGCCCGCGCTACTGCGCGCGCGTGGTCCACGGCGTGACGCTCCGGCCGTCGCCGTTGGCGATGCGGCTCCGGCTGCGGCGCGCCGGGATGCGGCCGATCAACGCCGTCGTCGACGCCACGAACTACGTGATGCTCGAGCGCGGCCAGCCGCTGCACGCCTTCGACCTCGGCCGCATCGACGCGGGCCAGATCATCGTCCGCCGGGCGCGAGCCGGCGAGAAGCTGACCACGCTCGACGGGGTCGAGCGGACGCTCGTCGCCGACGATCTCGTGATCGCCGATCGCCACCGCGCCGTGGCGCTCGCCGGCGTCATGGGCGGCGCGGACTCCGAGGTGACGGCGGCAACGCAGGCGCTGCTGCTCGAAAGCGCCTTCTTCGCGCCCTCGACGGTGCGCCGGACGGCGCGCCGGCTCGGGCTGCTCTCGCAGGCGGCCTACCGCTTCGAGCGGCGCGTCGACCCGGGCATGGTGCCGGAGGCGCTCGACGGATCGGCGGCGCTGATCGCGCGCCTGGCCGGCGGGCAGGTGTCGGCCGGGGTCGTCGAGGACGCGCCGGGCGCGGCGAAGCTCGAGCCGGCGCCGGTCCGGCTCCGGCCGCGGCGGGCGCGAGCGCTGCTCGGCGTCGGTGTGCCGCGCGGGGAGATCGCCCGACGCCTGCGCTCCATCGGCGCCTCCTGCCGGGGCGAGGGCGAGACGCTCATCGTCACGCCGCCGACCCATCGAGGCGATCTTCGCATCGAGGAGGACCTCGTCGAGGAGATCGCACGGCTGGGCGGCTACGACGGCATTCCGGTGACGCTGCCGGAGGCGCCGATCGCGAGCGGCGAGGACAGCGACGCCCGCACCTTCGCGCGCCGCCTCCGGCGGCTCCTGAGCGCCGAAGGCCTCACGGAGATGGTGACGCTCGCCTTCACCGATCCGGAGACGAACCGCCGGCTGCCCGGGATGGTCGGGCGGGCGCTCACCCCGATCGAGGTCCGGAACCCGCTGTCGTCCGAAACGGGCGAGCTGCGCCGGTCACCGCTCGGCGGCGTGCTGCGGGCGGTGTCGCGCAACCTCGGCCTGGGCGCCACCTTCGTCGGCACGTTCGAGCTCGGGAAGGGCTACGGGGTGGACGCCGACGGGCGGCGCCAGGAGCCGCGCGCGCTGGCGATCGTCCTGCACGGCGAGTGGCCGCCGCGGGGCGCCGAGCGCAGCGGCCCGGCGATCGACTTCTTCGACCTGAAGGGGGTGGTGGCGAATCTGCTCGGCGGCCTCGGCATCGACGAGCCCCGCACCGGATGGCAGCCGGCGGGGGAGGTGCCCTTCGTCCACCCGGGGAAAGCCGCTCTCGTGACGGTCGACGGGACCACCGTCGGGGTGGCCGGCGCACTCCATCCCGAAGTGGCGCAGGCCTATGATCTTCCAGGGGAAGTGTGGATCGCGGAGCTTGACTTGAAGGGGCTCGCTCACTATGTTCCGCGGCTCATTGCGCCGCGGGCGCTGCCGAGGTTCCCCGCCGTCACCCGAGACATCGCCGTGATCGTCGACGAGGCATTCCAGGCCGGTGAGATCGTCGAGGAGGTCCGAGCGTTGGACGATCCGCAGATCGAGTCGGTCCGCCTGTTCGACTGCTACCGGGGAGCGCCGGTGCCACCCACCAAGAAGAGCCTCGCGTATTCGATCGCATATCGTTCGACGGACCGTACCCTGACCGACGACGAAGTGAACGCGCTGCACGCCACCGTGCTCGACCGCCTGGCCGGCCGGTTCCGCATCGAGTTCCGGAGCTGAAGGGACGCCGACCATGACCATGACCAAGGCCGATATCGTGGAGCGCATCTACGAGAAGGTCGGGTTCTCCAAGAAGGAGGCCACCGAGGTCGTCGAGTCGATCTTCGAGCTCGTGAAGAAGCGGCTCGAGCGGGGCGAGAAGGTGAAGATCTCGGGCTTCGGCAACTTCGTCGTCAACGAGAAGCGGCCGCGCAAGGGCCGGAACCCGCAGACCGGCGACGAGATCATCATCTCCGGGCGTCGCGTCTTGACCTTCAAGGCCAGCCAGGTGCTGAAGAAGACCATGAACGACGGCGGCGAGACCGCCCCGACCGGTCCGGCCGCCGAGCGCGACGAGGCATGACGGCACCGGCCCCCTCCATCGACCTCCCCGACAAGCTCTACTTCCGGATCGGCGAGGTCGCGAAGCTGGTGGGCGTGAAGCCCTACGTGCTGCGCTACTGGGAGACGGAGTTCAGCATCCTCCGCCCCGGCAAGACCCGCTCGAAGCACCGTCTCTACCGCCGCAAGGACGTCGAGACCCTGCTCGAGATCCGCCGCCTCCTCTACGGCGAGCGCTACACCATCGAGGGCGCGAAGCGCCGCCTGCGTGAGAGCGGCCGCCTGAGCGACGCTCCAGACACCCTCGCCGAGATCCGCGCCGAGCTGCACGCGCTCGCCCGGCTCCTGTCGCGGGAGCCCACGACCGAGCCGACGCCGCTGGTCATCGGCGAGCGCGCGCGCAAGTAGTTTGCTCGCCGGTGGCGCGGGTGGGCGGTGGCCTGCGCGCGATCCGGCGAGGGCGACAAGGTGCGGGGCGCCGGTTGTACCGGGCGCCGCGTTCACGGCCTCACGCGCCCCGCGCTCGCCCTCGCCGGATCGCGCGCAGGCCACCGCCCACCCGCGACGCCACTCGCAGAGCGCTCCCCGCCCCACACCGCCATCGGAAGACGCTACCCGCCCACGAAGCGTGCAGGTGGTCTCTGATCCGCGAACGTTGCGTCGCGGGGGCGGGTGGCGGGTGCCCGGCGTGCGGGCGATTTCGAGCGCCCGGGGCGGAGCAGGGTGGGCGCGTTGTCCGCGAGCATGAGCCCGCATGCCGGGCACCCGCCGCCCGGCCCCGCGCCACGGACGCTACAACCGAGGCCTCAGCGAACCCCGCTCGTACGCTTCGTCCGCAGGTGGAGCCGGTAGACCTTCTTGTTCGTCGGCGTCGGCACGCCCCGGTTCTCGCGCTCGGAGAGGCGGCGCGCCTTCCAGTTGAGGAGCGCGCTGCGCAGGGCGGAGGGGTCGATGCCGAGGGTCTCGCAGACGTTGTTGAACGAGAACGGCCAGTCGTAGTCGACCGCGCGGATCCAGTCCTCGGCCTCGCGCGACAGGAGTCGCGGGTTCGAGCGCGGGTTCCGGAGATGCTCCTGGAAGCAACGGATGCCGTCCTCGAGCACCGCCAGCATGAGCGCCTTCTCGCCGGAGATGTAGCTGTCGCGGCGAGCGCCCTCGAAGAACTGCTCGGGCAGGACGATGTCGGGCGCGAACAGGTCGACGAGACCCTCCGGCGTCCGGTCGCTGCGCGGCGCCTCCAGGGGAGTCGCCACCCGCTGCATCAACTCGATCGCCGCCGTTTCGCCTGCCGAGGTCTTCGCCATGATCCCCTCCGGATGGGGGAACGCGTTGCAACCGGTGCGCCACGCGCCCCGTCCACGTCCCTGCATGGCTTTTCGGCAGGATCACCCCGCAGCTGAAGTGCGGGGGCGCGACGAATTTGACACTTGTGGGCCGCCGGGCCCGGCAAGCGTCAAAAAGCTGTCAAGCTATTTCGAGCGCGGTCGGTGCCGGGCGCGGCGGAGTCGGTCACCTTGACTCCCCCCGGGGGGGCTTCTAAGAAGGCGGGGCGTCGGGTCCGCCCGGCGCATCCTCCGATGCCGGGGCGTGGCGCAGCCCGGTAGCGCACTCGCTTGGGGTGCGAGTGGTCGGCCGTTCAAATCGGCTCGCCCCGACTCGCGGGACGGAGGAGCGGCACCGCCGCTCTTCCGTCCCTTCAACTTGCAGGGCGCCCCCCTTGGTGGCACGCTGCGCCGGTCGTGATGGAGACGAAACCCCTCATCCTGGTCTCCAACGACGACGGCATCCACTCCGAAGGCATCATCGCGCTGGCCGCCGCGCTCGGCCCCGTCGGCGAGGTGGTGGTGGTGGCGCCCGACCGGGAGCGGAGCGCGGTCAGCCACTCGCTCACGCTCCACCGGCCGCTACGGGTCGAGGAGCTGGGCACGGCCCGCTTCGCGGTCAACGGGACGCCCACCGACTGCGTCAATCTGGCGATCAACGGCATCCTGAAGCGCCGCCCGGCGCTGGTCGTGTCCGGCATCAACAAAGGGGCCAACCTGGGCGACGACGTGACGTACTCGGGCACCGTCTCGGCGGCCATGGAGGGCACGCTCCTCGGGGTCGCGTCCCTGGCCGTCTCGCTGATCGGTCGCCAGACCTTCCGCTTCGAGCAGGCGGCGGCGTTCGCGGCCCGCCTGGCGCGCTGGGTGATCGAGCGCGGCCTGCCGTCCGACACGCTCCTCAACGTCAACGTCCCCGAGCTGGCCGACGGGGTCGCCGTGCGCGGCTTCGCGATGACCCGTATGGGCCGGCGCCGCTACGGCGACGCGATCGTCGAGAAGGTCGATCCGCGCGGCAAGAAGTACTACTGGATCGGCGGCGAGGAGCTCGAGTTCGCGGACGAAGAGGGCACCGACTTCGCCGCCGTCAGCCAGGGCCTCATCTCGGTCACGCCCATCCACTTGGACCTCACCAACTACAAGTCGTTCGACGCCCTGAAGGCGCTGAACTTCGTCTGGCCGTGAGCACCATGGCATCGGATTTCCAGGAGGAGCGGGACCGGATGGTCGCGGAGCAGATCGAGGCCCGCGGCATCCACGATCCCGCCGTGCGGGCCGCGCTGCGGGCCGTGCCGCGGCATCTGTTCGTCGACCCGAAGCTGATCGGGCGTGCCTACGACGACACGCCGCTCCCGATCGGCGACCGGCAGACGATCTCGCAGCCCTACATGGTCGCGCTCATGACCGAGGTGCTGGCCGTGCGCCCGGGCGAGCGCATCCTCGAGATCGGTACGGGCTCGGGCTACCAGACGGCCGTGCTGGCCGCGCTCGGGGCCCACGTCGTGTCGCTCGAGCTGATCCCCACGCTGGCCGCGCGCGCGCGCGACATCCTCGACGCGCTCGGCTTCAGCCAGCGCGTCGCGGTCCAGGTGGCGGACGGTACCCTCGGCTGGCTCGACGGTGCGCCCTACGACGCAGTCATCGTGACCGCGGCGGCGCCGGTGATTCCGCGGCCGCTGCTCGCGCAGCTCGCGCCCGCGGGCCGGCTCGTCCTGCCGATCGGCGAGGAGGAGCTGCAGTCGCTCGTCCGCCTGCGGCGAGGGAAGGACAGCTGGGTCGAGGAGTACTTCGGCGAGTGTCGCTTCGTGAAGCTGCTCGGGAGCCACGGCTGGGAGGAGTCGTAGGCGGACGGGACGCGGGGAGGAGGACGTGGTGCGGGGCAGGGGTTGGATGGTGCTGGCGATGGTGGCGGCAGTCGGCTGCGGCGGCTCGGCCGTGTTGCGCCATCGCGTCGAGCGAGGCGAGACGCTCTACCGGCTCGGCCAGGCGTACGGCGTGTCGTATCAGGAGCTGGCGCGCGCGAACGGCATCCGCGACGCGGACCGGATCGAGGTCGGGCAGGTCATCCTGATCCCGCATGCCCGCCGCGAGCTGCCGGTCGGCATGATCACTCCGGACCGGGCGCGCGACGACCGACCCGGTGCCGAGGAGTTCCCCGGCGGCGTGACGCCGTTCTCCTGGCCCGTCCCGGGTCCGGTCAGCTCGGACTTCGGGCCGCGCGGCGCCAGCCACCACGACGGCATCGACATCAGCACGCCGGTCGGTACCGTGGTCCGGGCGGCGCGCGCGGGGCACGTGCTCTACAGCGATTCGCTGCGTGGCTACGGCAACCTGATCATCGTCTCGCACGAGGACGGCTACGCGACCGTCTACGCCCACAACCGCGAGAACCGGACCCGCGTCGGCGACACCGTCCGGCAGGGCGACCCGATCGCGATCGTCGGCGAGACCGGCAAGACCTCGGGCCCGAACCTCCACTTCGAGATCCGCAAGGACAACGTGGCGCGGAACCCCCTCTACTACCTGCCGGCGCGCGACGAGCGCAGGGCGGTGGCCTACCGTGCGAATGTGGTAGAGGGGGCGCATGACTGACCTGCGCCGCCACATCCGGGACATCCCGGACTTCCCGAAGCCCGGCATCGTCTTCAAGGACATCACGCCGCTGCTGGCGGACGCCGAGGCCTTCCGGAACACGGTCGACCAGATGGTGGCGCGCTATCGCGGCAAGGTGGACGTCGTGCTCGGCATCGAGTCGCGCGGCTTCCTGGTGGGCGCGGCGGTGGCCTACGGTCTCGGCACCGGCATCGCGGTCGTGCGCAAGCCCGGCAAGCTCCCCTGGCAGACGCATTCGGCCTCGTACGATCTCGAATACGGCAGCGACCGTCTCGAGATCCACCTGGACGCGCTGTCGCGCGGGCACCGCGTGCTGATCGTCGACGATCTCCTCGCCACCGGCGGGACGGCGTCGGCGACGGTCCAGCTGGTCGAGCGGTGCGGCGCGCAGACGGTGGCGTGCGCCTTCGTCATCGAGCTCGCGTTCCTGAACGGGCGCCGCAAGCTGGCAGGGCACGAGGTCTTCTCGCTCATCACGTACGACGGCGCCTGAGGCGCCCGGCATGCACGAGCGCGACCACGCGAGCGAGGTCGGCGCCCTCCGCGTCGGTCTCGGGGCCACCGCCCTCCTGTGCGTGGCGGAGCTGATCGGCGGCTGGCTGACCAACAGCCTCGCCCTCGCCAGCGACGCCGCCCACATGCTGAGCGACGTGGCGGCGCTCGGGCTGTCGCTGTTCGCGCTCTGGATCTGCTCGCGGCCGGCGAGTACCTCCAAGACGTTCGGCTGGTACCGCGCCGAGATCCTGGCGGCGCTGGTGAACGGCGTCGTCCTCTGGGTGCTCGTCGTGTTCATCGGGCTGGCGGCGTGGCGCCGCTTCTTCGATCCGCCGGCGGTCGCGGGAACCGGCATGCTCGGTCTCGCCGTCCTCGGCCTCGCCGTGAACGTGTTCGTGCTGCGCCGGCTGGGCGAGCACCGCGACCACAGCCTGAACCTGCGCGGCGCCTACCTGCACGTGCTCTTCGACATGCTCGGGTCCGTCGGTGCCGCCGTCGCCGGCGTGGTGATCGTCCTCACCGGCTGGACGGCAGCCGACGCGATCGCGAGCGCGTGCATCGCCTTGCTCATCCTGTTCAGCTCGTGGTCGCTGGTGCGCGAGGCGGTCGACGTCCTCATGGAGGCCGTGCCCGCCCACGTCGACGTCGAGGCGCTGCGGCGCCGCCTGACGGAGGTCCCCGGCACCGAGGAGGTGCACGACCTGCACGTCTGGAGCCTGACCACGGGCCGCTACGCCCTGAGCGCGCACGTCGTCGTCCCGGAGTGCGCGCCGGGCAACGGCGCGCGCCACGGCGACGACGAGATCCTCGCCGCCATGGCGGAGCTGTGCGCCCGCGAGTTCCACATCGAGCACGTCACCATCCAGATCGAGCACGAGAGCCGGCGCCATGCCGAGCCGGCCCACTGAGGGGAGGAGGGAACATGACGTCGGTCACCGGGCTCGTCCTCGTCGTCGCGGACCTCGAGCATGCACTGGCCGTCTACGAGGTCGGCTTCGGTTTCATCCGGGTGAGCACGCTCGACGACGTGCCGGGGCTCGGCGCGCGTCGGGTCCTGCTGCGCGCCGGCAACATCGAGCTGGAGCTGATCCAGCCCTACGACGCCGCCAAGCCGCCGGGCCTCTTCCTCCGCGAGCGCGGCGAGGGCGTCTTCGCGATGACCGTCGGCGTCGACGACCTCGGGCGGGCGCGCGAGCGCCTCGAGCGTGCCGGCGTGACCATGGTGGGGCAGACGGGCGGCGGCGCGCTGCCGCCCACGCCGGGCTTCGTTCGCCCGCGCGACGCGCACGGCGTGCTGGTCGAGGTGACGCCGGCGCCGGTCGCCGAGCCCGAGCCGTAGCGCCGGATGGCGACGCGCGCCCGCGACGGCGGCGTCCCCGCCCGCGAGATCGAGCACACCGCCGACGTCGGCTTCGAGGTCGAGGCCCCGACGCTGCCGGTGCTCTTCGAGCGCGCGGGCCTGGCCGTGCTGAGCGTGATGGCCGACCTGTCGACCGTCGAGCCGCGGACGCGGACGACGTTCGGGTGCAGCGCGCCGGCCGTCGAGGAGCTGCTGCACGACTGGCTGCAGGCGCTGGTCGTGCGCGTGCAGGCCGACGCGTTCCTCGTCTGCGAGCTCGACGTGGTGGCGTGCGACGCCACGAGTCTGCGCGCCGAGCTGGTGGGGGAGGGCATTGATCCCATGCGCCACCGCCTCCATACCGAGGTGAAGGCGGTGACCTGGCACCAGCTCGCGGTCGAGCCGCGCGCCGGCGGCTGGTGGGCGCGCCTCATCCTCGACGTCTGATGGAGCTCCGGCAGATCGACGCGCACGTCTGGGAGATCCCGCGCCGCGGCGGCATGCGCGTGCCGGGCCGGATCTACGCCAGCGCCAAGCTGATCCACGACCTGCGCGACGACCCGGCGCTGACCCAGGTGGCGAACGTCGCGCACCTCCCCGGCATCGTCGGACACGCGCTCGCCATGCCGGACATCCACTGGGGCTACGGCTTCCCGATCGGCGGCGTGGCGGCGATGGACGCGGACGAGGGCGTCGTCTCGCCCGGCGGCATCGGCTACGACGTCAACTGCGGCGTCCGTCTGCTGCGCACCAAGCTCGAGGCCGACGACCTCGCCGCGCGCCTGCCGCGCCTGGCCGACGCGCTCGCGGCCGCGATCCCGGCGGGCGTCGGCTCCGCGGGCGCGATCCCGGCGCTCACCCGGCAGGACGAGCGGCAGATCCTCGCACGCGGTGCCGCCTGGGCGGTGGCGCGCGGCTTCGGCCGGGAGTCCGACGTCGAGGCGGCCGAGGAGGGCGGCTGTCTCGCGTCCGCCGATCCCGACGCGGTCTCCGACACCGCCTTCCAACGCGGCCGCACGCAGCTCGGGACGCTCGGGTCGGGCAACCACTTCCTCGAGGTCCAGCGCGTCGACGAGGTGTTCGATCCGGGTGCTGCCACGACCCTCGGCGTCCGCGAGGGCCAGCTCATGGTGATGATCCACTCGGGCTCGCGCGGCCTCGGCTACCAGGTGTGCGACGACGCCTTGAAGGTGATGGGCCGCGCGATGGCGAAGTACGGCATCACCGTGCCCGACCGGCAGCTCGCCTGCGTGCCGATCCAGTCGCCCGAGGGGCGTGCGTATCTCGGCGCGATGGCGGCGGCCGCCAACTTCGCGTGGGCGAACCGCCAGGTGATGTCCGGCCTGGCGGAGCGCGCCTTTGCGGCCGCGCTCGCCGTGGGTCCGGCCGCGCTGGGGTTCAGCCTGGTGTACGACGTCTGCCACAACGTCGCGAAGTTCGAGGAGCACCAAGTCGAGGGCCGGCGCCGGCGGGTGTGCGTGCATCGCAAGGGCGCGACGCGTGCGTTCGGCCCGGGTCATCCGGCGCTGCCGCCCGCGCTCCGCGCCGTCGGCCAGCCGGTCATCATTCCCGGCGACATGGGTCGCTACTCGTTCCTGCTGGTCGGCGCAGCGCGGGCGATGACCGACACGTTCGGGACCACCTGCCACGGCGCCGGTCGCGTCATGAGCCGGGCGCAGGCGAAGAAGGCCGGGCGCGGCCTCGACCTGGTCGCGAACCTCGCCGAGCGCGGCGTGCTCGTGCGCGCGCAGTCCGCCGGCGGCATCGCCGAGGAGATGCCGTGGGCCTACAAGGACGTCGCCGACGTAGTGGAGGTCGTCGCCGGCGCGGGCCTCGCCACCAAGGTCGCGCGTCTGCGTCCGCTGGTGGTCGTGAAGGGCTAGCGTCGTCTTTGCGCGCGGCGGGTGGGGCGGCGGCGGGTCCGGGTGCCGGCTCATGCTCGCAGACGACGCGCACCCCCCACACCGCCCCGGGCGCTCGAAATCGCCGGCACCCGGACCCGCCGCGCGAGCCTCTGGCGTTCGCGGCGTACGCGGCGGCGGGTGCGTCACCGTCGTGCGACGCTCGCACCAACGGACGATGTGCGCGGCGCGCCTGCGGCGCGCGAGCAGGTTCGCAAAGTCGAGCGCGGCGGTCGTGCGGGGCGACGGCGGGAGGGGGCGGGCCTGAGCCGATCTCCGCAGCCGTTAGCGCGCGCATCGAGCTGCGCGTCGGACGTCGCACGCTCGTCGGCGCGCTTACGGCGAGGACCGTGAGGCGCGGGGCCGCCCCCTCCCGCCGTCGCCCCGCCCACGGACAAACCCCGCTTGGTCTTTGCGGACACGCCTGCTAGGGACCAGCCCCATGGCCGACACGCGCATCGAACGGGACTCCATGGGGGAGATGACGGTCCCGGCGAACGCCTACTACGGCGCGCAGACCGCACGGGCGGTCGACAACTTCCCGATCTCGGGTCTGCGCTTCCCGCGCAGCTTCATCCGCGCCCTCGGGCTCGTGAAGGCGGCGTGCGCGCGCGTCAACGCGAAGATGGGGCTGCTCGACGGCTCGCTCGCCGACGCGATCGGCCGCGCCGCCATGGAAGTGGCCGACGGCAAGCTCGACGGCGAGTTCCCGGTCGACGTCTTCCAGACCGGCTCCGGCACCTCGACCAACATGAACGCCAACGAGGTGATCGCGAACCGGACCGTCGAGCTGCTCGGCGGCGCGCGCGGCGACAAGAAGCGCGTCCACCCGAACGACCACGTGAACATGGGCCAGAGCACCAACGACGTGTTCCCGACCGCGATCCACGTCGCCGCCTACACGGAGATCGCCGAGAAGCTGCTGCCCGCACTGGACACCCTGGCCGCCGCGTTCGACGAGCGCGCGAACGCCTTCGCCGACGTGGTGAAGGCGGCGCGGACGCACCTCCAGGACGCGGTGCCGATCACCCTCGGGCAGGAGTTCTCCGGCTATGCGAGCGTCGTGCGGCACGGCATCGCGCGTATCCGCGCCACGCTGCCCCACCTCGCCGAGCTGCCGATCGGCGGCACGGCCGCCGGCACCGGCATCAACGCGCCGCCGGAGTTCGGCGCAGCGGTCGCGGCCGAGTTGTCACGTGCCACGGGGCAACCGTTCGTCCAGGCGTCGAACCTGTTCGAGGCGATGGCCAACAAAGACGCGGCCGTCGAGGTCTCCGGGGCACTTCGCACGCTGGCCGTCGGTCTCATGAAGGTGGCGAACGATCTCCGCCTGCTCGCCTCGGGCGACCGCACCGGCCTCGCCGAGATCGAGCTGCCGGCCATCCAGCCGGGCTCGAGCATCATGCCGGGCAAGGTGAACCCGGTGATCGCGGAGGCGATGAACCAGGTGGCGGCGCTCGTCATCGGGCACGACGCGACGGTCGCCATCGCCGGCATGAACGGCAACCTCGACCTGAACGTGATGATGCCGGTGATCGCCCACGCGCTGCTCGAGTCGATCACGCTCATGGCGGCGGCCAGCCGCGTGCTCGCCGAGAAGTGCGTATGCGGCATCAAGGCGAACGTGGAGAAGTGCCGCCAGTACGCCGAGCTGACCGGGCAGCTCGTCACCGCGGTCGCGCCGGTGATCGGCTACGACAAGGCGGCGGAGCTGTTCAAGAAGGCGCAGGCCCGGGGCATCGGCATTCGACAGATATTGGAGGACGAACACGTGTTGCCGAAGGAGGAGATCGACCGATTGCTCGACCTGAAGAAGCTGGCGCACGGCGGCCGCGCCGGGAGCCCGCGATGAGGGAGGCCGTACTCCTCCTGCTCGCACTCTCCTCCTCCGGCTGCTTCATCTCGGTCGGGGGGCCCTTCGGCGCCCGCGACCAGCCGCTGCGCGAGTCGACCATCGAAGGCGCGGGGCGCGGGAAGGTCCTCCTCGTCGACGTCTCCGAGGTGATCACCGACGCGCCGAGCCGGAAGGCCTTCGGCCTGGTCGAGGAGCCGAGCACGCTCGATCGCATCCAGTCGGAGCTCGACAAGGCCGACGGCGACGACCGCGTGAAGGCGATCGTGCTGCGCATCAACAGCCCGGGCGGCGGCGCGACGGCGAGCGATGCGATCTATACCGAGATTGTCCGCTGGAAGAAGGACCACAACGTGCCGGTGATCGCCGCGCTCGGCGACCTCGCCGCGTCGGGCGGCTACTACGTGGCGTGTTCCGCCGACTACATCGTGGCGCGGCCGACCACCGTCACCGGCTCGATCGGCGTCATCCTGATGAACCTGAACCTCGAGGGGCTCCTCGGGAAGGTCGGCGTGCGCAACCAGACGTACAAGGCCGGCGAGCACAAGGACATCCTGTCGCCGTTCCGCGGCGCGACGCCGGAGGAGCGGAAGATCGTCCAGCACATCCTCGACAGCCTGCACGCCCGCTTCATCAGCGTGGTGCGCGAGGGCCGTCCGAAGATCGACGTCGCCCGCCTGCCGCAGCTGACCGACGGCCGCATCTTCGACGCCGCCCAGGCGCGCGACGCCGGCCTGGTCGACCAGATCGGCGACCTGCATGCCGCCATCGACCTCGCGAAGCAGGCCGCCGGCCTCGAGACGGCACGGGTGGTGCGCTACTACCGTCCCGACGACGGCGAGCCCGAGAACATCTACTCGAAGCTCGCCGGCATGCCGGCGCAGGTGAACGTCCTGCCCATCGACCTGGGCGCGCTGACCGGCGCGGGGCCGCGCTTCATGTACCTCTGGTCCCCGGGCCTGATGCACTGACGGTCGGCATGGGGCCGGTGGCGCGCTACCTGACGGACGATCACCGCCGTCTGGAGGAGCTGTTCGCGCGTGCGCCGCACGACCCGGCGGCCTGGGTTGCCTTCCGGAAGGGCCTGCTGCGCCACATCGGGCTCGAGGAGAAGATACTCCTGCCCGCCGCGCAGCGGGCGCGGGGCGGGGAGCCGCTCGCGGAGGCCGCCCGCCTCCGGCGGGACCACGGCGCGCTCGCCGCCCTGCTCGTGCCGCCGCCCAGCCCGACGATCCGTGCAGCGCTGCAGGGCATCCTCGCCCGCCACAACCTGATCGAGGAGGGGCCCTCCGGCGTGTACGCCGAGGGCGAGCGCCTGCTCGGCGGCGACGCAGAGACCGTGCTCGCGGCGCTGCGCGACGCGCCGGAGGTCCCCGTGCATCCCCACGTCGACTCGGAGCTGGCCGCCGGCGCAGCCGAGCGGGCGCTGGCCCGCGCCGGCTACCGGCTCGACGAGTTTCCCGTCGCGAGCGACTGACGTGGTCGAGCCGCGGCCGCTCGGACACGCGACCGTCCTCGTCGGCGAGGGCGGCGGGCGCTATCCGCACGGCAACTCGCTGCTGGTGTGCGGCGGCGAGGAGACCGTCGTCGTCGACCCGTCGCTGTCGCTGGTCGACGGTGTCGGCTGCGACGTGCGGCCCGACCGCGTGCTCAACAGCCACTGCCACGAGGACCACGTCGCGGCGAACTTCCGCTTCCGCGACGTGCCCTGGCTGGTGCACGCGGCCGACGCGCCCGGCTTCCACTCGCTCGACGGCCTGATGGCGATCTACGGCATGGACGACCCGAAGGCGGCCGCCTTCTTTCGCCGCGCCGTCGTCGAGCAGTTCCACTTCACGCCGCGCCCGGACCCGACGCCGTTCGAGGACGGCGCCGTCTTCGACCTGGGTGGCGGCGTGACGGTGCGCGCCATCCACGCGCCCGGCCACACGCGCGGCCACACCTGCTTCCACGTGGCGCCGGACGACGTCCTCTACCTCGGCGACATCGACCTCTCGAGCTTCGGGCCGTACTACGGCGACGCGTGGTCGTCGCTCGAGGACTTCGAGCGGACGCTCGCCATGGTCCGCGGCATCGAGGCGCGCTGGTACGCCACCTTCCATCACATCGGGGTGCTCGACGGGCGGGCGGCGTTCCTCGAACGGCTCGACAAGTTCGCGGCGATGATCCAGCGGCGCGAGGAGCGGCTGCTGGCGTTCCTCGATGCGCCCCGGACGCTCGACGAGATCGCGGCGTACCGTGTCGTCTATCGTCCGGGGGACGCCGTGCCGTACGCCGACCTTTCCAGCACAGTGGGATCCGAAGCTTGGAATTCACGTGACTTGAAGTCGCGGC
>JADMIO011403915.1_pt1 | contig 14546 bp, 16 predicted proteins | sample 8958161 | NCBI WGS metagenome assembly JADMIO01 (sample SAMN16585339, study PRJNA669376) | soil metagenome | isolation source: Crop rotation soil | place: USA: Cullars Rotation, Alabama | collected 2011 | reverse complement strand
GCCGCGACTTCAAGTCACGTGAATTCCAAGCTTCGGATCCCACTGTGCTGGAAAGCGTTGCCGGTCTTCTGCGTGTACGACGTCGGGTGCGGAGGACCGAAGAGCGCCGGGCTGTCGTCCGCAGCGCGGAAGGACTTCGAGCCGATCCGCGGGAAGAGCTGGTCGGCTGAGCCGAAGGTCTCCTGGCCGGGCTGCAGGTTGTTGCACGACCCGTCAACGGTGCGGAGGCCCTTGGACACGAGCGGGCTCGGGATCTGGTTCACCCCGGTGCCGATCATGGTCGAGCAGGGCTCCGCCGCGGTGAGGGTGCGGGTGTGGCGCTCGGCGATCTTGATCTGCTTCAGGATGAAGGCGAGGTCGCTGGTCGTCACCGTGAAGCCCTGGCCCACGGGGGCCGCCTCGGCGGTTGCCGGCGTCGTGGCGATCACCGCCTGGAGGACGGTCGTCGTCGCGACCGCCAGTGTGGCTACGACGGCCGTCAGACGGCGTCGGCGACGAATCCTGCTTGTCGGACGAGTTTTCGTGGGCGGCGCATTTCGACTCATGGCGGTGACCTACCTCTGATGGTGAGTGAGCGAGCGCCTCACCGTCCTACTAAGCACCTTAGGAATTCCTGTGGACGGTGCTGTCGCGAGAGGAGTGGTCCAGTCATGTGGCCGCCGGCGGCGGTCACGAAGGTGAGCCCGGCGGCCGGGGTCGGGCAGGGGGCTGAGCGGGCGTTGAGTGGGGGCTGCGGTTTCCCAACACTTGTCCCGGAACTGCACGGAATTCTCGAAATCCTGTGCAGTTTCCCAGCAAGTGTCCCGAACCCGCAGCCGTCAGCTGGAGACCCGCCACCCTGTGCGCGCAAGAGGGCCCGCTGACGGAGCATGGCGCACGTAACCCTGCGCACGCTCGGCCGCGCCTGGTGGTGACCGCTCAGCCTCGACGTCGTGTCAGCGACGCGCTGGTCTCTCCATCTCGACCATGTAGAAGTCCTCCCAGCCACCCATCGCGAGCGCGGGAACCATGGCGAGGGCGAACGGAGCGACCGCCAGGGAGAACAGGGCCAGGGACCAGCCGACGGTCACGACGGGCCGCAGCGGCGACGCGGCGTACAGCAGTCGATGGACCCGCTCCTCGATGCCGACCGCCGAGGCGGCCAAGGCGCCGGAGCCGATCGGAGCATCGGAGAGGGCCGCCAGTGCGCGCGCCAGGGAGATGTCGCCCACGGAGCGCCGTGCGCTGTCGTCCGCGCGGAGCTCGACGAGCCGGCGAGTCTGCTCGTGGGCCGTTCGCAGGAAGGGGGCGATCCTGCCGAAGGCCGACACCAGGGTCTGCGACAGCTGGAGGGACACGTGATGGCGTTGCCGCAGATGCGCATGCTCGTGCTCCAGCACGGCGGACAGCTGGCGATCCGTCAGATCGGTGACGAGGGCGCTCGTGATCACCACACGGGGCCTCGGGCCGGGAACGCAGAAGGCGTAGGGGAGATCGTGGTCGATGACCTTGGTCATCGACCGCGGGTCGGGGTCCAGCGCGATCATGTCGATCGTCGTGGCGAGGCGGTGTCGTTCGCGCCGCTGGTGCCGCGCCACCGACACCGCGCACAGGCCGAGACGACCAGCTGACGCCGCAAGCAGCACCAGGCCCACGAGGGAGGCCATGGTCCGCACGGGCGAGCCGTTGATCGCGGCAAGCGTCTCGACGGAGAGGTGGGTCGACCAGGTGACCCCCCCGCTGAAGTGCGGATGCGCCAGCACCAGGATCAGGCCGCCCAGGGCGGCCGAGATCCCCACCGAAGCGCTCAGGCTCTGCCAGGCCAGAATGGCGAGTCGCGGAGCCCGGCTCGGCCAGGCCGCTGCCTGAAGTGCCTTGGCGCCGGCTGTCGATGCCACCAGGGCGTAGCCGAGCAACAGCAGGACACTAATCATCGAGTGCCTCCCGGAGACGGGAGACATCACTGGGCGACATGCGATCGACGAAGCGCATCAGCGTCGCGGAACGGTCACCACTGTCGGCGAGCAGCTCGTCCATGAGGTCGGCGGTGTAGTCCGCTCGTGCCTTGGTCGGCCAGTACACGTGGGCCCTGCCGGCGCGCTCACGTTGTACGACGCCCTTGCGATGGAGGTTGTCCATCACCGTCAACACCGTCGTGTACGCGAGCGGAGGTTGACGATCGATCTTGCCCAGGACCTCGCGGACCGTGGTCGGTTCGTCCGCCGACCAGAGGATCTGCATGATGACGGCCTCGAGCTCGCCCATCGTCCGCATCGGAACCTCCCTCGCCGGCCAGGTCCGCATCTGCGCAGTCGACGAAGGGCCGCCACGTGGAGCCGACGGACCTCAGTGTAGGCGGATCGGCGAGACCGTGGAGGCAGATCGACCGAGGCGTCCGCGTCCAGGCCTCACGGCGGCTGCCGAGCAGGTCCGGTCGACTGCCGCACCACCAGCTGCGTGGGCAGCACCCGTGCGACCGGGTCCGTCGCCCGGGTGGGGACCTGCGCGAGCACGGCCTCCACGGCGCGCGCCCCGGCCTCGTCGGTCCGCTCGGCCAGCGTGGTCAGGGCCGGCGAGCAGAAGTCGGAGCCGGTGATGTTGTCGAACCCGACGACACTCACGTCGCGGGGGACCAGCACTCCACGCTCGGCCAGTCGCCGCATCACTCCGATCGCCAGCATGTCGTTGTGCGCCACCAGTGCCGTCGCCCGGGCACCGATGGCGGCGTCGGCGGCAGCCGCGCCTCCCTCGAGCACCGGCGCGTAGGGTCCGAACCGGGTCGCCGTCAGGCCACGCTCCTGGGCCGCCGCCCGGAGGCCCGCCCAGCGTCGGGCACCGGACCAGGACTCCGGCGGCCCGCCGAGGAACACGAACCCTGCGTGGCCGAGGGATGCAAGGTGGTCGACGATCTGGCGCGTTCCCGAGTCGTAGTCCGCGACGACGCAGGCCAGTCCCGGTATCGCCCGGTTCACGAGCGTGATCGGGTTCGAGGCCGCGGCAGCGAGCAGCTCGGAGTCGCGCATCCGGGACGCGCTGAGGACGAACCCGTCGACCGCGGGTCCGAGGCGGTGGACCAGGCGCTGCTCGGTCGTCGCGTTCTCGGACGTGTCGCCGAGCACCAGCGTCTGACCTGCCGCCGCTGCCGCGCGCTCGGCTCCCTTGATCACGCCGGAGAAGTACGGGTTGGTGATGTCGGGGACCAGCAGCGCGAGCGTGTTGGTGCGGCCGGACTCCAGTGCGCGAGCGGCCGGGTTCGGCGTGTAGCCGAGGTCGGCGGCCACCGCGAGCACGTGGTCGCGCGTGCTGTGGTGGACGCGGTCCGGTCGGGTGAACGCGCGGGACACGGTCGACGCCGCGACTCCGGCCGCCGCCGCGACGTCGTTGAGCGTCGGTCGTCGTCGTCCATCGGTCCCACTGCGCCGCCGGGGCATGGCGACATCATGGCAAGAAATGGCAAACGCTTGCCAGTGATCGGCGTCACACCGAGACTCGGCCTCAAGCCGTCCGGGTACGCCGGGCGGAACGATCGAGGAGGCACGACGATGACGGCACCGACAGCCCTCCAGGAGGAACGGACACCCGGCCGAGCCGCGATCGCGGCCTGGATCGGGAGCGCACTGGAGTACTACGACTTCGCGATCTACGGTACGGCGGCCGCGCTGGTGTTCCCTGACATCTTCTTCCCCGAGGGCAACGACACGGCAGCCACCGTGGCGGCCTTCGCCACCTTCGGCGTCGCGTACGTCGCGCGCCCCATCGGCTCCTTCGTCCTTGGCCACATCGGCGACCGTCTCGGACGCAAGAAGGTGATGATCGGGACGATCCTGCTCATGGGCGCCTCGACGTTCCTCGTCGGCTGCCTCCCCACCTACCAGAGCGTCGGGATCCTGGCGCCGGTCCTGCTGGTCGCGCTGCGCATCCTCCAGGGGCTCTCCGCCGCCGGCGAGCAGGCGGGCGCGAACTCGATGTCCTTCGAGCACGCCCCCGACGACCGCCGTGGCTTCTTCACCAGCTTCACGCTGAGCGGCACACAGGGCGGCCAGATCCTGGCGCCCGCGGTGTTCCTCCCGCTCGCCGCCCTGCTCTCCGACGACGCACTCCAGTCCTGGGGCTGGCGCATCCCCTTCTGGATCAGCGCGATCGTGGTCGTCGTCGGACTCATCATCCGTCGTCGCCTCGAGGAGACTCCGGAGTTCAAGGCCGAGGTGGCCGCCGACGAGGAGCCCAGCGCCCCGCTGGCGATCCTCTTCCGCGACCACTGGAAGGGCGTGCTCCGGGTGTTCTTCGCCGCCTTCATCGCCACCGTCAACACGATGTTCGCCGTGTTCGCGCTCAACTTCGCCACGTCCGACGACTACGGCATCGGGATCAGTGAGACGACGATGCTCTGGCTGGCCATCGTCGCCAACGTCGTCGCCATCGCGGTCATCCCGTGGTGGGGTCGGCTGTCGGACCGCGTTGGCCGCAAGCCGGTGTTCGTGGTCGGCGTCCTCGGGAGCGGCGTCCTGGTCGTGGCCTTCCTCGGCGCCATCGCCGCGGGACAGGTCGTGCTGATGTTCGTGCTCGGCGTGGTGCTGGCTGGCTTCGTCTACAGCATGCCGAACGCGGTGTGGCCGGCCACCTACGCGGAGTACTTCCCGACGCGCGTCCGCCTGTCCGGCATGGCGATCGGCACCCAGTTCGGCTTCGCCCTGGCCGGCTTCACCCCGACCATCGCGGGCGCGCGCTCATGGGCGGTGACGCCGACAACTGGGTCAAGGTCGCCGCATTCACAGCGGCGGCGTGCGCGATCTCGGCGGTCGCCGTGCTCACGGGCCCGAAGAACACGCACACGGTCCCGACCCGCGACATCGGGGTGCGTCGCTCCCAGGACCTGCGCGCCTCCGCGGGAGTGGCATGACCCGGACCTCGCGCCCGTCGTACCTGCTGGGGCTGGTCGGTGAGGGCATCGCGGCCTCGCTGAGCCCGGCCCTGCACGAGCAGGAGGGTGAGGAGTGCGGCCTCCGGATCAGCTACCGGCTCATCGACACGGCCAGGCTCGGGCTCAGCCACGACGACCTCCCGGCGATCCTCGACTGGGCGGAGCGGCTCGGCTTCGACGGGCTGAACATCACGCACCCGTTCAAGCAGGCCGTCCTGCCCCTGCTCGACGAGGTCTCCGTCGATGCCGGCGACCTCGGCGCTGTCAACACCGTGCTGTTCAGGGACGGGAGCCGACTCGGCCGGAACACCGACTGGGCAGGGTTCGTCGAGGCGTTCCGCACGGCGCTCCCCGAGGCGGTGGGGGACCGCGCCGTCGTCGTCGGCACCGGGGGAGCCGGCACCGCGGTCGGCTACGGCCTGCTCAACCTCGGCGCGGAGCACGTCGCCGTGCTCGACACGGATCCGCAGCGTGCGCAGGCCTGCGCGGGGCGGCTGGCCTCGCGGTACGGCGAGGACCGGGTGCGCCCCGAGACCGACCTCGCCCGCGCCCTGGACGACGCGCACGGAGTCGTGAACGCCTCCCCGGTGGGCATGCACGGCCACCCCGGCACCGCGGTCCCGGAGGACCTTCTCCGACAGGACCTGTGGGTCTCAGACGTGGTCTACTTCCCGCTGGAGACGGAGCTCACCCGTGTCGCGCGGGCGCGCGGCTGCCGGGTCGTCTCGGGCGGCGGCATGGCCGTGCACCAGGCGGTGGGTGCCTTCGAGCACTTCACGGGACGGTCGCCCGACATCGCACGCATGGCCCGGCATTTCGCCGCGCTGACCGCCTCATGAGGAAGGGCATCGCGACGGTGTCGCTGAGCGGGCTGCTCAGCGACAAGCTCGAGGCGATCGCGGCCGCCGGGTTCGACGGCCTGGAGCTGTTCGACAACGACCTGATCGCGTCGCCGCTCCCGCCCCGCGAGATCGCCCACCGGTGCGCCGACCTGGGGCTGTCCCTCGACCTGTTCCAGCCGATCCGTGACGTCGAGGGGGTGCCTCCGGACCGGTTCGAGCAGGTCGTGCACCGGTTCTGCACGAAGCTCGGCGTCGTGGCGGAGCTCGGCGCGCCCCGCGTGCTGGTCTGCTCCAACGTCTCCGACGACGCCCTCGCCGACCCGGACCTGTCCGCCGAGCAGCTGGCACGTCTCGGGGACCTCGCCGCCCGGCACGGCGTGCAGATCGCCTTCGAGGCGCTGGCCTGGGGCCGGCACATCGACCGCGTGGCGCAGGCATGGGACGTGGTGCGCCGAGCCGATCATCCCGCCGTCACCCTGGCGGTCGACACGTTCCACCAGCTGGCACGGGGCGACGACGGGACCGCGCTCGCGGGGGTGCCCGGCGACAGGATCGGCTTCCTGCAGGTCGCCGACGCTCCTCTCCTCGACATGAACGTGCTCGACTGGAGCCGCCACTTCCGGTGCTTCCCGGGCGAGGGCACGCTCGATGTCGCCGGCGTCGTCGCCGCGGTCCTGGCAGCCGGCTACACCGGCCCGCTCTCGCTCGAGGTCTTCAGCGACGTCGTACGAGAGGCAGACACCGCCAACACCGCTCGCGACGCGATGCGCTCGCTCGTGTTCCTGGAGGACCTGGTCGCGCGCTCCCTGCCCGCGCAGCTCGGCTCCGATCCCGCGGTCGAGGTCCAGCCGGCGCCGCCCCGGCGGGTGGACACCGCGTTCCTCGAGATCACGGGGGCGCCGGGTGTCACCGCACTGCTCACCTCGCTGGGCTTCGCTGTCGAAGGCCGGCACCGGAGCAAGCCGGTCACGTGGTGGCGCAGCCGGGACGCCCACGTCGTGGTGAACGACGACCCCAGCGCACGACCGGCACTCGGCGTGGTCGCGACACCGGTCGGAGCCGTGGCCGATCGGGCGAGTGCCCTGCTCTGGCCCGAGGTCAGGCGCGCCCGAGGTGCGGGTGAGGCGCGCCTCCCCGGCATCACGTCGCCGTCCGGCCTCCACGTCTTCCTGAGCGCCGGTCGTGGCGACGCGGACGACTGGCAGGGCGACTTCGAGCGCTCGGATGCGGTCGGTGCCGAGACCGGCGTGGGCCCCGACTCCCTCGACCACGTGGTCGTCGCCGTGCCCGACCTGGGCCTCAACGAGGAGGTGTCGTTCCTGCGCACCGTCCTGGCGCTCGAGCCCGGTGAGCTCGAGGAGTTCATGGAGCCCCAAGGCCGCCTGCGCAGTCGCGCCTTCCGGCCGCGGGCCGGGGACCTGCGCGTCGTTCTGAACGTCGAGCAGGTCGCCCACGAAGGGTCCGCGGGCATCACCCAGGTGGCCTTCGCCTGCAGCGACGTCCGCGCGCAGGTCCGCGCGCTGCGTGCCGCCGGGGTTCCGCTGATGTCGGTGCCCGACAACTACTACGTGGACCTGGACGCCCGTTTCGCCTTGGGGCCGGAGGTCCTCGCCGACCTCCGGGAGCACGGCCTGTTCTACGACCGGGCAGGGCACGGTGAGCTCGTGCATGCGTTCACCGAGCCGCTCGTCGGTGGTTTCCACGTCGAGCTCCTCGAGCGCCGCGGGGGGTACGACGGGTACGGATCCGCCGGTACCCACGTCCGGTTGGCGACGCAGCGCGACACGGACCGACCTGGGCGATCTGCGGCGCCCGGGCCTAGGTTGAGCGCGTGACCGAAGCAGCCACATCCGACCTCGAGCCCCAGTCCGTGATCAGCGACGAGATCGCCGCGCTCCACGCTCGGGCCGGGGGCGACGGGACCCAACCGCGGGTCGACTTCCCGCCGTACCGGAGCTCGGTGCTGCGCCACCCCACCAAGGACCTGCACCACGCCGACCCCGAGGGTGTCGAGCTGGTGGCACCGGTCTTCGGCCACTCCGACGTCGACCCGCTGGAGGCCGACCTCACGATCCAGGCCGGCGGCGACCCGGTCGGCGAGCGGATGGTCGTCACCGGCCGGATCCTCGACGGCGCCGGCCGCCCGGTCCGCCACCAGCTGGTCGAGATCTGGCAGGCCAACGCCGCGGGTCGCTACGTCCACAAGAAGGACCAGCACCCCGCACCGCTCGACCCCCACTTCACCGGCGTCGGTCGCTGCCTGACCGACGGCGACGGCGGCTACCGGTTCACCACGATCAAGCCCGGCCCCTACCCGTGGCGCAACCACCACAACGCCTGGCGCCCCGCGCACATCCACTTCTCGCTGTTCGGCACGGACTTCACCCAGCGGATGATCACGCAGATGTACTTCCCCGGCGACCCCCTGTTCGCGCTGGATCCGATCTACCAGTCGATCACCGAGCAGGACGCGCGCGACCGCCTGGTCGCCGCCTACGACCACGACCTGACGACCCACGAGTGGGCGACCGGCTATCGCTGGGACATCGTCCTGACCGGCAGCCACGCCACCCCCCTGGAAGGCGAGGGGGACGACCGTGGATGAACGCCTCCCCGCCACCCCCGGCCAGACGATCGGGCCCTTCTTCCACGACGCGCTGCCCTACGCGCGCGGGCACGAGCTGGTGCCGCCCGGCGCCCCCGGCGCCATCCGGCTGCACGGCAGCGTGTACGACGGCGGGGGCGAGCCGGTCCCGGACGCGCTCCTGGAGATCAGGCAGGCCGACGCGACGGGCCGGGCGCCCCGCGTCGAGGGGTCGCTGCGCCGTGACGGCGGCGTCTTCACCGGCTGGGGCCGCGCCGCGACCGACCCCGGCGGCCGCTACTCCTTCACCACGGTCGAGCCGGGCCCGGTCGGGGACGGGGCGGCGTTCTTCGCGGTGACGGTGTTCGCGCGCGGGCTGCTCAACCGCCTGTTCACCCGCGCCTACCTGCCCGGCCCGGCCGCCGAGGCGGACGCCTGGCTCGCCGGGCTGGACCCTGCCCGGCGGCGGACGCTGCTCATCGAGCGCGAGGACGACGGCTCCCTGCGCTTCGACGTGCACCTGCAGGGTGAGCAGGAGACCGTGTTCCTGTCCTTCCCCGAGCACCGCCCATGACCCATGACGGGTTGCTGTCGCCGGGTGCCCACCGGGCCGCCGGGACCGTGGACGACGAGGCCCTGGTGGGCGCGCTGCTGCGGGTCGAGGTGGCGTGGCTGCGCGCCCTGGCCGCGGTCGGCGCGGTCGTCCGCGCGCACGCCGACCGGGTGGCCGACGTCGCGGCGACCTGGCAGGTCGACCTGGTGCGGCTGGCCGAGGACAGCGAGGCGGCCGGCAACGCGGTCGTACCCCTGGTCCGTGGCCTGCGAGAAGCGGTCGGTGGTCCCGCTGCCGAGGCCGTGCACCGCGGGCTGACCAGCCAGGACGCGCTCGACACCGCGCTCGTGCTCCTCTCCCGCGATGCCCTGGTCCGCGTGCGGGAGGATCTGGCCGCCACCGCCGGGTCCCTGGCCGCACTCGCGGAGAAGCACCGCGACACCGTGATGGCGGGCCGCACGCTCACCCAGTACGCGGTGCCGGTCACCTTCGGCCTGAAGGCTGCCCGGTGGCTGGCCGGCGCGCTCGACGCGTGCGTTCAGGTCGAGGCCGTGGTGACCGACCTGCCCGTGCAGTGCGGAGGCGCCGCCGGCACCCTCGCCCTCGTCGGCGAGCTCACACCCGATCCGGTGGCGGCCGCCCGCGCGTTCGCCGACGAGCTGGCGCTCACCTGGCCGGGCGCGCCGTGGCACACGAACCGCGCGGCCATCACCCGGATCGGCTCGAGTCTGGTCACCACCTGCGACGCGCTCGGCGTGATCGCCGCGGATGTCGCCCTGCTGTCCCGTCCCGAGATCGCGGAGGTACGCGAGGGTGTGGTGGCCGGCCGTGGCGGGTCGTCGACCATGCCCGGCAAGCGCAACCCGGTCCTCAGCGTCCTGGTCCGCAGCGCCGCGTTGCAGGCGCCCCTGCTCGGCGCCCAGCTCCACCTCGCCGCCGCGCAGGCCGTCGACGAACGCCCCGACGGGGCCTGGCACGCCGAGTGGCCGGCTCTGCGCCGGCTGCTCGAGCTGACGGTGACCGCCGCGTCGCAGGCCGCCGAGCTGACCGCAGGGCTGGAGGTCGATCCGGCGGCCATGCGCGAGCGCGCCGAGGAGGCGACCGACGTCCTGCTCGCCGAGCGCGGTGATCCCGGCAGGGTCGACGACTACCTGGGCGCCTCGTCGCAGCTCGTCGACGCGATCCTCGCCCGGTTCCGGGACAGCGGTACCGGCCGTGGCTGATCCGTCCCTGACCGCCACCCGGCTGGCCGGGTCGCCAGCAGCCGGCCCGCTGCTCGTGGTCGGCCCGTCGCTCGGCACGTCGGTGGAGGCGCTCTGGGAGGCCGCGGCGGGCCACCTCGCCGACCGGTTCGAGGTCGTCGGGTGGGACCTCCCCGGCCATGGGCGCAGCAAGCCGGCGTACCGGCCCTTCACGGTCGCGGACCTCGCCGCTGCCGTGCGCCGACTTGCCGAGGAGCAGGCGGTCGCGCGCCCGGCGGTCTACGCCGGGGTCTCGCTCGGCGGCGCGGTGGCGCTCGAGCTGGCGCTCGAGCCCGGCCCCTACTCGGCCGTCGCGTGCCTGGCCGGCGCAGCGAAGATCGGTGACCCCGCCGCCTGGCACGAGCGCGCCGCGCTGGTGCGCCGGGCAGGTACGTCGGTCATGGTCGCCGGCTCGTCCGAGCGCTGGTTCGCCCCCGGGTTCATGGAACGGAACCCGGGGATGGCCAACAGGCTGCTGCTGTCCCTGAGCGACAGCGACGCGCACTCCTACGCGCTGGCCTGCGAGGCCCTGGCCAGTTTCGACGTCCGCGACCGGATGCCCGACGTCAGGGTCCCGGTCCTGGTGGGACCGGGCGAGCTCGACGTCGTGGTCGGGCCCGAGATGGCCGCCGAGACCACCGCCGAGGCGGCGCCGACGGCGACACTGCACGTGTTCGAGGGCTGCGGTCACCTGCCCCCGGCCGAGGACCCGGAGGCCGTGGCCGCGGCCCTGCGCACCGCGTTCGACCCACGAGGAGATCGATGAGCGAGACCTACGACGACGGCATGCGGGTGCGGCGGGAGGTGCTGGGGGATGCGCACGTCGACCGTGCGGTGCGCGGCACGACCCCGTTCACCGAGGACTTCCAGGAGCTCATCACCAGCTTTGCCTGGGGGCGCGTGTGGACGAGACCGGGGCTCGACCGCCGCAGTCGCAGCATTGCCGTGCTCACCGCGATGATCGCCCTGGGGCACTGGGAGGAGTTCGCCATGCACGTCCGCGCCGCCCGCACCAACGGCCTCAGCGCCGACGAGATCGGTGAGGTGATCCTGCAGTCCGCGATCTACTGCGGCGTGCCCGCCGCCAACCACGGGTTTGCTGTCGCACAGCAGGTCCTCGACACCCTGGACACCGACCATGAATGACGTCTTCCTCTACGAGGCGGTCCGCACGCCGTTCGGCAAGTACGGCGGGGCGCTGGCCAACACCCGCCCCGACGACCTGGCGGCCCTGGTCGTCGCGGCGGTCGTCGAACGGTCCGGGGCCGCCGGCGAGCGGATCGACGAGATCGTGCTCGGCAACGCCAACGGTGCCGGCGAGGAGAACCGCAACGTCGGCCGGATGGCCGGCCTGCTCGCGGACCTGCCCACGTCGGTCCCGGCCAGCACGGTCAACCGGCTCTGCGGCTCGAGCCTGGACGCCACGATCCTCGGCTCCCGGCAGATCGCCCTCGGCGAGGCGGAGGTCGTCGTCGTCGGTGGAGTCGAGTCGATGTCGCGCGCGCCGTGGGTGCTGCCGAAGCCCAACCGGCCCTTCCCGGCCGGCAACACGGAGCTGGTCTCCACCACGCTCGGCTGGCGGCTGGTCAACCCCGAGATGCCGGACGTGTGGACGGTCTCCCTCGGTGAGGCGACCGAGCAGCTGCGTGAGCGCGAGGGCGTGAGCCGCGAGGACCAGGACGAGTTCGCGCTCCGCTCCCACCGGGCCGCCGCCACGGCCTGGGACAGCGGCTTCTACGACAGCCAGGTGGTGGCGGTGCCCGGCGTCGACCTGGCCCGCGACGAGTCCATCCGTCCCGGCACCACCCGGGACGCGCTGGCGGGGCTCAAGCCCGTCTTCCGCACGGACGGCACGGTCACGGCCGGCAACGCCTCGCCCCTCAACGACGGCGCGTCGGCAGCGCTCCTGGGCAGCGACGCCGCCGGCCGGACGCTCGGTCGTGCGCCCCTCGCCCGGGTGGCCGGGTGGGGAGCGGCGGCCAACGAGCCCCAGTTCTTCGGCTTCGCCCCGGTCGAGGCTGCCAACACGGCGCTGCGCCGGGCCGGGATCTCGTGGGGCGACGTCGCCGCCGTGGAGCTCAACGAGGCGTTCGCGGCGCAGTCCCTTGCCTGCATCCGGGCCTGGGACGTGGACCCCGAGATCGTGAACCGGCACGGTGGTGCGATCGCCATCGGCCATCCCCTCGGCGCATCAGGCACCCGCATCCTCGGCACGCTCGCGCGCACCCTCGAGCAGTCGGGAGCGCGGTGGGGGGTGGCTGCCATCTGCATCGGCGTCGGCCAGGGGCTGGCGGTCGTGCTCGAGAACCCGGCAGGGGACTGAGCGTGGGCAGGACGCAGTTCGTCGACTCCGTGGCGGCGGCCGTCGCGGACGTGGAGCACGGGTCCACGGTGATGATCGGAGGGTTCGGCACCGCCGGCCAGCCGGTGGAGCTGATCGAGGCGCTGCTCGAGTCCGGCGCAACGGGGCTCACGGTGGTCAACAACAACGCCGGCAACGGTGACGTCGGCCTCGCCGCCCTGATCCGGGAAGGCAGGGTGCGCAAGATCATCTGCTCGTTCCCGCGGCAGTCCGACTCCCAACACTTCGACACCAAGTACCGCGCCGGCGAGATCGAGCTCGAGCTCGTCGCCCAGGGCAACCTCGCCGAGCGGATCCGCGCGGCAGGTGCCGGGATCGGCGCCTTCTTCACACCCACCGGCTACGGCACCCCGCTCGCCGAGGGCAAGGAGGTCCGCGAGATCGACGGCGTGCACCACGTGCTCGAACACCCGATCCGGGCGGATGTCGCCCTGGTCAAGGCGTACGCCGCCGACCGTTCCGGCAACCTCGTCTACCGCAGGACCGCCCGCAACTTCGGTCCGATCATGGCCGCTGCCGCAGAGACCAGCATCGTGCAGGTGCACGAGGTGAGACCGGTCGGCGGGATCGACCCGGAGCACGTCGTGACCCCGTCGATCTACGTCGACCGCGTGGTCGAGGTGCCGAGGGAGCGCCCGGCGCGATCCGAGGAGGGACAGTGACCACCGCCGGCGACCGCATGGACACCGACGGCCTGGCCGCTCTCGTCGCCGCGGACATCCCCGACGGATCGTTCGTGAACCTGGGGATCGGCCAGCCGACGAAGGTCGCCAACTACCTCGACCCGGCGGCGGGCATCGTGCTCCACACCGAGAACGGCATGCTCGGGATGGGGCCGGAGGCGCACGGCGAGGAGGTCGACCCCGAGCTGATCAACGCCGGCAAGGTCCCGGTCACCGAGCTCCCGGGTGCGTCGTACTTCCACCACGCCGACTCGTTCGCGATGATGCGCGGCGGCCATCTCGACTACTGCGTGCTCGGCGCGTTCCAGGTGTCCGCCGCCGGCGACCTGGCCAACTGGCACACCGGCAGGCCCGACGCGATCCCGGCCGTCGGTGGAGCGATGGACCTCGCGCTGGGTGCGAAGCAGACCTTCGTCATGATGGGGCTGCTCAACCGCGACGGCAACGCCAAGCTGGTCCGCGAGTGCTCGATGCCGCTGACGGGCGTCGGGTGCGTCAGCCGGGTCTACACCGACCATGCCGTCTTCCTGATCGAGCCGGACGGGGTCGTGGTCCGCGACCTCTTCGGCATCTCCTTCGATGATCTCCAGGAGCTCGTCGGGGTCCCCCTCACCGACGGGACCGCCTCCCGATGACGGTCACCAGGACCCAGGTCGGCATCGTCGGCGGCGGGCCTGCCGGCCTGATGCTCTCCCACCTGCTCCACGTGGCCGGCATCGAATCGGTGGTCGTCGACACCCGCACCCGCAAGGAGATCGAGGAGACGCACCGGGCCGGCATCCTCGAGCGCGGCAGCGTGCGCCTGCTCGTCGACAGCGGCGTGTCCGACCGGGTGCTGCGTGAGGGCCACGAGCACCGCGGTATCCGACTCCGGTTCGGCGGGGTCAGCCACCTCGTCGACTTCCAGGCGCTGGTGGGTGCGTCGACCTGGCTCTACCCGCAGACCGACGTGTTCATCGACCTGGCGAACGCCCGGGAGCGCGACGGCGGCGACGTGCGCTTCGGCATCGCGAGCACGACGGTGGAGGACCTGGTCTCCGAGCGGCCGGGCATCCGCTACACCGACTCCGAGGGCGCCGAGCACGAGATCCGGTGCGACATCGTGGTCGGCGCCGACGGGTCGCGGAGCGTCACCCGGAGCGAAGTCAGCGACCGCCGGCAGTACTTCCGCGAGTACCCCTTCGCGTGGTTCGGGATCCTCTGCGAGGCGCCGCCGAGCTCCCCGGAGCTCATCTACACACGGTCACCCCGCGGGTTCGCGCTGATCTCGCAGCGCACCGACACGATCCAGCGCATGTACTTCCAGTGCTCGCCGACCGAGTCCGTCTTTCCAGCACATTGGGATCCTAAGCTTAGAATTCCACGTGGACAAGTTGTCGCG
>JADMIO011667597.1_pt1 | contig 14547 bp, 7 predicted proteins | sample 8958161 | NCBI WGS metagenome assembly JADMIO01 (sample SAMN16585339, study PRJNA669376) | soil metagenome | isolation source: Crop rotation soil | place: USA: Cullars Rotation, Alabama | collected 2011 | reverse complement strand
GCAGGGGGTGGCGGAGAAGTTGGGTGAGCGGGGTTTGTCGAGAGGGGGGCGCAACGTTCGGATGGCGGCATTGTGGGTAGGGCCGGTGGCAGGAGTGGTGGTGGTGCTGGTGTGGGGGATGTTTCGGCCAAAGCGGATAGTGCTGATGGTTTCGGCCGTGGTGATGGTGGTGGTGGCGGTGGTATTTGTGGCGGCGATGCAGCAGGCAGGTGGGCCGCGGGAGGTTGAGGTGGCGGCTTGGCGTTCGGCGCGGGGCGGAGAGAAAGAAGCTGTTGGAGGGTTTTGGTTGGAGGAGCGGCTGGCCGTCATGGGGACGGTATTGGGTGGGCGGTTTGAGAAGAGTTCGGCGGCAGGTGGAATAGTTTTGCCGGTGGCGGGGACGGAGCCGGGGTATTGGGCGATGCGGGATTTGCAGTTGGTTTTGCGGAACGCCGAGCAAGGGGGTGGCGCTGAGTTGCGGGGAGCGTTGCCAGGAGGGTCGCGGGTGTTCTTGGAAGCGCGGCGGGTGGGGAAGGCGGGGTTGTTGCCAGTGCTGCCGCGAAGTGCGGAAGAGCGGGCGGCGTTGGCGGAGATGGTGCATGTGGGGAGGGAGGGGCAGGTTTGGGTGGAGGGGGGTTATGTGTATTTGAACGATATGGAAAAGGGGCACGGCGTGTCGTTTAGTGAGTGGGCGCTCAGGTGGGAGGGGAGCGATGGCGATTCGTTGCGGATTTGGGATCAATTGCGTTGTGACGTGAGCCATCGATATTTCTTGTTTGATTCCGATGGGGTGGAGAATGTGATTGATTTTGGTGTTCCATAATGGCCGGATGGATTGCCGGGCGGTAGGATCGGTGGGATGAAGCTGGCTTTTTCGACGAATGCTTACAAGAAGACGACGCTGGAGGCGGCGATTGAGTCGATTGCCAGCCTGGGGTATGCGGGGGTGGAGCTGATGGCGGATGTGCCGCACGCGTATCCGCCGGATATGCCGGAGCAGCGGGTGGTGGCGGTGCGGACGTTGATTGGGCGGCGGGGATTGGCGGTTTCCAATGTGAATGCGTTTACGCTGTTTGCGATTGGGGATACGTATCATCCGACGTGGATTGAAGACGATCCGGCGTTGGTGGCCAAGCGGGTGGAACATACGTTGAATGTGATTCGGATGACGGCGGCGATTGGAGGGCGGACGATATCGTTGCAGCCGGGGGGGCCGCAGGGAAGCGTTTCGCGGGAGGTGGCTTTGGGACGATATGAGGCGGGGTTGCGGAAGTGCTTGCCTTTGGCGGAGCAGTTGGGGATCACTCTGATGGTGGAGCCGGAGCCGGGGTTGCTGATTCAGTACTCGTGGGAGTGCATTGAATTTTTGCGGCGGGTGAATCATCCGAATTTGAAGATGAATTGCGATTTGGGGCATTTTTATTGCGTGGAGGAAGATCCGGCAACGGTGTTACGGACGTGTGCGCCGTGGATTGCTCATGTTCACCTCGAGGACATTAAGGAGAATCGGGTGCATCAGCATCACATTCCAGGGGAGGGGGCGATGGATTGGGCGGGGATTTTTGGGGCGCTGCGGGAGATTCGATACGACGGATGGGTGACGGTGGAGTTGTATCCGTATGAGACGACGGCAGAGGATGCGGCGCGGAAGGCGTTTAAGTATTTACAAAAATATATGTGACAATTACTCAGAAACGGAATCGATCCACGCACCGCCGATCAACCGGTCGGTGCCTTCATCGTAGCAGACGACGGCTTGGCCGGGGGTGATGGCTAAGACAGGTTCGTCGAAGCGGACGGTGAGTTCATCCGGGCCGGTCATCACGGCGGTGGCGGGGCCGGGGGGGGAGTTGTAGCGGACTTTTGCCAGGACGCGGAGGGGTTCTAGCGGGCCTACTGGGGTTCCTGGGCCGACCAGCCAATTTACTTCGCGGGCGGTGAGTTTGCGGTGGAGGAGGGCTTCTTTTTTGCCCAGCGTCACGCGGTTGGTGGCGGGGTCGATGGCGGTGACGTAGACAGGATGGCCCATGGCGATGCCGATGCCTTTGCGTTGGCCGATGGTGAAGTGCTGATGGCCTTCGTGCGTACCAACGACGGCGCCGGTGGTGTCGACGAGTTCGCCCTGGTGGACGGTGGCGGGAGATTTGGCTTTGACGAGTCGGGCGTAGTCGTTGTCGGGGACGAAGCAGATTTCTTGCGAGTCGGGCTTATTGAAGACGGGGAGCTTGAGCTGTTCGGCAAGGCGGCGGACTTCGGTTTTTGCGAGGTCGCCGATGGGGAGGAGCATGCGGGGGAGTTCCGCGCGAGGGACGCCGAAGAGGACGTAGGATTGGTCTTTCTTGTGGTCGAGGCCGCGGAGGAGGTGGGTTTCGCCGTTCATGTTGGCGATGCGAGCGTAGTGGCCGGTGGCGACGTAGTCAGCGCCGATGGCATGGGCGTAGCGGGAGAGTTTGCCGAACTTGAGGTATTCGTTGCAGCGGACGCAGGGGTTGGGGGTGCGGCCGGAGTTATATTCGCGGACGAAGTAGTCGATGATGCCGCCGAAGTCGTGCTGGAAGTTGAGGGCGTAGAAGGGGATGTCGAGGAGGCCGGCGACGAAGCGGGCGTCGGCGGCGTCGGAGGTGGAACAGCAGCCTTGTTTGTGGGTTTTTTGAGGGGAGTAGTCGGTGCGGAGTTGGGGGAGGGAGGCGGATTTTTGCTTCTCGGGCGAGCAGGCGACGAGTTCGGCGTCGTCAGCGGATTCGGCAGGATCGTTGCCGACCCCCCCCAGGCGCATGAAGACGCCGACGCAGTCGTAGCCTTGCTGTTTAAGCAGGGCGGCGGCGATGGAGGAGTCGACTCCTCCGGACATGGCGACGACGACTTTCTTTTTTGCGGACATTTAATGCTCCGGCGAATTGGGCATTATAGCGAAATTGGGTTGGGGGTTATGAAGGTCTGCCAAAATTCAGTGTGTGCGCGCGCAAGGTTGGCGGACCTTGGCTTCGATGCAGCCCGATCCCGAAACACCAAGCTGCCAAGCCACCAAGGCCACCAAGACGGGAAGGGAGAGGGTTGAAATATGAACAAGCGCGAATTCTTGTTAGGTGTGTGATCTTCCCCACGTTTGGCGGGCGCGAGGAGTATAGCATCAGTTCAGGCCGGCCTCGAACGATTCGGGGCTCAGGTAGCCGAGGGAAGAGTGTCGCCGTTTTCGGTTGTAGAAGACCTCCAAGTACTCGAAGATGGCCAGCATGGCCTGCTGGCGGGTGGCAAAGTTATGCCAGTAGATCAGTTCCTGTTTCAATGTGCCAAAGAAGCTCTCGGTCACCGCATTGTCGTAACAGTTGCCTTGCCGGCTCATGGAGGCTATGGCCGCGGCTGCCTGCAAGAGTGCCTGATACTCCCGGCAGGCATACTGCACACCACGATCTGAATGGTGCAAGAGCCCGGGCCTGGGCTTCCGGGTGGCCAAGGCCATCGTCAGGGCCTGACAGGTCAGCTCGGCCCGCAGATGCTCGGCTATGCTCCAGCCCACGACCTTGCGGCTGAACAGGTCGATGATCACCGCCAGATACAACCAGCCTCCTTGGGTGGGGATATAGGTGATGTCGGCCGTCCAGACCCGGTTGGGCGCTGCAGCCTGGAACTGCTGCTGGAGGCGATTGGGCGCAATGGGGCAATCATGGTTGGAGTCGGCGGTCTTTACGACAAACCGGCGTTTGGTCCGGGCGATCAGTTCCCGCTGCTGCATAAGCCGGGCGACGGTATTCTCACAGCAGGTTACACCTTGGCGGGTCAGTTCCCGGTAGACCCGCGGGCTGCCATAGAGGCCACGGTTGGCGGTGAAGACCTCCTGGATCTTCCCGGCCAGTTGATCGCGCTTCTGCGCCTGGAGACTCTTTGGCCGATCCACAAAGTCCCAATACCCGCTGCGGCTGACAAGAAGCAGTTCACACATAAGTTCCACCGGCCAGAGCGACCGGTGCTCCTGGATAAAGTGGTATCTCACGAGGGGTGGTTGGCAAAGTAAGCCGCCGCTTTTTTTAAAATGTCCTTTTCCATCTCCGCACGGCGGAGCTTGGCTTCCAACTCCTGAATGCGGGTCTTGAGGACCTTGGGATCATCACTGGTAGCGGCCGCCTGGGCGGTTTTGTCCTGGGAGATCCGGAAGCCGCGTTTTTTCAGCCAGTAACTTAAGGCATTGAAGCTGATCCCCAATTCCTTGCTGGCCTTCGAGATCGAATAGCCCTGGTGCATCACCAGTTGGCAGGCTTGGTCCTTGAACTCCGGGGGAAACGTTTGGCGCATCGCGTCGCTCCTTTACGTCAGGTTCCAGCGGCCATTGTGCCGCCAGACCTCGCGCCCGCCAAACGTGGGGAAGATCAGTCGTCAAATCGTTGTCCGCGCGCGCGCCGTTGGCGGTCTTCTTTTGCGAAATTTCCGACGTAAATTGACCACAACAGGTAGTGCAAGGAATCTTTCCACATTTTTCAAAGTAGTCGCTCTTAACGGATGAATGGCCGGCCCGGGGCAGGGGGCTGGGGGGGAGAGCCACCTGCCCCGGGCCGGCCGCGCGGCTCACGCGGCCGCGGGTAGTACTTCGATGTCGGCCGGTTGTGCCAGCCGCTCCATGTCCATGTATTTCTTGGTGCCCCAGCGGGTACTGGCCACATGGCGGAGTCTTGCCGCCACCAGCATCAGGGCGCTTTGGCCGTCGGGGAAGGCGCCGATCACCTTGGTACGCCTTCGCACTTCCTTCAGCACGCGTTCCAAGGGATTGTTGGTCCGGAGGCTCCGCCAGTGCTCGCTGGGGAAGCCATAGTAGTTCAAGGTCTCCTCCAGGCCGTTGGCCACCACGTCGGCAGCCTTGCCCAGCTTGAGCTTTCGCAGTTTGGTCACGACGTCCTGTCCCTTATTCCGGGCCGCCGGCTTGTCTTCCTGGGCATGGATGGCCTTGAGCATGGCGGCTACCTCCCGCCATTTGCCCCGGGGGGTGACGGCAAACACGTTGCGCATCCAATGCACCACGCAGCGTTGCCAGAGCGCCTCCGGATAGCACTCGCCGATGGCCTCCACCACGCCGATGCACTTGTCGCTGATGAACAGCTTGACGCCGGCAAGGCCGCGCTTTTTGAGGTGCCGCAGGAAGTTCCGCCAACTTTCGGTGTCTTCCTTGGCCCCCTCGGCCACGCCCAGCACTTCCCGGTAGCCATCCTGGTCCACACCGATAGCCACCAGCACCGCGATGTTTTTGACCTCACCACCCCAGCTGCGTTTAAGCCAGATCCCATCGAGGTATACGTAGGCATGCTGGCCTTCGATCTTGCGGTTGCGCCAGGTCTCGATCTGAGTGTAAATGCGGCCATTGAGTGCGCTGATGGTCGAGGGACTGACCTTGCTGCCCCACAAGGCCTCGGTGATGTCCTCCACGCGTCGGACGCTTACCCCGGCCAGATACATCTCCACCAGGGCCTCTTCCACGGACGACTCCCGCCGGCGATAGCGTTCGATGATGGCCGTTTCAAAGGCTAACGTCCTGAGCTTGGGTACTTTCAGTTCGACTTCGCCGGCCTGCGTGGCCAGCTTGCGTTTGTAATGGCCTGCACGGGTATCCCGGCGGCCGGCCGACCGCTCATACCGCCGGGCGTTGCACATCCGGTTGGCCTCGGCATCCAGCAGGCTGTTGAGCGTCTGTTCCACCGTGCCTCGTACCAGTTCATTCACGTGCGTTTGAACCTCGCCAGGATCGATCTTGATGGCTTGGGAGAGACCTGCGGCTTCTTCTGGGGTACACTCTTCATGTAGCGCTCCTGTCGTAATGGGGTTGACGTTAGACACCAACACCATCCGCCTTGAGCGCTACTTTTTCAACTTCCTGAATGTGCGAAAGAAATCGTACGTTATCCCACAACAAATGAACACGAATGAACACAAATATGAAAGGAGACGGGTGACAGTTTCAAAGTTAAGAAGCTAACCGGGGTTTGCGTTTGGGGCGGTTTAGGAGGGTGGGGAGGGAGAGGAGAAGGAGGGAGAGGGTGGTGGGTTCGGGGACGGGAGTGAGGTTGATGGCGCCCAGGGGGGAGAGTTGGGAGGTGTTGGCGTTGGTGGACATGATAGTGAAGTCGGTGTCGTCTACGAAGCCGTCGAAGTTGACGTCGCCCATGCGCCAGGATGTGGAGATGTCGGCCAAGCCGGGGGTGGTTTGAATGGTGGGGGAATAATTGCCGGAGGCGGTGGCAAAGTCGAGAGCGTTGATGGTGCCGTCTAAGGTCACGTCGCCTTTGTAGGCGTATTTGACCAGGATGGTGTGGGGTTGGGTGATGGCTACGCCGTCGAAGATGTAGCCGATGGCAGAACCGGGGGTGCCATTGCCTAGTAGGACGTCGGCGTCGATGGGGACCAGGAAGGTGTTGCCGTTGGAGAGGGCGGTAGAGGAAGTGAGGGCGGGGGAACTGGGGGCGGGGTTGCCGAGGTTGAAGGCGGCTTTGATGGCGTCAGAGATGGTGGCGAGGTTGGAGTTGCCGATCATGAGGTCGTGGTTGGTGGCGTCGAGAATAGTGCTGGGGGCGAGGGTGAGGGACCTGGTGGTCAGCAGGATGGCGGGCGTTTGGCGGGAGGCGGTGGTGTTGGCGAAGATAAGTTTGCCTGCGGCGACGTTGATGCTGCCGGTAGCGGAGTAGAGGCCAGCCAAGGTGGTGGTCCCGCTGCCGGTGTGGGAGAGGGTTCCGGTACCCGAGATGTCGTTCGGAACAGTAAGTGTATCGGTGCGGTTTATGGCAAGGACGGCGCTGTTACGGATAGTGCCTGTGCCAAGGGTGCCGGTCGTACCGCCGTTTCCGATTTGAAGCGTGCCAGCCGCCAGTGTGATACTGCCAGCGTAATTAAGAGCGGTGGTAACGGTGACGGTGCCAAGAGAGTTGGCGATGGGGGCGAACTGCATGAGGGCAAAAAGGTAGGGCTGGGAGGCCTGCCAGCTGTTGGCGATGGGGGCAAGGTCGAGGGTGTTGACAACGCCGTCGTAATTCAGGTCGCCGGTGGCCCAGGAACTTTGGGCAGTGAGCCAGTGATTAGAGAGAATGATCAAATCAGTGGAATCGACAGCGGCGTCGAAGTTGGCATCGCCGAGACGGGCCAGAGAAAGGATGATGCTATTTTCATCGACGCTGGAGGAGGCATTGCCTACAGTGGCGAGCCCGAGGTTGGCGTTATCAAAAATGCCCACGGCAAGGTGCGTCGAATCAGCCGCGGCATTGGCGCTGGTTATCCCCTTACCCAGCCAATCACCCCCGTGCCAGCCGGAAAGGGCCTGATTTTCCAAGGTCATTAAAGTTGAGGCCCTATTGGCGGTAGGCGAAATAATCAGGGTTTGATCAGTGATATCCATGGTGCCGATCCATGCATTGGTAGCGCCGGCGATGACGAGCTGGGTGGTTTTATTGGCTCCCTGACCACCTTGTCGCAGGGTCACGTTCCCATTGACGGACAGGGCGTCGCGAATTTGGAGGGAGTCCACGGTCAAGGACGCTCCACTGTTGACTGTAGCACCGGCGGCAACGAGCGACCTCAGGTTTTTGGAGCCCTGGGTGACGCTCAAGTTCCCGATGAGATTGGCTCCGGAGGCGTCGGTGAGGAGCAGGTTGATGTGGCGCGTGGGATCGGCGGAATCGGTAAAGGGATCGGAATTGCCGCCAACCGATAAAGAGCTTTGGACAAGCAGGCTGGCGTTACCGGTGAGCGTGAGTGACGAAGGCGCGAAGACAGGGGCGTTAGACGCAATATTGATGAGCGCGCCGTCGCCGAGGGTCAACTTGCCGGTGAGGGAGAATGTGCCTGCCGAAACATAGGGGGAGGCGAAGGTGCCGCTTTGCACCACAATGACGTTGCTATACGCTCCCATCGGCACATTGAGGGTGCCGCCCTGGACGGTAATGGTGCCGGAATAGGCGTTAAGGTTTGAATTAGGACTGCCGAGAAAGGCGATGCCGCTGGTGGTCTTGTAAAGAGAGCCGGAACCGGCGATGCCGACGGTGAGGCTACCGGATTCTACGGTGTAAGAGGTTGCGACAAGTGTGCCGGCACCGGAGATGGCGCCGGCACGGAGGGCCACATCGGATGCGGAGGTGGTATAGGCGCCATTGAAGATGAGATTACCTTGGTTTACGACGAAGGAGCCCTTGGTGGCGGCAGTCGGGGAATCGAGAGAAACGGTGGCGCCGTTGATGAATGTAGTGCCGGTGTACGTGTTAGAGCCAGTGACGGCAAAGATCATGTTGCCGGAGTAAACGACGGAGACTTTGCCATTATCCGCATCGAGTGCGCCGCCAAGGGTAGGATCGTACAGGCCATCGGGTCCGGGATTGTCGGTGATGGGGACGGCGAGGATGACGTTCCCTACATACTGGGAGTGCAAAAACAGTTCCGCGGCTGGGGAGGTGCCGCCGGCCGTGAGGCGGCCTCCGGCAGAAGCAATAATGGCAGACTGATTGCTGAGAATAATGCCACCGCTTTGGACATTGAGCGTTTGACCCGCGAGATTGAGAGTGCCTGAGGACGAAGGGCCCATCGTACTGCCGAGCTTCAGGGCAGCAACATCGCGTGATGCGGAGAGTGTTAATGAGCCATTGTTGGGAATCAGTGGAATTCGTGTGTTGTTCCAATCGCTTTCGGGCCCGTTGAAATAATCGGGCGCAGTTAAAGGCGTAACGCCATTGGCAGTGTATTTCACGAAGTTGGTGACCGGTTCCCCAAAAGAGACTTGCTTTGTCAGTCCATAAACATAGGCACCTGTAAGAAAGGCGACGGGCGCTTGTCCGGCAAGCAGGACTTGCGGGCCGTTGGGAGCTTGACCAAGATATCCTGTGAAAAAGGGATTGACGGATTCTTCAAAATCGATGATAGCGCCAGTGCTGCGCGTAAGCGATGTGAGCGTCAATTTAACCGAATTGCCGTTTGAGACACCTTTGCCCATGACTTGAAATGCATTTATGCCACGGGTAGCGGTGACATTTCCAAGGACCTCGCTGGTAGCAACGGAGGAGCCCGTCATGCCATCGAGAATGAGTGTTCCGCCCTGCATCTCGAGAGGTGCGGTATCGGGGATGCGGTCGTTGATCAGAGAGAGGGTGTTGTCGATTGTAATGCTGGCCAGCATTCCGAGAAGGATGGGCGCGTTTGAAGTAAGCGAGGTACGCAAGCGCACGGTGGCGTTTCGGTATTCGTAGAAGGTCACGTTGGCGTTGAGATAGGGCGTCAAAGCGCCGCTGATATTCATGCCCGCCAGTGTGCTGGTGGCGGAAGACAAGGTTAGATCGAGGCCTCCGCTGATGGTAAGGGGGCCGCCCGAGAGACTACCGGAAATGTTAAGTATGGGCTGCGTGGAACCGGTGGGTGGGACGAACGTTGTGCCGCCGGTTGCAAGGATAAGGGGCCCCGCGAGGCTGACGTTTTGAGCGTTTAGCAGCAGCAAGGATCCTGTGCCTACGAAGTTTATGGGATTGAAGTAAATTCCTGACTGGGCGGAGAGAAAGGCTCCGGGGTTGACGTTAATGGGAGAAGTGCTGGCCGGCAGGGTGCTGCCCAGCTGCAATTCGCCAGCGGCAACGGTCACAGATCCAGAGAAATTCGAGGGCAGAGCTGCCAGTTGTCCCAAGCCGGATGATGTTTTGACTATTTCAGCCAAGCCGGGCATGGGACCAGTGAAGGCAAAGACGCCACTTTGGAAATCCAGATGGCCATCGGTGAGGATGATGGTGCCATTGCCAAACAGGCCTCCGAACGGAAGTTGAAGAAAAGTGGTGGCAATTTTCAAGTGATCGATAGTGGCGACGTTATTGATGGTGAGTTTGCCAGCGTTGGTTACTAAGGCCTGGGTGATCTGGGCAGCACCATTGAGGGTGAGACCACTGCGTAAGCGAAGTGTTCCATTGAGAGCGAATTGTGTGTCAACTGTGCTATTACTGCCGAAGGGGTCATTCAAAATCATGATTCCGGCAGAGGCGACGGAGGTGAAATGGGCGGAAGCATTTTGTATCCACGTTCCCGAAAAGGTGACAGGGCCGGTGAAATTCATCGACACCGCACGTCCCAGATTATCTATTGAGGCGGTAAATGTTCCGGCGCCGATAAGCCCGGGGGCTTGCAGTTGGACTCTGTTGAAATTGGCCGTTGTAACATTGCCGAAGATGGTAAGCGGCAGAGCAAAGGTAACACTGGATGCATTGAGGGACACTTGCGTATCGGCCAGCGAGACCGAGCCCATATAGGATCCGGTGAACGAAGCCACGAGGAGGCCACCGGTGGAAGAAATTGCCGTGGCACTGGGGACATACACCGCAAGCGTGCCGCCGCTCATGGTGATAGCGCCCGTGCTGGGGGTTCCCAAGAAAAGAAATCCGTTAGAGATTGTCGCCAGCCCTGAGAAGGTGGAATTCACATTGAAACTGCCGCCAGTGATGGAGACCGAGCCGGCGTAGGGAGAGGTGACGTTAACCGCCCCGCCGTGAATAGTGAATGGTTCGGCGGTGGCGGCTTGAACTTGAAGCGTGGTACTGGCGTTGATCGTGGTGCCGGAAATGGGGCTGCCGAAGCCTTGGGCGTGCGTTAGGAGTACGGTGCCTGCGGAATTGAGGATTGTAATGCCCGTGTAGGTGTTGGCGCCGGCGAAGACGGTGACATTCCCGGTGGCGACTTCGATGGCAGTTGGTTGGCTGGCGATGTCGGCGATGTTGCTGTTGATGGTCAGGGTGCCAGTACCGCGGCCGAAATGGAGGATGTGGGTGGCATCTGGGATGAGAGTCAGTGAGCCGCCCAGCGTGGTGTGGGTATTCGTACCCAGGCGCACGACGGCGTTGAGGGTGGAGAAGTCGATGAGATTGGTACCGCCGGAGGTGAAGGTGGCGTCGTTGTCCAAGGTAATTACGCCCGAGGTTGTAAGGGGGGAAAGGAGGTTGGAGAGCGGGAGATCAGCGAGGATTTGGACAAGTCCGCCGTTAAGGGCGAGGGCATTCGGAGAGACGGTGTGAAGTGCGGCGTCGGTGCCGGCTGGGCGAGAAAGTTTCAATGTCGCGCCGGCGGTGACCGTGACATTGCCGGTGCCGACGAGGGAGCCGTTAGGGCCCAATTGCAGGGTGCCGGCGTTGAGGAAGGTGCCGCCAGTGTAGGTTGCGGGGATGTTTATTTGCAGGACACCCGAGCCGGTTTTGATGAGCGGGCCGCCGGTGAGGGAGGATGTGGTGGCGGTTGTGGCGGGGTCGCCAATGTTGAGGAGGGCGGAATCGGACTTGCCGTAGAAGGTGGCTCCACTGGCACCCAAGACGATGGGGCCGAGGAGCGTGGTGTTGATGGCGCCGAAAGCCAGTGCTCCTGGGACACTGGTATTGCCATTGCCGGACAACTGAAGCGTTTTGGTGAATAGCTGGGAGTTGGAAGTGGCAACGATACCGGAGATATCGAGTGAAGCGCCAGGGCTGACAGTTATTGTGCCGGAAGTCGGGATGCCCAAAGAATTGAAGGTGCCGGAGAGGGTGGAGAGGCGGCCCGAATCGATGAGGATGTTGCCGTTGTAGGAGGGATTGTTGCCACGGAGGTCGACCTCGCCGGTATGGCTGAGGATAAGGTCGCCGGTGCCTGAGATGGAACCGGTGAAGACCAATGGAGCGGTGGAATCGTTGAAGATTTGGAGGTTTGAGGCGAGGGATATCGGAAGCGTGAGAGTGGGGGCGATGGTGTTTAAGGCGCTGGTGACCAGGAACTTCGAGGTTCCCGTGGTGGAGGAGAAGGTGAGGGATCCGGTGGGGGAGGCGGCATCGAAGCGGTATCCGGCGGAGAGGCCATCGAGGGTGATTTGGCCGACGGTTACGGGAGCGGCGAGGGTGATGGCGGAAATAGGGGAACTGAGGCCATTTTGGAAGATGGCGATATCGTCGGGGGCGTTGGGTAAGGCAGTCCAGTTGGCCGGGTCGGTCCATTCGCCGGAGCCGGAGGTCCAGATGCCGATGGTGGCGGCATGGGAGTGTGTGGCGAGAGAGATGGTGGCGGCTAGTGCCAAGGCGTAGAGGCGGCGGCGGAAGGCTGGGGAGCTTAAATGGGGCATGAGTTCTCCCGAGGGTGAGTAAACGTAGTATCGTGCAAATAGCGGAGGTTTCAAGAGCAAATGGGGAATGGGGGGACTGATGAGACAGATAGGACTTAGGTGATTTGCTGTTTTCGAAAGGCGTGATACCGTATGGGTGAATTGAAACAACTGTGATGAGGGATTGCATGCGATATTTGAAGTTTTTGAGTGTGGCGATGGCTTTGGGGTTGGGGGGTTGTACTTTGTCGCAGGGGGGTGATGCGTTGATGTGGCTGGAGGAGGTGCGGGGGCCGCGGGCGATGGGGCTCTTCCGATCTGATGGGGTGGGTGGAGGGGGAGAATGCGCGGAGCCGGAAGGTGTTGGAGGCGGTGCCGGCGTATGGGCCGATTCGGGAGGGGTTGCTGGGGATATTGGATTCCAAGGAGCGGATACCGGCGATTCGGAAGTATGGGCCGTATGTGTACAACTTCTGGCAGGATGACAGGAACCCGCGGGGCGTGTGGCGGCGGACGACGATGGCGGAGTATCGGAAGGAATCGCCGGCGTGGGAGGTGGTGCTGGATGTGGATGCGCTGGCGGCCAGTGAGAAGGAGAACTGGGTGTGGCATGGGGAGGATGTACTGGAGCCGGAGGACAAGAGGTGCTTGATTGCGTTGTCGCGCGGGGGCGGGGATGCGAAGGTGGTGCGGGAGTTTGATATGGAGAAGAAGGCGTTTGTGCGGGATGGGTTTGTGCTGCCGGAGGCGAAGAGCACGGTGGCGTGGGGGGATGCGGACACGGTGTATGTGGGGACGGATTTTGGGGCGGGGTCGCTGACGACGTCGGGGTATCCGCGGGTGGTGAAGGAGTGGAAGCGGGGGATGCCGCTGGGGGCGGCGAGGGTGGTGTATGAGGGGAAGGTGAGTGATACGTCGGTGGAGGCGGATTCGTATTATGACCATGGGGTGCGGTATGTGATGGTGAATCGGGAGGTGAGCTTTTTTAGTTCGGAGGTGAGGCTGAAGCGGGGGAGCGAGTGGGTTCGGGTGGAGAAGCCGGATGATGCGGAGATGTATACGTTTGATGGGAGGATGATGTTGCGGCTGCGGTCGGCGTGGGAGGTGGGGGGGAAGAAATATGCGGCGGGGACGCTGGTGGCGGCGGATTTGGAGAAGTATTTGAAGGGGAGTCGGGAGATGGCGGTGTTGTTTGAGCCGACGGCGACGACGGCGTTGGAATCGGTGGAGATGACGAAGCATTATGTGATATTGAATACGATGGAGAATGTGGCGAGCCGGGTGATGCTGATGCAGCCGGATGGAGCGGGGTGGAAGCGTACGGAGTTGGCGACGCCGCGGCTGGAGAGTGTGGCGGTGCGGGGGCTGGATGAGAATGAGACGGATGAGTATTTGATGGAGTCGTCGGGGTATTTGTCGCCATCGACGCTGTCAATGGGGGAGGCGGGGAAGGTGGGGATGGAAGTGCTCAAGAGGTTGCCGGCGATGTTTGATGCGAGTGGGCTGGAGGTGCAGCAGTTTGAGGCGGTATCGAAGGATGGGACGAAGGTGCCGTATTTTCAGGTAAGCCGGAAGGGGATGGCGTTGGATGGGAATAATCCGACGTTGTTGTATGGGTATGGAGGGTTTCAGATTTCATTGCAGCCGCGGTATACGCCGATAGTGGGGAAGGCGTGGCTGGAGCGTGGGGGGACGTATGTGGTGGCGAACATACGAGGCGGCGGGGAGTTTGGGCCGGAGTGGCATAATGCGGCGCGGAAAGAGCATCGGCAGAGGGCGTATGATGATTTTATTGCGGTGGCGGAGAGTTTGGAGACGCGGAAGGTGACGTCGCCGAAGCGGCTGGGGATCAGGGGGGAGTCCAATGGGGGGTTGTTGATGGGGGTGATGATTACGGAGCGGCCGGATTTGTTTGGGGCGGTGGTGTGCGGGTCGCCATTGCTGGATATGCGGCGGTATACGAAGTTGCCGGCGGGGGCGTCGTGGATAGATGAGTATGGGGACCCAGAAAAGCCGGAGGAGTGGGAGTATATTCGCAAGTTTTCGCCATATCAGAATATCAAGGCGGGGGTGACGTATCCGCCGATCTTGATAACGACATCGACGATGGATGATCGGGTGCATCCGGGGCATGCGCGGAAGATGGCGATGCGGCTGGAGGAGATGGGGCATGAGGTGCTGTATTACGAGAACACGGAGGGCGGGCATGCGGCGGCGGCGAACCATGAGCAGCGGGCGCGGATCGAGGCGCTGGAGTATACGTTCCTGTGGATGCAATTGACACGGTAAATCTCGGCGACCAAGACTTAAACACGAAGACACGAAGGCACGAAGGGCGAAGGCCCACGAAGATTGGAATGGGAAGTGCGGATGAAGGCGGACAGGGGGATGTGGTGTAAGAGAGGGTGCGGGTTGCTCCGGGGCTTTGGAGGGGTATACTGCGGAGCGTCGCTGATTTTCTTTCCAGCACAGTGGGATCCGAAGCTTGGAATTCACGTGACTTGAAGTCGCGG
>JADMIO010987999.1_pt1 | contig 14547 bp, 13 predicted proteins | sample 8958161 | NCBI WGS metagenome assembly JADMIO01 (sample SAMN16585339, study PRJNA669376) | soil metagenome | isolation source: Crop rotation soil | place: USA: Cullars Rotation, Alabama | collected 2011 | reverse complement strand
GACTGCGAAAATCGAATTCCTTCTGCGAAATGCGTTTCCCGACTGCGAAAATCGAATGCCTTCAGCGAAAAACGTTTCCCGACTGCGAGAATCGAATGCCTTCAGCGAAAAACGTTTCCCGACTGCGAGAATCGAATGCCTTCAGCGAAAAACGTTTCCCGGCTGTGAGAATCGAATGCCTTCAGCGAAAAACGTTTCCCGGCTGCGAGAATCGAATGCCTTCAGCGAAATACGTTTCCTGACTGCGAAAATCGAATTCCCTCGGCGAATTCCGTTTTCCGTCCGCGAAAACCGAATTCCTTCTGTGAATTCCGATTTTCGTCCGGCGATCGAATTGCTTGAGTCGGTAGTCCTTTCACTATTCTTAAAGTGTTGACGTTCTACATCAAGCTGATGTAGATATTCGACATTATGACTCCTCCATTACGACTGTTCGTCGTTTGCTGCATTTGGGCTGGCGTTGCGTCCGCACAGGCGCCCGCATTTGATGTCGTGTCCGTCAAGCCGGTTTCGCCGGATGACAGGAGGGGAATTGATTTTCGATTCTATCCTGATCGGTTTGTGGCCACTCTGCTGACGCTGGAGCAACTGATTTGCCAGGCTTACGATATTCAGCCCCGCGAACTCAGTGGCGGGCCGGATTGGATGAGAACCGATCGTTTTAATGTGACTGCAACAACGGGTTCCGAGGTCCCACGCGAGCGAATGCGTCTCATGATCCAGACGATGCTCGCAGATCGATTCAAGCTGCAGATCGCAAAGGAAACGCAGACTGGAACCGTTTACACGCTTACCGCGAATGCCCTTAAGAATCTGAAGCCTCCGGCCAATACAACCGAACGGTCCCGTATCGCCCTGATTCGGCACGACGAGAATGGGTACCTGAGCTATACCTATGACGCGCACAACACTACGATCATGGCCTTGACGCAGTCATTGGCCAGCCAACTGCGGGCACCGGTAACCGACGAAACCGGAATCTCCGGCAATTTCGACTTCGCCGTGAATTATTCGTACGACTCCGCGTTTGGCGGGCTTGAACCCGACCCGAATGTCCCGACAATCTTCACAGCGTTGTCGAATCAGCTCGGGTTGAAGTTAACTGCAGGAAAGGGCCTGATTCCAATATATGTGGTCCGCACGGCATCCAGGCCAACGCCGGATTAGAGCACTTGACGCATCCCAAGCCGCAGCGCGGCGAAATTCATGTAGCCCCGGGCGTCAGCCCGGGGTTTGCGAAGGTAAATGGATCCAGCGCCGGAGGCGCGACAGTCGTCCAGCAATCTGCCGCCCCTCTGGGGCTCGAATCCTTTGCCCCATCATCCCCGGGCTCACGCCCGGGGCTACAGGAATTTCGCCGCTCTGCGGCTAAATACCTCGATCATCCAGAAAGACTCCGCAGTGTGTGCAGCCACGAACGAGGTAGCTGCGTGCATCATCTCCGCTATCTTCCAGGATCTTCGATTGGCAAGGCTCACACCACCTCGATCCCGGGCGATATTCTTCTGCACCGCATTGAGGACAATATGGGCCTTTTGCGGGCGTGAGTTTCCTGCCACAGGCTGGGCAGCGCAACCGGATGTTGCTGATGTGTACGAGAATCGCGAATGGAAACAGTGCCGCGAACGGTATAGCGATCCAGAGCCGTGCGGCGTCGGGTACCGGTAACTTTATAGCCGCGTATAACCCAAGCATGAAGCCAATGATCGATCCGACGACAATCCTCGAACTGAGCCGATAACGACGGGCGCGAGCGCGAAAGGCAGACTCGAAACTTGGCCGACCCGGTGTACGGAAGCGATCATCGAAGACCGCCGGAAGTCGCCCTTTGACTTTTAGCGAGAGTTGCCACCGCCTGAACACGCGAGAAGTCTAACCGAGCGAATTAAGTTCTAATATGTATTATCGAGAAGAGTTAATAAGGTAGGTAAAGGCGTCTAAGAGGTATCGATGCACATCCTTATATTAATGCTCTTATTCCTATCAGGGCAGGATCCGGCACCGGTTGCGCCATTTCCGTTCATGGATGTTCCGGCGGATCTGACACTTCCCGATGGAAACGACGCCTGGGTCGTGGAGGTTATGACTCGCGGAGGGTTCGACGGGAAAGGGCTGGGTGACTACCGTGTAACTTCTGCAGGGAAGTTGAACCGGGACTATCGTGGCAGACTCGATGAGATTATCGTTAAAAACGAGTCTCTTCAGATCTTTGCGGAGTTTATTCCGCCCGCCACGAAAGTCGAATGGGGCAAATACGGGTTTGGCACCTGCATGGATTGCGTTGCTACCTTCTTAAGACTTAAAACTCGCGACAAAGACGGGAAGGTGAGAACATGGATTGCATATTGGGACGCTACCACGCAACGGCGTGTTCCCAGCGAGGTTACCCGCCTGTATGATGCCGTCATTGCGCTGGCGCAAAGTCTCTGACCGGACAGATATGAACACAGGTTTCTGTTAGGTTCTACGCATGACTTCGGGGAAGCCTCCGATCATTCGCGTCATTCTCGCGGATGATCACAAACTGGTTCGCGCGGGTTTCCGGCTGATGTTGAACTCGCTGGCCGGCGTCGAGATCCTTGCGGAAACCGGCGACGGACAGGAGGCGCTTCAACTCATCCGCAAGCACCGACCCGACATTGCGTTTCTTGATATCACCATGCCCGGGCTTACCGGAATCGAGGTTGCGGGCAGGATTCAGAAAGAGCTGCCACAAACGAAAGTCATTATTCTGTCGATGCATACGAACGAAGAGTATGTCGTTCGTGCGGTCCGCGCGGGTGTCAGCGGCTACCTTTTGAAAAACTCCGATCCGGTGGAAATCGAATTAGCTATTCGAGCGGCTCTGGCCGGCGAAACATATCTGAGTCCCGGAATCTCAAGAAGAATCGTTCAGGATTATCTGAAGAGAGTGGGGCCAACGGAAACCCTCCTTGATCAACTGACACCCCGGCAGCGGGAAATCCTTCAGTTGATCGCCGAAGGCAAGAATACGAAAAGCATTGCCGACCTTCTTGCCATTAGCGTCAAAACCGTTGAGACCCACAGAACGGCTTTGATGAGCAGGCTGGGGGTTCAAGATGTGCCCGGCCTCGTCCGATACGCCATCCGGACTGGTTTAATCGAAGCAGAGTAGCGTATTCTGGAATTCTGCCCTATGAAGCGAATTTTGATTGTCGACGACTCGACTACGATGCGCCGGATGGTTACAGCCTCGCTGCGAACCTTGCGCGGAGCCTCATTTGAAGAGGCTTCGAGCGGGCTTGAAGCCATCGAGCGGCTATCGCTCATGCCGGCATCGCTGATGATTCTCGATCTCAATATGCCGGACATGCATGGGCTCGACGTGCTGCGATTCGTGCGATCGCACGAATCGGGCCGGAACCTTCCGGTCATTATCCTCACCACTCGAAGCGATTCCGAAAGCCGTGCGGCGGCCTCCGAAGCCGGCGCCACCCTTTACATGACGAAGCCTTTTAACCCGGCGGACATTCTCGCGCGCGTGGAAGAGTTGCTGAAGGAGAGTTCGTGACTACCGGCCCTGGTAATCTCTTCGCCGAGTTTTTGGACGATTACTACGCGGAGTGTGACGAACACCTGGCCTCGGCGCGACAAAACATCCTGAAACTGGAATCCAATTCCGGCCAGGCACTTGCCGCGTCTTCCATAGAAGAATTGCTGCGTTGCTTCCATTCGGTCAAAGGCCTTTCCGCGATGGTCGGCATTGCCGAGGTGACTCAGATGGCCCACCTGATGGAGGAGTATCTTCGGGATCTGCAAAACGTCCGGTTGCGCCCGACATCGGCCGGACTTGAAGCTTTGATCACCGGTATTGAAGCGATCGAGCGCGTCAATACCGCCAACCGTAAGAACACTCCTGTACCGGACGTTTCGGAAGCAATCACACTCCTGAAAAGCAGTATCTCCCACGAACCGATGGAAGAGGTTCCTGGCGGCAAGTCATCCGAGTTCTCCGAGCCCTACCTTTGGCACTTCAGCTTCAGTCCCTCGTCCGAACTTGCCGAACGGGGAGTGAATGTAACCTCTGTTCGCGAAAAACTTCGAGAATTTGGGACCCTGACTCATGCGGCTCCGCGAGTCTCCTCCAATGGCGGCATCGCCTTTGATTTCGACATTACCAGCAACCTGTCGCATGCCGAGATTGAAGCGGCGATTCTTCCCGGGATGACATTCACTGCGGGTGAAGCGCAGGAGGTTCCAGCTGAGCCTGCGACGGAAGATTTGCCTGCTGATGAATCCGCTCCGACCGGCGGTGGCAGTTTTGTGCGAGTCGAAATGCAGAAACTTGACGAACTCATGCGGCTCACCGGTGAGTTGGTCATCAGCCGCTCGCATTTCGACGAGACGTTGAAGTCTCTCGAAGTCCGAATGCCGCCAGCCGACTTTCGCGAACTTCAGGAAGTCAATGCCAGGATCGAACGGCAGCTTCGCGCCTTCCGTGAAGCGGTGATGAACGTTCGTATGGTTCCGATCCGGCAGGTTTTTGAACGTATGCGGTTTGTCGTTCGCGGCCTGGAAAGAGATCTGCAGAAGACCGTTCATCTCAAGATCAGTGGCCAGAACACCGAGATCGACAAAATGATCGTCGATAAGATGATCGATCCTCTTCTTCATATTGTTCGGAACGCGGTAAGTCACGGAATCGAAAAAGAGGGCTCGCTCTCGATCGGAGCACGGACAGCGGGAGAGAAGGTTATCATCGACATTCGCGATGATGGTCGCGGCATCGATTTCGATCGTGTTGCGGCCAAGGCCGTAGCCCTCGGAATGTTGCCAGCGGGCGAAGCTGTAAATGCGGCGAACGTACTCGACATCATCTGCGCTCCTGGTTTCTCGACTCGCGATGACGTCGATCTGACCAGCGGCCGCGGCATGGGCATGGCCGTGGTGAAATCCGCTATCGAGGAACTCGGCGGGGCCCTCACGGTGGAAACGGGTACCGGAATCGGCACACACTTCACGATCACCCTGCCGCTGACGCTCGTGATTCTCGACGCCCTGCTTGTTTACCTGGATGGCTATCGGATCGCCGTTCCCCAGTCCGGCGTCCGCGAAATTGTCGCGGTGGAGTTGTCGGATATGAAGTCACTCGAAAACAACAGCCTGATTCCATACCGCGGCGGCGCACTGCCGGTCATACCTGTTGCCGATCTTTTACGGTTTCATGATCCGGATCGCCGCGGGCAAAGCGTTTCCCCGAAGCGGGTTCATGTGCTCGTCGTCGGCTCCGAAGCCAAACCCGTCGGTTTGGCGGTGGACAAGGTGACAGGCCAGCGCGAGATCGTGGTGCGATCCATAACGGATCCTTTATTAAAGATCCCGGGAATTATCGGGGCTACTGAACTTGGTGACGGCAAGCCCGTCTTAATCGTCGACGCCGAAACGCTTGTTCGGCTTGGCTTACAACGGAAGGAGATGAGGGCATGAAAGCCCACGCGAACAATTCGGAAACCTATATTGTCTTTGAGATCGCCGGAACCAGCTACGCGGTGGAAAGCCGGAGCGTGCGGCAGATTGAGATGATCGACTCCATTACGCCACTCCCTAATGCGCCTGCGGTCGTCGATGGTGTCGTGTTTACTCGCGGCCAGGTCATTCCAGCATTGAACCTGCGGGTCCGGTTCGGTTTCGAACGAGCGCCGCTCTCCAACCGGACGCGGCTGATTGTGGTGAGCAGCGGACCACGGATGGTCGGGTTGATAGCTGACACTGCGCGCGAATTCATGGCCATTCCGCAGGAGACCATTCAACCTCCAACCGATTCGCTCGCTGGACTGAGCGGCGAATACCTGAAAGGAATCGTGACCGTGGACGATCGAATCATCCTGATCGTTAATCTTGAAGAACTCATCCATTTGACCCAGGGATTGGAGGAACTTCGTGCCAGAGCCTAAAAAAGTCGCAGCCAAGCGCCTCGCTGACGGGGATTTGTCGAGTATGGAGCAACTCAGCGCGTCTCTGCGTTCGACTGCGGGGCAAGCGGCCTCGGTTGCGGCGTCAAGCGAAGAACTCGTGTCCTCAGTTAATGAAATGGCTGCTTCCGTCGAACAGCTTTCCGGAACTTCCAAAAGCGTCGCCGGGAGTATGAACGACATTGCCGCGGCTCTTCAGGAGACGTCGGCTTCGATTCAGACTGTCAACGCGACAACCGAACAGATAGCCGGCGCGGTTCAGCAGGTAACGACGTCCATGACGGAGATCACGGCATCCGTCAAGAGCATCAGCAATGATACGGAGGCCCTGTCGACATCCGTCACGCAAACCGCCAGTACGATCGAGCAGATGGCGCGCTCCACCAAGGGACTGGCGTCCAACGCAGACGACCTCACCGCGGCGGCGGAGCAAACTTCGGCAGCAATTTCAAGAATGGCGGGTTCGATCGAGGAAGTTGCGGCGATGTCCGAGAGTCTGGCGAGTGCGAACGAGCAGGTCCTGACTTCGATGGAGGAAATGACGAAATCCGTTCAATCGGTTGCCAAAAATTCGGATCGCATCACCGAAGAAGCGGCAAGTTCCGCTACTGCCAGCACACAACTGGACCGGTCGATTCGATCGGTCGTGGGCTTGACCCGCCAGGCGCGCGAAATCACCAACCGAGTGACTCGCGAAGCCGAAGACGGCGGCACTACCGTGCAACGCTCCATCCAAGGGTTGAATCGTGTCCGCGAATCGATGGTGCAGTCGTTCGGTGTTATTCGAGATATGGGAAAACAGGCGTCGCAGATCAGCTCGATTGTCGACACCATCGACTTGATTGCCGAACGCACCAATCTGCTTTCGTTGAACGCTTCCATCGAAGCCGCCCGTGCCGGTGAAGCCGGCCGTGGCTTTGCCGTAGTCGCAGAAGAGATCCGCAATCTTGCCGACCGATCGGCGAAGGCGACCGCTGACATTTCCGGGATCATCAAGGCACTTCAGGAAGCCGTCCAGGACGCCATCAACGCGTCCAACGACGCCCTTCGGGTTGCCGACGAAACCGGCAGACTCTCCGAGGACGGCTCCGCCGCGCTGAAGAAACTGCTCGCTGGAATTCAGGAAACGACACAGGTCGTCGGGCAAATTACGGCTGCCTCCGAAGAACAGCTGTCCGCCGCTCAAGCCGTCGTCAGTTCAACCGCGGCGACCTCCTCTCAATCCAGGCAGGTCTCGACCGCGATGGCGGAACAGGCCAAAACCGTGCAATCGGTTTTCGCAAGCGCTGCCAACATGCGGAAGGTTTCCAACCAGGTCAGTCAATCCATGGTCGCCCAGGGGACCGGCGCGCGGGAGGTGATGAAGGCGGCTCAGAACACGACCGCAATCGCTTCGCAGCTGCGAACCGCGGCGAGGGAGCAGGCGGGATCGGTGGACCAGATGACCCAAGTTCTGCATTCCATGCGCCGAGGTGCCGCCACAACCACTCGTTCTCTTGCCGAACAGTCGAGCGTCTGCGAGCACGCCTTGCGTGAAGCGTCCAACGTCAACGGCATGATGAAGAAAGTCGTCAATTCCATGGGCGAACAAGCGACGGCGTCCGGGCAGATCTCACAATCCGTTGGCAGTGTTCGCGGCCAGGCAAACCAACTGTCTCGGGCCCTGGCCGAACAGTCGCGCGCGCTTCGCGACATGACCGTTGCGGCGCAGAATATTTCCAAGCAGATCGCGTCTATTACCCACGATAACCGGCGGCACCTGGCTTCCGTTGAAAGCTTCTCACAAAGCGTTGGAACGGATAATGGAGACAACGGGAATGTGGAAGTCAAAGACGCCAAGAGACCTTCCGAAAGGAAACGTCCCGCTCGTACGAGCTAACTGAACAGATGCCGCAAGGAAATCTGGGTATTTTCACGGTCGACCGCAGCCTGACAATCCGTTCGTGGGATTCCTGGCTCGCACAGGCTTCGGGTATCTCCGAAGCCGATGCTTTGGGTAAACCCCTGCGCGAAATCGTCCCGAATCTCGAAGAACGGAAACTCGATACGTACTTCCAGCAAGCGCTGGGCGAGGGCGTAATCGAAGTTCTCGCGCCGCGCTTTCACAAATACCTCCTGCCTTGTCCGACGGTTGCTCCTTCGCGCCGATTCGATCGAATGCAACAAAAAGTAACGATCGCCCCTCTACGCGAAGAAGACCAGACGGTCGGCCTTGTGGTGACAGTGGAAGATGTCACCGAAAGGCTGGAACGGGAGCAGGACAAAGCTCTCATGGATGCTTTCGATGAGGGGGACTGGTCTGCCCGGCGGCAGGCTGTCGAGGAAATGGCCTCACGGGGCAGCGAACCTGCAATTACCGGACTCCTGCGAACGCTCCGCGAACAACACCGCAATCTTAGCGTGCTGAACAGCGCCCTGCGCGTGCTGACCGGAAGCGGTTTCGATACCGTCGCACCTCTCCGCGAATTGCTGAAGGATCCGGATTACGAACTTCGCATGTACGCCGCGCTTGCGCTTGGCGACTTGAAGAATCGCGCCGCGATTCCTGCATTGATTGCAACCCTGGATGACGCCGATACCAATGTCCGGTTTCACGTGATCGAAGCGTTGACGAAGATCAAGGCGCCGGAAGCAGCCGATCGCTTGCTGCAGATTGCCGAGTCCGGCGATTTCTTCCTGGCTTTCCCGGCGATCGATGCGCTGGCCCGGCTTGACGATCCGCGTATCGCCGTCCGTCTGGTTCCGTTGTTGCAGGATGAGATGGTACGAACTGCAGTCGTTGCTGCGCTCGGACAACTCGGCGACGAAACTGTAATTGAACCGTTGATGCAACTTCTCTCGGGTCCCGGCTTGCATGTTCCTTCCGTGGCACACGCCCTCGTGACACTGCATCAACGATATGAAACGAGATTTCAGGAAGGAGAACACGTCGTCGATCTCGTCCGCCAGCATGCGCCGTCACAGGCCGCTTCCGTGCTGATCGAAGCGTTGGATGAATCCGACACCGAGCGTCTGAGAACCATCGTCCGTGTGTTGAGCTGGATCAACGACAGCAACACCGCGGTTACGCTCACGCGTCTTCTGGGCGCCGCTGAAGTCCGTAAGGAGGTCATCGAGGCTCTGGTGAGGCACGGAAAAGGCGTAACGGATGCGCTGGTCGGCCAATTGAAGAGCAAGGACCCGGAAGTGCGACGTTCGGCGATTGTGGCGCTTGGCCGGATTGGCGATCCCGCCAGCGTCCCGCCGCTGGTCCAGGTGTTGACCGAAGACGCCGAGCTTGAAGTTCAGGCCGCATCGGCGCTGGCCCAGATTGGCGATACGCGGGCGTACGAAGCGCTGATGGACTTATTGGGCCATCACAGCAGCGCGGTTCGCCAGGCCGCAATTGCCGCCATCAATTCATTAGGGGATGAGCGCACGAAAATCGATGTTGCCGGAAAGCTCTCCGATTCGGACCCTTTCGTTCGCGAATCTGCGGTTCGTATTGCCGGCTATTTCGGATATCCGGAGTGTTCCGCACTGCTGATCGAGCGCGCTCAGGATCCGGATGAAAATGTCCGCCGGGCGGCAATTGAAAGTCTGGCCTACTGCGACGATCCCAGGGTTCCCGGAATATTGATTCAGGCGGTTCGTAAAGGGACGCCACGTCTTCGTTCCGCTGGTGTCCAGGCTCTGGCATTTATCGACAGTCGTGACGGATTGCGGGCGTTGATTGCAGCATTAGATGATGAGGACTCGTGGGTTCGCTATTATGCCGCGCGGTCTCTCGGACGATTGAGCAGCTCCGATGCCGTGGAGCCACTCGCGCGTCTGGCTAAAGAGGACTCCGCCGTTCCGGTCCGCATTTCGGCCGCACAAGCGCTGGCCGCAATCGGCGGACCGACGGCAACTCGGGTCCTGAGTGCGCTGCTGAATTCTGACGAACGCGATATTTCCGGTGCTGCGGCGACGGCACTCGGTTCGATTGGTCATCCCGACGCGTTGCCGCCACTTATGGCAATGGCGCGATCCACCGATCATGAGCGGCGGCTCGACGCGATTCAAGCCCTCGGAAGCCGGGCCGATCTCGAAGTGATTCAAACACTGGAATGGATCGCCGCAACCGACAAGGAACCTGCCGTCGCAACGACCGCCATAAACGAACTCGCGTCCATGCTGACCGCGGAATCTCTTCAATCGGTAATCCGGCTATCTGTGCAACCGGCGCTCCGGGAGTTCTGTATTGCCGCTTTGAGCCGCATCGGCGCCGATCACGTCGATGCGATCGCATCGGGACTGGATCATCCGCAGACGGAGGTGCGCCGGGCCGTTATTGAGGCATTGAGCCGAATGAAACATCCGCAGGCTTCGAAACTACTGGCAAAGTCGCTCGATGACCCGGAAGCGTCCGTCCGGTTGGCGGCAGTTACGGCGCTGAGCCGGCTTGGCAGTCACAGCGCGGAACGAAAGCTGGCGCTCATGATTTCGAACGATCCGGACCCGGGAGTCCGGCATGCGGCGCAGAAAGCTCTGGAACGATAGTGGATCCGGTCGCCGCTCTCCTGCGTGATCTGGTGCGGGGGAAAACAGGAATCCATGTGGACGACTACGGTTTGGATATTTTTATGGAAAAGATGTCGACTCTTGCGGTCGAACGCGGTTTTCCAGCGCTGCTGGACTACTACTATCTGCTGAAGTACGACGCCGCGGGCGAGAGCGAATGGCAGCACGTCGTCGACGCCATCTCCGTACGCGAAACGTATTTCTTTCGCGAAGCGGATCAGATCCGCGCACTTGTCGATACGGTCATCCCGGAACACTTTTCGAAGAAGAAAAACGAACCGTTCCGGATCTGGAGTGCCGCATGCGCTTCAGGGGAAGAACCGTTGACGATCGCCATTGCGATCGAAGAAGCGGGCCTTTCATCGTTGCCCATTTCGATCGCTGCCAGCGATGTCAGTCCTGCCGCGATTCGCACTGCCCAGGCCGGTGTATATCGGGAACGTTCATTTCGAAACATACCCGATTTTATTCGCTCGAAATACTTCACCAGCCAGAACGGTGCCTGGCGCGTCAACCGCAACATTCACGAACGCATTCAGTGGAGCAACGCGAACCTGGTGGAAGAACGCGAAGTGGCTGCCCTTGCGGCTGCCCATGTCATCTTCTGCAGAAATGTTTTCATTTACTTCAATGTCGAGACGATTCGCAAGGTGGTCGGCATGTTTGCAGCGAGAATGAAGGATCCCGCATACCTTTTCCTCGGCGCGCCGGAATCGCTGCTGCGAATCACCGGGACATTTGAATTGAAGGAAATCGATCGCGCATTTGTTTATGTCAGAGCCAGGGAGGCTGGAAAGGACGGATCGGGATGGACCGTGTAGTCCGAGTTCTCGTTGTTGACGACTCCGCATACGTGCGCAAGGTCATCAAACAAATGCTGTCGCGAAGCCCGTTTGTAGAGGTGGTGGGCACGGCTCGCGACGGCGAGGAGGCGCTCGAGTTGGTGCAATCGCTCAAACCGGACGTCGTCACGCTGGACCTGATCATGCCCGGAATGGGAGGACTCGGCTTCCTGCGCACACAGATGTCCCGAAACCGGCTGCCAGTCGTGGTTGTCAGCATTTCCGCCGAAACAAGTCAAAACGTTCTCCAGGCTCTCGACCTGGGAGCTGTGGATTTCGTTCAGAAGCCTTCGGCGTTGGCGACAGAGAAAGTCTTCGAAATGACCGAGGAACTCATAGCAGCTGTCAAGACCGCGGCCAGCATCCCATTGAACAAAGTGGGCCCGCAGCCGAATCTGAGCCAGATCGAGCGAAAGCCGCTAGGCGTCGGACGCCTGGAATTAGACATTATCGTGATCGGAATTTCTACCGGGGGACCTCAGGCGCTGAAGGCAATGATTCCGAAACTTCCGCGCAAGTTCCCGATTCCCATCGCTGTGGTTCTTCACATGCCGGCCGGATATACCGAGATGTATGCGAAAGGCCTGGCGGAACTGTCCGAAATTGAAGTGGTCGAAGCGCATGAAGGGGATAAACTGCAGCCGGGCCGCGTTCTCATCGCTCAGGCGGGCCGTCATCTGAGCTTTCACCAGCAGGACAGTTCCGTGGTCGCCCATCTGGATGCGCGCCCGTTCGACGCGCTGCATCGGCCTTCGGTAGATGTTCTTTTTCGTTCGGCCGCGGAATTATTCGGGGAAAAGGTTCTCGGGATCGTGATGACCGGAATGGGAGATGATGGTAAGGACGGTGCCGCGTGGATCAAAGCGAAAGGCGGATTGGTGTTCACTGAGGCTGAAGAATCGTGCGTCGTTTATGGAATGCCGCGATCGGTTGCCGAGGCAAATCTGTCCGATAAGGTGATTCCCTTGAACGACATGGTCAACGCGCTCGTGGAGGTGGCATATGGCAAGAATCATGATCGTGGATGATTCCGCCATGTCGCGCCGGATGCTCCGGGAAATCCTGGAAAGCGGCGCCCATGAAGTCGCCGAAGCCGACGACGGACTCGCTGCCCTTGAGCTCTACTTTCTTAAGAAACCGGAAGTTGTCATGCTCGACCTCATCATGCGGGGAATGTACGGTCTCGACGTTTTGAAAAAGCTGCGCGAAATGGATCCCTCGGTTCGGGTGATCGTGGCAAGTGCCGATATCCAAACATCAACACAGCGCATGGCTTATGAAAGCGGGGCGGCAAGCTTCGTTACAAAACCGTTCGAGCGAAGCGCAGTGCTGAATGCCGTACAGACGGCTCTGGGAGGCGAATCCAATGCTTCTCAATGAAAAACAGCTCGACGCGGTGACCGAACTGCTGAACATTGCGTTTGCGCGAACGGCCGCTTCGCTCTCGCAACTCTCCGGGCACCGCGTAAACCTGGACGTGCCGGACATTCAGATTCAACCCATCGACCAGGTTCCCGGCATTGTCGCCAATCTGATGAAACAGGAGGTTGCCACCGTCCATCAGATCTTCAGCGGTCCGGTTGCCGGGGATGCGCTTCTGCTCTTGAACTACGATGGGGCGGTCACCCTCACGGACCTCCTCACGAATACGCGCGAGTCGTCCGGAAGGCTGGATGCATCCGGTCGCGAGGCCCTGACGGAAATCGGAAATATCCTTTTGAACGCCTGTCTCGGAATGTTCGGCAATCTTTTAAACGTTCAGGTGTCGTTCTCCATGCCCCTGCTCCATCTGGAAACGCTGGAGCATTTACTGAAGTCGATCACGGTCGGCGCGGAAGAACTGCGTTATGCCGTGGTGGTTTCAACCGCCTTTCACGTGAAAGAAAGCGCCATTTCGGGCTATCTCCTCATCGTTCTCGGAGTGTCGTCACTCGACCGCTTGATTCATGCGATCGAGAGTTGGGAAAGTCAGAGCAAAGGCGCCTGAAATGTCTTCCCCGAATCGATTCGAGTCACCGCTTGTCTTCTGGCTAAACCAGCATGCGCCTCAAGGCATCATCATCACCGATACGGAATTGGTCATTCGGGACTGGAACGTGTGGATGGAAGTCAACACTGGTATTCAGCGTTCTGCGGTGGATGGCAAAAGCCTTTTCAGCGTGTTTCCCGATCTGGTCACTCGTGGCCTGAATGGGTTATATGAGGATGCATTGAATGGACAGATCCGCATTATGGCTCATCGATTCCATCGTTATCTCATTCCCGCACGATCTCCCGCTGAGCCACACTTCGACCAGATGCAACAGACCGCTCATATAGCGCCGCTGGTCGATCAGGACAATATCGTCGGTACGATTACGGCAATAACGGATGTTACCGAGCGTGTCGTTCGCGAAAAGGAACTGAATGACGCACGCGAGGCCGCGGATGCCGCGAACCAATCCAAGGATCGGTTTGTTGCCATGCTCTCGCACGATCTCCGGGTGCCGCTCAGCAGCGTGATCGGGTGGGTTCAGATTCTCAAGAAACGTCCGGAGAACGAAGAACTGCGCAATCGGGCGTTGAAGAGTATCGAAGACAGCGCCCGAACGCAGGTTCGGATGATCGAGGATCTCCTCGACGTGACCCGCATATCTTCGGGAAAGCTGACTCTCGATACTGCGGCGACGGATATTGCAGACGCCGTGGCTTCTGCCTGCACCACGCTAAAGCCCATCGCCGATGCCAAGTCGATCCGGTTGATCCCTTCAATCCAGTGCGAAAACGCAATTCTGCAGGCGGATGTAAAACGCATCCAGCAGGTTGTCTGGAATCTGGTTTCCAACTCCGTGAAATTTACGCCTGCGGGTGGAACGATCCATGTTCGGCTGACAAGGTATGAGCAAGGTTTGCGCCTTACAGTCGCCGACAACGGAATCGGAATCAGTCCGAGCGGACTGGCACATGTGTTCGAGCCGATGTGGCAATCTGGAGAAAACGAAAACTCCACCGGGGGATTGGGCCTGGGTTTGACGATCGTCCGAAAAATTGTCGAACTTCATGGCGGGACGGTTCGCGCGGAGAGTCCTGGAAAGGATCAGGGGACGACATTCATCGTCGAACTGCCATGGGAAAAGACGACTACCCGCTCCGCCTGAGCGCTCTGGAAGTCATATCCAACTGCCGGGTAATGATGGACTTTCCAGCACAGTGGGATCCGAAGCTTGGAATTCACGTGACTTGAAGTCGCG
>JADMIO010849063.1_pt1 | contig 14548 bp, 13 predicted proteins | sample 8958161 | NCBI WGS metagenome assembly JADMIO01 (sample SAMN16585339, study PRJNA669376) | soil metagenome | isolation source: Crop rotation soil | place: USA: Cullars Rotation, Alabama | collected 2011 | reverse complement strand
CTTTCCCCGGTAGCCAGCGCCCTGGCGGCGCGGGGCGAGGAGGCCGCCGGGCTGCTGGCGTGCGCGCTGCTGAAGGAGGCGGGCGGGCAGCGCCGGTGGGATGCAGCGTCGCTGGAGCTGCTGGTGCAGCTCCGGCGGCACCCGCAGGCGAAGGTGCAGCAGCGCGCGGCGTGGGTGCTGGCGCGCTAACTCAACGGGAGCGACAACATGGCACTGAAGGTGGGCGAGGCGGCCCCAGCGTTTGCGCTGGCGTCGACGAGCGGTGGCGAGGTGAAGCTGGCGGAGCAGCAGGGCAAGAAGGTGGTCCTGTACTTCTACCCGCGCGACCTCACGCCGGGGTGCACCCAGGAGGCCAAGGACTTCCAGACCAACCTGGAGGCGCTGCAGAAGGCGGGCGCGGTGGTCTACGGGGTGTCCAAGGACACGCTGGCGATGCACCAGAAGTTCCAGGCCAAGGAGAAGCTGAAGTTCGCGCTGCTGAGCGACCCGGACAACGCGGTGGCGAAGGCGTACGGCGTGTACGCCATGAAGAAGCTGTACGGGAAGGAGAGCCTGGGGACGATCCGGTCGACGTTCCTGATTGGCGCGGACGGCAAGCTGGAGCAGGTGTGGAGCCCGGTGAAGGTGAAGGGGCACGCTGACGCGGTGCTCTCGGCGGTGACGGGCACGGCGCCCGCGCCCGCCGGCGCGGCGCCCAAGAAGGCTCCGGCCTCCAAGAAGCCGCCCGCCCAGAAGCCGCCTGCACAGAAGCCAGCCGCCCAGCCAGCCAAGAAGAAACCGGCCAAGAAGTAGCCCGGACTCCAGAGGCGGGCGGAGGCTCGTCTGGTCACATCCAGGGCAGCAGCAGATCGCCGTGGCCCGCGCCGGGCCGCGGCGTCAGCACCACGTCGGCGCCGCGGGCGCGCAGCGCCGCGGCCATGCGCTCACTGCTGGTGAACGGCACCGTCCGGTCGGCTGTCCCGTGCTCCAGCTCCCAGCGCAGCGCCGGCAACGGCCTCCCCTCGCGCACCCACGTCAGCGGCGACGCCTCCGCAAATCCCGGGCGCCCGCCCATCACCCGGTGCATCGGCGAGATCGACTCGACGCCCCGCTTCGCCTCGTGCTCGAAGTGCTCGGCGATGTCGAACACGCCCGCCAGCGACAGCAGCCGCTCGACAGGCACTCCGCGCCGGAGCAGCCACATGGCCAGCAGATGCGCCCCCGCCGAGTGGCCCACGACGCTCAGCCGGCTCGCGTCCGCGCCGAAGCGCGCGGCGTTCGCGCGCAGCCAGCCGTGGGCCTCGTCGAGATCCACCAGCATCTCGTCGAGCCGCCCGCGCGGCCACAGCCGGTAGTCGGCAATGATCACCAGCGCGCCGTGCGTCCGGGCCAGGTGCTCGCCCCAGCGCGCGTAGAGCGTGCGGCTGCCGCTGCCCCAGGCGCCCCCGTAGACAAACCAGAGCACTGGCCCAAGCGCGCCACTGGCTGTGCCACCCGCGGCCGCAGGCGGCGGGTAAACATCGAGCAGGAGCCCGTGGGAGCCAAACGGCACGTCCTTCAGCTCCACGGGCCGGCGGGCCCGGGCCCGCGTGAAGGCGAGCGCCCGCAGCGCATGTCGCGCGGTCGAGAGCTCATCCAGGGTAGCGGTGAGGAGCCGCCAGACGCGCGCCGGACGCCACCAGGAGAGCGTCCCCGGCAGCGGCCAGCCCATGCGCCAGCAGACCGCCAGCGAGAGCAGCCAGGCGCACGCGGCGAGGTGCGCCGCCGCGAGCAGGAGCGGCACTACTGCTTCAGCGTGGGCCGGGGGTTGCCGACCATCCCGTCCAGGTTGAGCGAGTAGAAGCCCTGGCCGTTGGGCCGCCCCGCCTGGCCGAGGCCCATCTGGATGAACGAGTACTTCTTGAGCCACTCATCGGCGAGCTTGAAGTCGATGCGCACCTTGGCGCGCGAGGTCGCCGGGCGGGTGTCGAGGGTGATGTCGCCCTCGCCCTTGGCCTCCAGGTCGGTGCCGTTGATGGCGAAGGCATCCACCAGCGCCTTGCCGCCGTCGAACTTGAGCTTGATGTCGAGCGCGCCCATCTGGAGCTTGGGCAGGTCAAAGCCCATGACCGTGCCGCCGTTGAGCACCCACTCCTTGCCGCCCAGCTTGATGTCGCCAGTGGTCTTGGTGAAGTCGGGGGCAATGGCCAGGTTGAGATCGAGGCTGGTGTTGCCCTGCAAATCCAGCCCGACGACCGGCTTGAGCGCCGCGCGGGCCAGCTCCAGGTTGCTGCCGTGGACCTCCAGCAGCGTGGTGTCCTTGCCCTTCTGGGCCACCGAGCCGCTCAGCTCGCCGCCAAAGGCCGTGGCCGAGAAGTGCACGCCCATGGGCAGCAGGGCAGGCCGCGCGGTGATGGAGTCGATGGGGATGCTGGGCGTGGGCGCGTCGGCGGGCAGCCCGATGGGCCGCTCCAGCGGCTCCAGCGTCACGCCCTGGAAGTGGGCGCCAAAGCCCAGCGCCGGCCCCACCTTGACGAACGAGAGCGCGTAGCCCTTCTGCCGGGCCTCATCCGTCAGCCGCGCGCCAATGACATCCCAAGGCAGCGTGAGGTGAAAGAAGAGGACGAACGCCACCAGGAAGAACACCGGGTAGCCGACGTAAGCGCGCCAGCGGCTGGTCTGGGTCTCCATGTCAGCCCCCCAGGTAGTAGGTCGAGACGGTGAACCAGGCGTCGAGGACGTTGTCCTCCTCGCGCGGGCGGAGCTGCAGGCGCGTCACCCGCACCATGCCCGGGTTGTTCTCGATGTCGTTGAGGAACTTGGTCAGCTTGTCGAGCGGCACGCGCGTCAGCGTCACCTCGACGCTCTGCTGGGCCAGCTTGGTGGCCCCACTGCCCTCGACGGGCCCCTGGCCCTTGTCGCTCATCCCGCCTATCTCCAGGGCCTCGCGCTTGGAGAGCTCCTCCAGGTAGCTGAAGAGGTTCTTCACCGCGTGGTCCTTGAGCTTGCGCTCCAGCTCCTGCCGCTGCGTCTCGGCCTGGCGGTACCCCGAGGTGAGCTGGGCCACCTCGCGGAGCTGGGTCATCTTGGTGTCGATGCGCGTCTGCCGCTTGCTGGCGGCCTGGTTGAGCTGAAACGTCGTCATGAAGACGACGAAGCCGCCAAAGACCACGCCCAGCAGCATCAACAGGTTGCGGTCACGGCTGCTCAGCCGCTCCCAGTAGCTCTTCACGTCGTCGGTAATGGCCATGGGTTAGCCCTGGGGAGGCGGGGCGCAGTTCACCTCGATGTCGAGGCTGAAGGCCACACGGTTCTGGCTCTTGTTGTCCCGGTCCACCTTGCCTTTGTTGACAGTGGTGAAGCACCGGTAGGTCTTGAGCGCGTTGGTCAGCTTGTCGACCGAGTCGAACGAGTCGACGGTGCCGCGGACCCGCATGCGGCCTGTGGTCATCTCGATGTCGGTCAGCTTGGCCGCCACGTCCCTGGGGACGCGGCTGGTCATCTCGGCCAGCACCTCGACAGCGCTGTTCTGCGGCAGCGCCGCGCCGGGCGCGTTGTGCTCGCGCAGCATCGACAGCGCCCGGGTGAAGTCGAGCTCGGGCTTGCCCAGCACCTTCTGGGTCTGCTCGCCCAGCTTGGCGTCGAGCGTCTTCTCGCGGGCCATCAGGCTCGACAGCTCGGCGTAGCTCAGCACGCCGTACAGCAGCACCAGCACGCCCGCATAGGCGCCCAGCCGGCCCAGCTTGCCCTTCAGGTACTCAAAGTCGCTCTTGAAGGCGAACTCGCCACGCCGCAGGTTGAAGCGGGCCGCCTTGCCCACGCCCTGGGCGCTGCGCGCCAGGCCGAGCGCCTGGGCCGCCAGCGCCCCGTCGCCCGACTGCAGGCCGGTGGCGCCGGTCAGCGCCTCGTCGAGCTTGAGCAGCGCGCAGGGGATGCCCAGCTCGCGCTCCAGGTGCTGCGTCAGCCCGCGAATTCGCGCCGTGCCGCCCGCAAGGTAGAGCTTGCTGGCCGCCCGGTGGGTCTGCGCTTGAAACGACCGCAGCGTCTGCCGCAGCTCGCGCACCACAGGCGAGAGCCCCCGCCGCAGCGCGCCGTAGGCGGCCTCCTCGTTGGCGTCGCGGCTCTTCTCGGTCAGGTCGGCGTTCTTCTCCTTCCAGGTGTTGGCCTCCTCGGGCGACACCTTGAAGTCCTGCGCCAGGATTCGGGTCAGGTTGGCGCCGCCGCCCGAGAACGTGCGCGCGGCGCTGAGCTGGTTGGCCGTGCCGATGACCATGCTCACCCGCTCGTGACCGATATCGACGACGGCCACCACCGACGGGTCGGGCGCGTGGTCGCCGGGCTTGGCCGGCTCAATCGGCCCGCTGGGCAGCGGGGCCACCTCGGCCAGCAGCGGCGCCAGGGCCAGGGCGGGCAGGGTGACCAGCCGGGGCTCGACGGCGGCTGCCTTGAGCTGCTCGAGCAATGGCCGCACCGCATCGCGGCGGGCGGTGCCCACCAGCAGCTCGACGCCGGCGTCGCTCTCGGAGATGGGCACCTTGTCAAAGACGATCTCGTCTTCCTCGAAGCCCATCTTCTCGGCGACCTCGCCCGGGAGCGCGGCCTCGATCTGCTTGTCGGTCTTGAAGGGCAGCGAAATGGCCTGGCTGGCCACGCCCAGGCCGGGCAGGGCCACGGCGACCTGGTCGACGACCAGCCCGCGGTCGCGGGCCAGCTCAGCCAGCGCCGCCGCCAGCGCGGCGGGCCGCTCACCCGCGCCCAGCTTCACCTCGGCCCAGCGCTTGACGGCGGTGTTGCGAAAGGCGGCCTCGACCCACAGGGCCTTGACCGAATACGAGCCCAGGTCGAGCCCAACGATGAGCGCCATTACTCCTCCCTCCAGTACAGCAGCTGCCCCAGGTTCTGGTCGGTCTTGACGACCGCCGTGAGCCGCTTGCTCACCCGGCCCACCTCGCCGGTGGCGTGAATGGTGAAGGTGTCGCTCTTGTCGGCCAGGCGGCTGTTTCCGTTGACGTTGGCCATGATCTGCGGGTCGATGGTGACCTTGTTGGTCATGAGAATTCCGATGAACTGCTGCACGCTGATGCCCAGGCCGGTGAACATCTTGGAGAGCTGGATGTCGCGGAGGATGGCCTGGATGGTGAGCGGGTTCTGCAAGGCCGGGTCGTTGGGGTTGCTGGCGGCCATGTAGATGTTGATGAGCTGCATGAAGGGGTCTTCGGTGTTGACGTTGATCGCCTTGTTCTTGTCAGGGAACACGGTGATGCGGTCGCGGAAGGCGGCCATCCAGCGGTCGTTGACGCCGTCAATCAGGTAGAGCTCGTCGAGGCTGTCGAGCGGGGCGTTCTTGGGCTTGTAGCTGGGCCGGTAGCGCGTGTAGGGCTGCAGCTCGTCGGCGAAGCCCGCCGCGAACGGCGAGACCGCGTCCTGGGGGTTCAGCACCGAGGCCACCGCGTCCTGGTCGATGTAGTCGTGCATCGCCAGCAGCAGGTCCTTGGCGGTCGTCCGGACGTGGTGCGTGTCCTCCTCGTCGTAGAGCCACTCGTAGCGCTTGTCGCCAAACATCAGCAGCCCGCGGGTGATGGACACCTGCATGACCCGGCCCAGGTTGTCGAGCCAGGCCACGTTGAACTTGCGGCTCTCGTCGTCGACCTCGGCGTGGAACGAGCCCGAGAAGTCTCCAAACGACTTCACCGAGCCCTTGCCGCCCGGGCCCGCAGGCGCGGGCGCCGACGAGTCAAAGCCAGGCGCGTTGCTGGCCGGCGGGGCCAGCGGCGCCAGCTCACCGTCCTTGAGGTTGGCACCCAGGACCGAGCTGCCCGCGCCGCCGAGGAACATCTGCATCATCCCCGAGTCAATCGGGATCAGCTCCCAGAGCCGGATGTTCATGCCAGGGCCCTGACTGCCCGCCGCGCCAGCGGCGCCAGCGCCCTTGGCCCCACCCGCGGCGCCAGCGCCACCGCCACCCAGCAGGCTGGCGATGCCCGGCGGCAGCCCACCGCCAAGCGGGCTGCTGTCGAGCTGCTTCTGAAAGTGGAGAATCATCCGCGACAGGTTCACCGCGCTGCGGGCCATGTAGTAAGCGCGCACCTCGTCGCGGGCGTTGGCGGCCATGTCCAGCTCGATGCGCGAGCTGTACGAGAAGTCGATGACCACCGCCGTGAAAATGGCGATGGCGGTGAGCACCATGATGAGCGCCACGCCGCGCTTGCCGCGCTTGAGCGCGGGCTTGCGGCGACGGTGCTGCCTCTTCTGGGGCGCTGGGGTCGTCATGGGTGCGCTCACTTGGCCAGCGGGTTGCGCATGAAGATGCGGGTCTGCACCGAGTACTCAACTTCCTTGCTGCGCTCATCGACAGAGACCACGGTGATCTTCACGCGCTCGGGCAGCACCTTGCGGTCACGCCGGGTGTCCCACTCGTCGACCCAGTCCTTCTTGGCGTCATCGAAGTAGGCGAAGCGGACCTTCTTGATGTCGTCGCACAGCACGTCGACGGAGCCGCCACGCTCGTACTCCTCGTCCAGCGCGGCCTTCTCGCGGCGGAGAAGCACCTCGTTGGCGGGGCCGTCGTCGGGCGGGCGGCCCATCTTGTATTCGAAGATGGCCTGGTCGCTCTCCTTGGCGTCGGTGTGGCGGCGCTGGTGGGCAAACGAGGTGAAGCTGACGCGGTCGCGGTCACCAGTGAAGAAGGTCGGCTGGTCGTGGCTGTCGCGGTAGCGCGCGTGGTCAAAGTTGTTGGAGATGAAGCTCATCGACAGCTCGCGGCTCATGCGCGAGAGCGCCCCCTGGATGGTGCGGTAGTGCTCGCTCTCGCTCTCGACGACCTCCTTGGAGCGGAGGAACGGCCCAAATGAGCCCCAGATGAGCCCGCCCATGATGGCGACGATGGTGAACGCCACCATCACCTCCATGAGCGTGAAGCCGCGCTTCGCGCGCTGCTGGCGTCGGGCGGTCTTCATTCGTCGAGCCCCGTCACCGGGTTGGTGTTCTTGCCGGCGTTCTGAACCACGCCGTTGGCGCCCGGTGGCGCCGCCGCGGTGCCCATGCTGACGATGTGCTCGACGACGGTGAACGTCTCGGTGCTCTTGCCGTTCTCCCAGGTCACCGTCAGCTTCACCTCGCGGAGCATCTTGGTGATCTGGCTGACCATCATCTGGGCGGGTCCGGCCATCATGCCGCCGGCCAGCCCACCGAGGCCGCCGGCGCCCGCGGCGCCAGGTGCACCGCCACCAGCCGGGGCGCCGCCAAAACCGCCCAGGAGGGCCGCCATGGGGTTCTGCGCGCTGGCCACGCCGCCCGGCGGGGCGTTGGGGTCGCTGCCGCCGCCCATCATCAGCGACATGATCTTGGTGGGGTCGAGGTTCTCGCTCTTGGGTGCGTTGACCTCGACCGACCACTTGAACTGGGGAAAGCCCTCGTCCTCGAAGTTGCCCTCGCTGGGGCGGACGTTCTCGTTCTCGGCGGGCAAGCCCTCGAGGTCGAGCTTGCTCTCGATCTCGGTCATCTTGCTCTTGGCCAGGAAGGTCGCCACGGTCAGCTTCTTGGCGTAGCTGTGCATGGCGATGGCGCCCGCGTTGATGTCGCCGAGCGACACCAGCGCCAGCGAGAGGATGGCCATGGCCACCATCACCTCGAGCAGCGTGAAGCCGTCGTGCCCTTCAAAGCGGCTCGAATGTCGGTTGAGCGTGCGCATCAGCGGACGTCCCTGGGCAGCTCGAGCTCTTTGGCCTCGACCTTGGCCTTGCCCGTGAGTGGCTGCACCTTGATGGTGTACGTCGTGCTCCCCGAGGTCAGGTAGATCTGCGCGCGCTCGGTGTAGCCCTGGGGAAAGAAGTAAAGGTACGCCTTGCCCTTGGTGTACTTCTCGGTCTGGTGGTCGACCCACACCGACAGCTCGACGCCGCTGGGCAGCAGTTGCTTCTCGATCTCGCTGGTGTTGAAGTCGCTGAACTGCGCCTTCTTCTCGATGCGGTCGCGCTCGGCCTCGGCGGCCTTGGCGTCGGCCAGGTCAAAGCTGTCGATGCCGCGGCGCCGGCTGCCCTTGTTGTCCTCTTCGACAGCACCCCCGCCGCGGCTCTTCTCGCGCTCCTCGCTCATGACAAAGTTGCTGTCCGAGCACTCGGCCCAGTACTGCCGGTTCTCCATGTCGAAGGTCATCCGGCAGGGGTGCCCGCTGAGCGCGCTCTGGTTGTACATGTAGCGAATCATGCCGGTGAGCTTGCCGGCGCTCTCGCGAGCCCGGACGCCGGTGACGCCCTCGATGGCCGGCACCACGCCCGCCATCAGCAGCCCGACGATGAGCAGGCTGATGCCGAGCTCGATGAGCGTCAGGCCGCTTTCGGTGCTGGGGCGCGCGTAGGCGCGCAGGCGGGCGAGGGTGGTCACGGGCGGGCTCCAGTCACTTCTGCTTGTTGGTGATGTCGGCGTCGTCGTCAGAGCCGCCGGGCGCGCCGTCACCGCCGTAGCTGGTGATGGTGAAGTTGCTGCCACCCTCGAGCGTGTAGACGTAGTCCTTGCCCCACGGATCCTTGGGCGGCGCCTCGAGCTGCTTGCCGGCCACCAGCGCGCCCAGGCCCTCGCCCGTGTCGGGGTACTTGCCCTTCTGCGTGTAGTAGAGCTTGAGCGCGTTCTCGATGTTGTGGATGTCCATGATGGCGCGGTCATGCTTGGCCTTGTTGAGCTGCGGCAGCACCGCGACGCCGATGGCCGCGGCGATGAGCCCGAGGATGGTGACGACGACCATGATCTCGATCAGCGTCATGCCGCGCTCGGCGCGGTACGCCTGGTAGTCGGCGCGCACGGCGCGGCGGAAGCGGGCAAAGGTCGACTTCGGCTGCAGCTTCATGGGGTTCTCCCGTTCAGGTTCAGTGCAGAAGATGTAGTCACTTCGGGCGAGCGTGCCGGCTCTGTCGCATAGCCAAAACCCACCAAACCCAGCGCAGCCAGCAACGCCAGGCCAATGGCCAGCTTTCGAGCGAGGGTCTCCTGGGCGTTCATCGACATGGGCGCCTCAGTGGACCACCGTGTTGAGCTGCAGAATCGGCATCAAGATCGAGAAGACGATGAAGGCCACCACGCCGCCCATGACGACGATGAGGATGGGCTCCATGAGCGAGGTGAGCGCGCCGATGCGCACGTCGACCTGGGTCTCGTAGGCGGTGGCCACGTTGACCAGCATCTCCTCGAGCTGGCCCGACCGCTCGCCGATGGCGATCATGTGGTACACGAGCGGCGGAAACTCCCCCGAGCGCTTCAGCGGCGCCGCGATGCTCTCACCCTCGCGGATGCTGTCGCGGCTGTTCTCCACCACCGTCGAGAGCACCGAGTTCGAGATGATGTTCTTGACGATGTCCATGCTGGAGAGCAGCGGGACGCCGCTCTTGAGCAACGTGGAGAGCGTGCGAGCGAAGCGGGCGATGCTCAGCATGCGAATGAGCTGCCCAAAAATGGGCGCCTTGAGCACCATGCGGTCCCACACCGGCTTGCCCGTCTTGCTGGCCTTCCAGCGGAAGAAGCCCCAGACGCTGGTGCCGGCGGCCACCAGCAGCAGCAGCCAGTAGTCGCGGGTGAAGTTGGAGACGAAGATCAGCACCCGCGTCATCACCGGCAGCGTCACCTTGGCGTCCTCGAAGATCTTGGTGACCTTGGGGACGACGAAGGTGAAGAGGATTCCCAGGATGATCAGGCTCATCATCACCATCAGCGCCGGGTAGGTCATCGTGCCGATGACCTTCTGCTGGAGCCGGGCCTGGGCCTCGGTGAAGTCGGCCAGGCGGATGAGCACCACGTCGAGCGCGCCCGACGACTCACCCGCGCGGATCATGTTGACGTAGAGGTTGCCAAACGCCTTGGGGTGCCGCCCCAGCGCGTCGGCCAGGTTCGAGCCCTCGTTCACGTCCTGCTTCACCTCAGAGAGGATTCGCTTGAGCCGCTCGTTCTCGACCTGGTCGATGAGCGCCGTCAGCGCCTCGATGAGCGTCACGCCGGCGCCCAGCAGCACGGCGAGCTGCCGCGTCATGATGGAGATGTCGTCGGTGGAGACCCGCTCGGTCAGAAAGGCGAAGCTGATCTGGCCAGCGGCCTTGGCGGGCGCACCCGCCTTGCCGCCCTTGGCGGCTGGAGCGCCTGCCTTACCCTGCTCGCCCAGCACCTCGGTGAGGAAGATGCCGTCGCGCCGCAGGGCGGCGCGCAGCGCCTTGGCGCTCTCGGCCTCCTTGAGCGCCTGGACATTCTTGCCGGCCTGGTTGAGGCCCTTGTATTCGAAGACAGGCATGGGAGGGCTCGCTCTGGGTCAACAACCCAGGGTCAGGTGTCTTCCTGGGTGACGCGGAGGATCTCTTCGGCGGTGGTCTGGCCCAGCATGACCTTCATGGCGCCGTCGACGAGCAGCGTCTTCATGCCGCGGGCGATGGCCGTCTGCTTGATGGTGGCCGAGTCCTTCTTGGAGAGGATCATCTGCCGGATGGCGTCCTCGATGAGCATCATCTCGTAGATGCCGGTGCGACCCTTGAAGCCGCTCTTGTTGCACTCCTTGCAGCCCACGGGCTTGTAGATGTGCGTGACGCCGAGGGCGTCCATGTCCGAGGGCTTGGCGCCCATCTCGGCCAGCTCGACGGCGGTGGGCACATACGGGGCCTTGCAGTGCTTGCAGAGGACGCGGACGAGACGCTGGGCCAGCACGCCCACCAGCGACGAGGCCACCAGGAAGGGCTCGACGCCCATCTCGATGAGGCGGGTGAGCGCCCCGGGCGCGTCGTTGGTGTGGATGGTCGAGAGCACCAGGTGGCCTGTCAGCGAGGCCTGGATGGCAATCTCGGCCGTCTCCTTGTCGCGGATCTCGCCGACCATGATGACGTCGGGGTCCTGCCGCAGAAACGAGCGCAGCCCGCCCGCAAAGGTGAGGCCAATCTTGTCGTTGACGGCCACCTGGCCAATGCCGTTGAGCTGGTACTCGACCGGGTCCTCGATGGTGAGGATGTTGATGTCCTGGTGGTTGATGCGGCTGAGCGCGGCATAGAGCGTCGTGGTCTTGCCAGAGCCGGTCGGCCCAGTGACCAGGATGATGCCGTGGCTCTTGTTGATGAGCGCCTCCATGATCCCGAGCTGCTCGTCGGAGAAGCCGATCTGCTTCAAATCGAGCGCCACGGCGCTTTTATCGAGCAACCGCATGACCAGCCGCTCGCCGTGGCTGGTGGGCACCGTCGAGAGCCGGATGTCGATGTCCTTGCCGGCGATCTTGATGCGGATGCGGCCGTCCTGCGGCAGCCGTGTCTCGGCGATGTTGAGCGAGCCCAGGATCTTGATGCGGCTGGCGATGGCCTTCTGGAAGCGCTTGGGCGGCCGGACGATCTCCTGCAACACGCCGTCGCGGCGGAACCGCACCGACATGTAGCGGTCCATCGGCTCGACGTGGATGTCGCTCGCGCGCTCCTTGGCGGCCCGGAACATCAGGTTGTTGACCAGCTTGATGATGGGTGCGTCGTCGCCCTCGCGGACGTCGATGAGGTCGGGCATCTCCTCCACGTCCTCGGCCATCTGCTCGGCAGCGCCATCGACCTCGAGCCCCTCCATGCTCATGCTCTTGGTGGCGGCGCGGTCGTAGGCCAGGTTGATGGTCTCGATGATGACCGCCGGCGGCACCACCTTGCAGGTGACGGGCATATTCAGGAGCATCCGGACGCGGTCCAGCAGCGAGGTGTCCAGCGGGTCGCTGACGGCCACCAACACGTACGGGCCCTCCATGCCCAGCGGCAGCACCTTGCCCTGCTTGGCAAACTGGATGGGCACCTTGTTGAGCTGCTCGGGGTCGACGTCGTCGGCGCTGAGGTGGTCGGTGAAGGCGAGGTCGAGCTGGACCGCCAGGGCCTTGAGCACCTGGACCTCGGTCATGGCCTTCAGCTCGACCAGCACCTCGCCCAGCCGGCCGCCCTTGTCGCTCTGGATGGCCAGCGCCTCCTCGAGCTTCTCGTTCGTGAGCTGGGCGGTGTGCCGCAGAATCTCGCCCAGCGGCCGGCCGCACAGCGACGCGGGGCTGTGCGCCACCACCGCCGTGTTCTCGCTCAAGATGTCATCGGTCTGCAGCGACATGGACGTTCTCCTTCAACCCCTCACCTGGAACCACCACGACTTCTTCAGCGATCGCCGCCGGGACGAATCTCAGGCGGCGTGGCGCCCGCGGCGGGCACCGGGTTGGGCACCGGCACCAGCCCACTGCTCGGCACCGGCGAGTCGGCTGGCGAGGGGTTGGGCTGGCCCGGCTGGCCCTGCGGCGCCCACTTGCTGGGGCGCGACGACGGCGGCGCGTTGGGGTCGGGGTTGGCCTTGGTGCGCGGGAGGATGGGCCGCTCACCCACACGGGCGCCGGTGCCGCCGTTCTCGACGCGGTCAGCCTCCATGGCCAGCTGGCTGCGCATGCGCGACAGCGGGCCCGCCTTGCGCGTGTAGTCGATGTAAGGCTCGTACGCCTTGTCGTGCCCGTAGAACTGCTCCACGAACTCCTGCCGCTCCTTCATCTTGCGGGCGAAGATGCGCTGGAAGTCGCTCTGGTCGCGGATGATGTACGGCGTCAGGAAGAGCAGCAGGTTGGTGCGCAGCTTCTTCTTCTGCTCCTCGCGGAACAGGTGCCCCAGGATCGGGATGTCGCCGACGATGGGCACCTTGTTGACGCTGGAGATGATGCGCTCCTGGATGAGCCCGCCAATCACCACCGTCTGCTGGTCGCGGACGATGATGGTCGTCTTGGCCGAGCGCTTGCTGGTCGTGGGGCCGAGCACCGGGTCCTGGCTGGCGATCTCTTCCGTCTGCTCGTCGACCGTCATCCGCACCATCTCGCCCTCGTTGATCTGGGGCTTGATCTTCAGCTTGAGCTCGACGTTCTGACGCTGGATGGGCGCGAAGAATGACCCCAGGCCGCCGCCGAGGCCGCCCAGCAGGCTGCTGGCCGAGCCAGCGGCGCCGCCCAGGCCGCTCACCGCGCTGCCCAGGCTGCTGGGCGAGAAGCCGGCCTGGAAGGGCACGTTCTGGCCGACGACGATCTCGGCGTCCTCGTTGTCGGTGGTGAGGATGTGCGGGGTCGAGAGCACATTGACGTTGCTGTTGGTCTCGAGCGCGTGCAGCACCAGGCCGAAGCTGGGCACGTTCAAGCCGAGCTTGGCCAGCTCGGGAATGACCGGGCCCTGGATGCCCGCCAGGAAGCCGCCAAATGACGCCAGCGACCCCAGGCTGAAGCTGGGCGGCAGGCTCTCGCTGCCGAACTTGTCGCCGATGACGGAGACCGCGTCGCCCTTGGCGCCAAACAGGCTGGTGCTGATGGGCGGCACACCCGAGTGGACGCGCGCGCCGAACGTGTTCGAGTTGTCGAGGTTGACCTCCATGATGACGGCCTCGACGAACACCTCGCGCCGCGACAGGTCCAGCTTCTCGATGACCTTGACCAGGTTCCGGTAGTCGGTGTCGCTGGCGATGACCACCAGCGAGTTGGTGCTCTTCTCGGCGGTGATCTTCACCTCGCCGCTGAACAGCTCGGCGGCGGCGCTCTTCTGGCCGGCCTGCTTGGCGCCCGGCTTCTGGCCGCCCGAGCCCTGCGCCAGGTTCGAGAGCGTGTTCGACAGCTCCTCGGCCGCGGCGTTCTGCAGGTAGTAGACGTGCACCCCACCCTCGCCGGCCGTGGGCACGTCGAGTTCGCGGATGATGGCCAGGATGCGCTCGAACGAGCGGTCGTTGGCAATGATGATGAGCTTGTTGGTGCGCTCATCGGGGATGACCAGGCGCAGCGTGGTGGCGCCCAGGCCGTCCTCGTTGCCGCCGGCCGGGCTGCCGGCCGGCAGCGGGGCCTTGGGGCCGGCGAGCTGCACGGCGCCCGGGCGCTGGCCCGGCTGGCCCTTCTTCTGCTCGAAGATCTTGGTGACCTTGTCGGCCATGTCGTTGGCCGCCGCGTACTGCACCTGGACCACGCGAATGGTGTCGACGCCGGCCGCCTGGTCGAGCTGGTCAATGACCCGCTCCAGGCGGTGCATGTTCAAGCCCTGGTCGTTGATGATGAGCAGGTCGGGCTGGAAGACGTTGACGTCGCCGTTCTGGGTCACCAGGTTGCTGATGACGTTGCGAATGGGCTCGGCCTCCACGTACTTGAGCCGGAATAATTTGGTCACCATCGTCTCGTTGAGGGGCACCTCGCGGCCCGACTCCATGTACGTGGGGATGTTGGCGTTCTTGGCCAGCCGCTTCTCGACGATGCGCAGGAACCGGCCCGTCGGGTACACCGCCAGGCCGTTGGCATCCAGCGCCGACAGAAACGCCGCGTACACCTCGTCGGCGGTGACGAACTGCTCGCCGTGGTCGGGCCCGATGATGCTGATCTTTCCGCGGATGTTCTCCGGGAGGATGAACATCTTGCCGGTCATGTCGGCGACCTGCTTGACCAGCTCCTCGATGTCGAGCTTGTCGAGCTTGAGCTTGAACTTCTTGTAGCCGAGCTGGCTGCGGTCGAGCGGCCGCTTGTCGTTCTCTTCCTGGGCGCCCGCGCCCGCGCCCGCTGGCTTGCTGCCGGGGCCGACCGCGCCAGGGCCCGCCAGCCCTGGCCGGGCCGGGAAAG
>JADMIO011418068.1_pt1 | contig 14549 bp, 14 predicted proteins | sample 8958161 | NCBI WGS metagenome assembly JADMIO01 (sample SAMN16585339, study PRJNA669376) | soil metagenome | isolation source: Crop rotation soil | place: USA: Cullars Rotation, Alabama | collected 2011 | reverse complement strand
GGCGGCACGATCCACACCCCCTCGCTCGCCGCCGAGGCGGCGCGCGGCAATGCCGCGGCCGCCACCGACACCGGCCACGAGGGCGACGGCTTCGACGCGCGCTGGGCGGCCGGCAATGCGGTCGCGGTCGAGGATTATGGCCATCGCGCGATCAAGGCGACCGCGGACGCCGCCGCGCGGCTTGTCGCCGCTTATTATAGCCGGCCGGCCGATCACCGTTATTTCGCCGGCTGCTCGAACGGCGGCCGCCAGGCGCTGAAGGCGGCCGAGCTCTATCCCGCCGACTGGGACGGAATCCTCGCCGGCGCGCCCGCCGCGGGCTGGACCCGCCAGCTCGAAAGCTTCGCCAGCCTGCAGAGCTGGCTGCGCGGCCGGCCGGAGCGCTGGCTTGGCCCGGCCCAGCTCCTGCTGATCCAGTCGCGCGCGCTCGCCGCCTGCCCGGCCGGAAGCGTCGCCGGCGGGGTCGCGCTCGCCCCCCAGAGCTGCCTGCTGGCGCCGGACCGGCTGCTCTGCCGGCGCGGCGCCCGCTCCGGCTGCCTGACGCCGGCCCAGGCGGAGAGCCTGCGGCGCATCATGGCCGCCGGCTTCGAGCCGACCGCCGCTTTCTATCCCGACGGCTGGGCGCGCTGGATCGTCAATCCCGATCCGGAAGCGCCGTCGCAGCGCGCCTTCGCCGAGGGCGCCTTTCGCTTCCTGTTCGCCGACCGGCCGGCGCTGCGGGCGACGCTCGACGCAAGCCCCGCCGGCCTCGCAGCCTATCGCGCCCGCGGCGGCCGCATCCTTTCCTATTTCGGCTGGGCCGACCCGGTCCTGTCGCCGCGCGAGGGGCTTTCCTTCTATCGCGCCGTCGCCCGCCGCCTCGGCCCGAAGGCGACCTCGGGCTTCTACCGGCTGTTCATGATCCCGGGCATGGACCATTGCCAGAGCGGCCTCGGGCCGACCGCCTTCGGCCAGTCGCTCCCCGCCCCGGCGCGCGCCGCCGACCCTTTGCACGACATACGCGCCGCGCTCGAAGCCTGGGTCGAGCAAGGCGTCGCGCCCGACACGCTGATCGCCTGGGATCCCGCCGGCGGCGCCGAGCGGCGAATCCCCGTCATTGCACCGGAATCCAACCGATAGCGGGCTCGCGCCTCACTCGGGCTCGGCCTCGATCACCCGCTCCGGCGGCTCGGGGCCGATCTCCCAGGCCTGCTCGCCGCGAATGGTCGAGGCGATCGGCCGGCCGGAGGCGTCGCGCGCCGGGCGGTAGCGGAATCGCTTCTCGATCAGTCGGCAGGTGGTGTCGTCGAGCTCGCGGCTGCCGCTCGAGCGAGTCACACGGCAATCGCGGGCGCGGCCGTCGGTGGCGACGGTGAACGCGATGTAGACCACGCCCATGACCCGCGCCTCATAGGCCCGGCGCGGATAGTCGCCGTCGTCGATGCTGCCGCGCAGCCACCGTGCCGGGCTGCCGCCGCCACCGCCGCCGCCGCCGGTGCCGCTTCCCGAGGCGCCGCTGCCGAGGCCGGTGCCCTGGCCGCCGGCGCCGGTGCCGGGGCCTGGCACGGGCGCCGCTCCAGCGGCTGGCGCGGCCCCAGTGCCGGCGACCGGCGCCGCGGCGATCGGCGGCGGCAGTGGAATTTCGGGCTTGGGGGCGACGATCTCGGTCGGCGTCGCGCGCAGGGCCGGCGGCGCTGCGGCGCCCTCGGGGTCCTTTGGTTTCGGCCGAGTCTCGGGCCGGACGCTGGGCGGCGGCGTCGCCGGCGGCGGAGGCGGCGGCTCCGACAAGGGCAGCAGCTGGAGCCGCTCGGGCACGGGCAGCGGAATCGCGACGCCGAGCCCGGTCAGCAAGGCCCAGCCGAGCAGCAGGTGGACGCCGGCCACGATCGCGGCCGACATCATCCGATCCCGTCCCCGTCCGGAGCGCGCCAGCATCATTCGGCTTCAACCCCCGGCGGGCCGCAAGGTTCTCGCCGCGTCTCCGCCACGCGTCGCCGCGATGCCGTGAAAAATCGGTCTTGCGGTCGCGAATTTAGCGATTAAATCTTTGCTGCAATGCAGCAGAATCTCCCCACGCCGCTCGTCTTCGAGGCGATCGCGCTCCGCAAGTGCCTCGACGCCGTCTACAATAACGGCCAGGTCAGGCTGGCGCCGCACCTCTTGTTCAGCCGCCACGACGAGCTCTACCTCGCCGCGGTGACGGTCACTCGCGACGGCCAGCCGCCGCGCGAGCCGAAGCTCGGCACGTTCAAGCTCGCTGGCCTCAAGGATCTCGCTTTGGCCGACGCCACGTTTCACGCATTCCCCGGCTTCGACCCGGCGACGCACGACCATGGCGGCACCTTTTTGTTCGCGCTCGAGCTTCAGCCCGACGAGCGCGCCGGCCTCGCCTTCGCCTGAATCCCGGCGCCTTCGCGCGCCCGGAAAGCCTGCCGAGACGCGGCGCATGGCCGAGCGGGTCGCGCGCCGAACCCTGCTGCGCCCGGCCCGGGCCGGATCCCGGCGCGCCGGCGTCGCGCTTGCCGAGACACGTCTCCCCGCCTAACCGATACGCTCCTGACCGGGAGAGCGAGGATGCGGATCGGAACGGCTCTTGCGACGGCCCTGCTGCCCCTTGCCGCCGTACCGCTTCTCGCCCAGCCGGCGCCTGCGGCCGCCGTCGCCGACCCCACGGACCCGTTCAGCTTCCGCGAGGCGATGGTGCCGATGCGCGACGGGGCGCGGCTGCAGACGGTGATCATCGCGCCGCGCGAGGCCAAGGGGCCGCTGCCGATCCTGCTCCAGCGCACCCCTTATGGCGTGCCCGACAGGGCGCCGCCCGAGGTGCCGGCGCGCTGGGCGGCCCTGGCCAAGGACGGCTATATCTTCGTCTTCCAGTCGATGCGCGGCCGTTTCAAGTCGGACGGCCGGTTCACCTTGTCGACCGCGGTCCACCCGAACGATCCGAAGGCGACGGACGAGGCGAGCGATGCCTGGGACACGATCGACTGGCTGGTGAGGAACGTCCCCGGCAACAACGGCAAGGTCGGGATGTGGGGCATCTCCTATCCGGGCTTCGCCGCGGCGGTGGCGCTCGCCAGGCCGCATCCGGCGCTGAAGGCGGTGAGCCCGCAAGCGGCGTGGATCGATTATTGGCAGAATGACGATCTCCACCGCAACGGCGCCCTCAGGCTCAGCTACGCGACCGACTGGCTCTATGGCCTCCAATTCGACAAGGATGACAACAAGCCGTTCGATTACGGCCAGTACGACACCTATGACTGGTTCCTGAGGCAGGGGCCGGTGGAGACGATCGACCGCACCCGATTCAAGGGCCGGGTGCCGATGTTCACCAGCCTGCTCGACCATCCCGACCATGACGATTTCTACCGGCGCCAGCGCTGGAGCGACGCGCTCGGCCGGACCACGATCCCGACCCTCAACGTCGCCGGCTATTGGGACCAGGAGGATCCCTGGGGGAGCTGGCAGATCTGGCGCAAGCAGGCCGCCGACGATCCCGACCATCTCACCCAGATGGTCGCCGGACCCTGGGCGCATGGCTGGTGGGCGCGGCCGAACACGACCGCGCTCGGCCGGATCGATTACGGCGTCGACGCCAGCTCCACGTTCAACGACCAGATCCAGGCGCCTTTTTTCCGCTACTGGCTGCACAACAGGGGCGAGCGCCCGGGCTCGGGCGTGACCAGCTTCCAGAGCGGCTCGTGGGCCTGGAAGCATTACCAGGCCTGGCCACCGGCCGGGGCGAAGCCGACCAGCCTCTATCTGGTCGCCGACGGGACGATCGCGTTCACCCCGCCCAAGCCGGCCGGCGCCGGCTGCCGCCGCTACGTCTCCGATCCCGCCAATCCGGTGCCCAACCGGCCGCGGCCGATCTCGCCCACCTACCCGCGGCCGGAATGGTCCTGGTGGGAGGCCGAGGACCAGCGCTTCGTCGACCACCGCCCCGACGTGCTCAGCTATCAGAGCGCGCCGCTCGAGCGCGACGTCACCGTCACCGGCCCGATCGAGGCCGATCTGTTCGCCGGCACCAGCGGCAGCGATTCCGACTTCGTCGTCAAATTGATCGACGTCTTCCCCGACGATTACGAGAAGGCGCCGGCCGAGCCCAGGCTCGGCGACTATTATCGCTCCTTGAACGGCTACCAGCTGCCGGTGGCGATGGAGGTGAAGCGCGGCCGCTGGCTCGCCGGCGATGCCAAGGCGACGCCGCTCACCCCGAACAAGGTGGTCGAATGGCGCTTCCCGATGCGCGACCACGACCATGTCTTCCGCAAGGGGCACCGGATCATGGTCCAGGTCCAGTCGAGCTGGTTCCCGGTGATCGACCGCAACCCGCAGAAGTTCGTGCCCAATATCGCCCGGGCGAAAAGGTCGGACTTCGTGACCGCGATCCAGACGATCTGCTCCACGCCGGCCCAGCCGTCGCGGATCGTGGTGCCGGCGGTGGGATGAATCGCCCCTCCGGCCGCGCCCTTGCCGTCGCCTCGGCCTTCGCGCTCGCCGCCTGCGTCCGCGGCTTCCCTGCGCCGCAGCCACGATCGCAGCCGCTCTTCGACCCGATCGCCTTCTTCGCCGGCCGCAGCGCCGGCGAGGGCCGGCTGAAGGTCGTGCTGCGCGCGCCTGCGCGCTTCCATGTCGACGGCAGCGGCCGGATCGAGGGCGACGGCAGCCTCGTCCTCGACCAGAGGATCGCGCGGGAGGGCCATCGGCCGCAGCGCCGGCAATGGCGGATCCGGCGCGCCGCTGCGGGCGGCTATGCCGCGACCCTCAGCAGCGCCGACGGACCCGTCGCGCTCGCCGTCTCGGGCAACCTGCTCCGCCTCGATTTTCGCGAGGACGGGCTTCGCGTCCGCCAGGACGTCATGCTCGCCCCCGACGGCCGCTCGGCGCTCAACCATCTGACCTGGTCGAAGCTCGGCCTGCGCGTCGCCGCCGCCGAGGAAAGAATCGTGAAAAGGGACTGAGCGTTAATCGCTTCGGAAGAGGTTGGCGGTACAAGCGAGCCGGGCCTGTAGCTCAACGCCAGAGCGGACCGCAGATTACGGTCAGATGCAGGTATAATTCCGGCCGGGCCCACCAGTCTCGATAGATGTCCGCGCAGCCGCATCTCGCCATGGGCCTTGCGCCAGCTGCCGACCGAGCGGCCGCTCTCCGCCGCGCGCTCGAGATTGGCCGCGACCGAAATGTGGAATCTGTCCCACGTCGCGAAACGAATTCACCCCGCGCACAGCCTCCGCCTGCTATGAATGGGCCGATGCGTCTCGAAATTCTTCGTCTTTTCCTGCTCTTCGCCGCCGCGATCGCCGCCGCGCCCGCCGCTGCCGCAGCGCAGGGCGGCCAAGCGGCTCCCGCCGCGCCGGGCGGTCCGCCGGTTCCGTCGGCGCCGCCGGTGGCGCCGCCCTCGCCGGTGGTCGAGCCGGTGCAGAGCCCGGTCGAGGCGCTCGGCGAGGATGCCGGCGAATATGCGCGCGCCTACGGCCTGCCGATCGGCGAGGCCTATCGCCGGCTCGCCGCCCAGCAGGCCAGCGTCGCCGCCACCGACCGGCTGCAGGCGCGCTACCGCGACCGGCTCGCCGGCCTGGTCCTCGAGCACAGCCCCGAATTCCGCTTCGTCCTGCTGCTCACCGGCAGCGCGCCGGTGGCGCCGACGACGATCCGCGCCGGCGGCATCGACGTCCCGGTCGTCTTCCGCACCGGCGCGGCGGCGACCCGCGAGGCGATCGTCGCCGCGATCAAGGCCCACCAGGCCGAGATCAGGGCGATACTGCCGCGGCCGCCGGCGATGGGCGCCGATCCGCGCACCGGCACCCTGGTGGTGATGACCTATGGCGCGCTCCCCGCCGACGCCGACGCGCTCGACGACCGTTTCACCGCCCTGGCCGGGGTGCCGGTGCGGATCGTCTCGCTCGCCCAGCCGCCCAAGAATCTGGCGGTCGAGGGCGGTGCCCGGGTCGAAGGGCTCGCCGACGGCCGCCGCTTCGCCTGCACCACCGGCTTCGTCGTCACCGACGGCGTTCGGCGAGGCGTCGTCACCGCCGCCCATTGCCCCGACACCCTCTCTTATATCGGCCCGAATCGCGAAAAGATTCCGCTCGAGTTCCTCGGCCAGTGGGGCTGGGGCTTCCAGGACGTGCAGCTCCATGTCGACCCGGCCGGCGCCGCGGCCGACGGCGCCGGCCTTCGCCCGCTCTTCTTCGCCGATACTGCGAAAAGGCTGGTGCGGCCGGTGACCGGGGCGCGGAGCCGCGCCAGCACCCGCGCCGGCGACTTCGTCTGCCATCGCGGCGAGAGCACCGGCTACAGCTGCTCGGAGGTCGAGATGACCGACTTCGCCCCGGCCGGTGACCTGTGCGGCGGCGCCTGCCTGCCGACCTGGGTGACCGTCGCCGGGCCGACCTGCAAGGGCGGCGACAGCGGCTCGCCGGTCTTCGCCGGCACCGTCGCGCTCGGCATCGTCAAGGGCGGCTCCTATCGCGGCGACGGCGGCTGCATCTTCTATTTCTACATGTCGACCGATTACCTGCCCGAAGGCTGGTCGCTGCTCCGCGACGAGGCGGCCGGCGGCGCGCGCAACGGCGTGCGCTAGACCCCCGGCAGATGCGCGGCGACCGCCGGCCAGCCCGGGGTCAGCAACAGCAGGCTCGACACCAGGATCGAGAGGCCGGCGAGGCCGACGCCGAGCCTGGTCGCCCAGTGCAGCCGGCCGAGCGTCTTCAGGTCCCACCAGACCAGGGGAGCGAAGCAGAGCCAGGCGAGAATGTGCTGGAACAGGAAGCCGGCGAAGACCGGCGGCGCGATCGGGAAGCGGCCGATCGCCGGATCCATCATGAGGAGCGCCGCCGACAGCATCAGCCTCTTGTGGCTCTGCGCCTCCTTGCGCCGCGCCCAGCCCTGCCAGACCAGGATCGCATAGCTCGGAATCACCGCGAGCGGCACCGCCGTCCAGCCCAGAGGCGTGGTGAAGGGCGGCTGGTTGGCGCGGGCGACCTGGCCGACTGCGACCGCGTACATGAGCGGCACCAGCAGCACGGCCAGGCCCATGCCGACGCGGCCGAGCCTGATGTGGAGGTCGCGCCGGTCGGCGGCGACGAGCGCGGTCTGGCTCCAGAAGACCAGCATCCACAAGGTGAAGGCGCCGCCGTGGATCAGCACCAGAGGCGTCAGCGTCGGGTTGGGCCGCGGATAGGAAAACAGCCCGTGCAAATAGAAGCTCGGCGCGAAGCCGATGAACACGAAGGCGATCATCACCGCCGCCATCGTCGAATAGAAACGCCGCTCGGCCGAGAGCCGGGCCTGTGCCGCCGTCGCCATCTCAGTCTCCCCCAAAGGCCTGGTTACCCGCCCAGGCGGGCGAAAGGATGCACCCCGAGCGGCCGGACGGCAACAGGCCGCGCGACGATTGCGAAGCTGCGGCGGGCGAACTCGAATCCTGCTCGTTTCCTGAACGAGATCAACATCTTCGATTAAGCAGCCCTGGGCTAGAACATTCCTGCCACTGCGGTGGCGAGTATGCGTGGGGGCAGGTGTCGCGACCGGATTCGCACCGGTTGCGGCACCTGCTTGCCTATTCGGGCAAGGTGTCGTGCACGGCCAGGCCGGCCGGAAGCGAAGCCCAGTCCGGGCGGTCGCGGGCGAAGATCGCGATCCGCGGCGCGAACAGCTCCGGCGCGTCGAGCGTGCCCGCATAGAGGGTGTGCGAATCGTCCTTGCCCAGCTCTCCTCCGAACACCAGGCTGCCGCAGGCGGCGCAGCGGTTGCGGACCGCCTCGGTGCCGCGAAACGAGGGCGAGCGCTGCTGGGTGGTGGCGCCGACGATCGTCAGCGCGCTTGCCGGGAAGACCATGAACGGGATGAAGCCGGAGCCCGAAGCCCTGCGGCAGTCGGCGCAATAGCAATGGCCGGTGAAGCGGGGCTCCCCCGCCGCGGCGTAGCGCAGCTGTCCGCACAGGCATCCGCCGGTATAGGCCATTGGCTGAGCTTAGGGTCCGGACCCATTGCCGACAAGCGGCTCCCGTGCATGGAACCCGAGCCGTTGACGCGCTTTTCCGTCCTGCCATGACGGCGGACAAGATCCACGACAGCCCAAGCGAGGTTGCGGCCGAGAACGGCGTCGTCGTCGTCGAAGGTCCGGACGAGGTCGCCTTGCTGATGACGCCCGAGGCCGCGGCCGAGACTTCGCATCGCCTGCTCGACGCCGCCGCCGAGGCGAAAGGCCAGCAGGTCAGCAAGACGGTTCGCAAGGGCGGCGCAGGCTGAGCCGAGTGAGCCGCCGCATCGGGCTCGTGGTGGCGGTCGTCGCCGGCATCCTGCTCGGCCTGGCGATCGCCGCCAGCATCCGGATCGGCCATCTGTTCGGCGGCCCCGACCCCGAGACGGTCGCCTCGGCCAGCCTCAGGTCGATGCGCGAGCAGCAGAGGCTGACCGCCTTCAGCGCCCGCTTCGTCGCCGTGGTCACGTCGAGTCAGTCCCGGCTCGGCCTGACCAGCCGCAGGACGATGATCCTGCCCGGCCTCGTCCGCTACGAGATCGACCTGTCGCGCCTCAGGCAGAAGGACCTCGCCTGGGACGACGGGACGAAGACCTTGAGCGTGACCCTGCCGCCGATCGAGCTCAGCGGTCCGCAGGTCGATCCGGCCGAACTCAGGAGCTATGGCGGCGGCGGCCTGGCCGGGGCGCTTGCCGGCGGCGGCGACCGGCTCGACGAGGCCAACCGCATCCGCGGCGCGCAATTGCTGCTCGGCCAGGCCAGGGAGCCGGTGCCGATGCGGCTCGCCCGCGATTCCGCGCGTCGCGTCGTCGAGCGCAGCTTCGCGATGCCGCTCCGCGCCGCCGGAATCGACGCGAAGGTCGTCGCCCGCTTCGTCGACGAGGGCCGCAGCGACGAGCAGATGGACCGCTCGCGCAGCCTCGAGGAAGTGATGAACGACGCCTGAGGCGCAGGCCTCCCGCCAAAAAAGCGTCGCGGATCCGGAACAATCTAACCCAGATCAGGTTGGGTGGATCAATCGACCCATCGGGTGCGAAATGGACACAGTCAGATATTTCAACGATCAGGCGCGACAATGCCGCGACGCCGCCAAGAGGTCCGAGAATCGCGAGGAGCGACACGGTCTCGAGCAGCTCGCCAGGCACTATGACCGCGAGGCGGTGCGGCTGAGCCGCCCGGCTCCCGCCGGCTTGGGGCTTCACGCCAGGGCCTGAACGACCGATCCGCGGCTGATGCGAGGCCGCCCCCGCGGCCGACCCCGGCGGCGCGCGTCGGCCGATTACAAAGCTTTCACTGGAACTCGGCGCGCCCGCGACGCACCGCTTCGCCATGGATGTCGAGCTCAGCGCCGAGGCGAAGGACAAAAGGCTGAACCGGTGGGTCGCGATCACCGTCGTCCTGCTCTCGGTCTTCACCGGCGTCGCCAACATCAAGGACGGCAACATCGTCCAGGCGATGCAGCAGGCGAAGCAGGACAGCGTCGACCGCTGGGCGGAATATCAGGCGACCCGGACCAAGCTCCATATCGCCGAGACCGCCCGCGCCCAGATGCGGGTCGTCGCCGGCCCCCACCCCTCGGCCGAGGCCGAGAAGGCGGTCGCCGGGCTCGACCGCGACATCGCCAAATATCGCGGCGAGGGGCCGAAGCTGGCGAGCGAGGCGCAGGCGCTGTCCGATCGCTACGACGCCCTCAACGTGCATGACGACCAGTTCGACGCCAGCGAAGCGTCGATCGCGACCGCCATCTCGATCGCCGCGGTCGCCGCCCTGGTCGAGAGTCCGTGGGTCCTCGCCGGGGCCTGGCTGTTCGGCGTCTTCGGCCTGTTCATGGGCATGTGCGGCTTCGCCGGCTGGCCCTTCCACCCGGACCTGCTGAGCACCTGGCTCGGATGAAGCCTAAGCCGTTCGGACGAGCTTGACCTTGTCCCGAGTGACCGTGACCAGGGTCGCCCGGTCGGTCATGTCGTAGAGCTTGCGCGCGAACCCCCAGGGCAGGCGGATGCAGCCGTGCGAGGCGGGATAGCCGGGCAGCTCGCCGGCGTGGAGCGCGATTCCGTAATTGGTCAGCCGCTGCATGAACGGCATCGGCGCGTTGGAATAGATGTTGGAGACGTGGCGCAGCTTCTTCTGGAGAATACGGAACGTGCCGACCGGGGTGGGGTGGCCGGGGCGGCCGGTCGAGACCGGCGCCGAGGCGACCAGGAAGCCGCTGCGGAACACATAGGCCTTCTGCTGGGGAAGGCTGATCACCACCCGCAACGGCGCCTCGGGCGCCTCCGCGGTCGCGGCGACCGGCGCGCGCGCGGGCTCCGGCGCGACCGGTTGCGGCAGGCCGGCGAGGACGATGCCGCCGTCGCCGTCGGCGAGCAGGATGCAGCCGTCGCCGGCCGCCTCCGGGCAGCCGTCCCATTCGGCGACCGCGCGGTCGACAGGAAGCCACGGCACGCCGCGCGGCCAGCTCGCGCTGCCGAGCAAGGGCAAGGCCGCAAGGACGAGCATTCTCCGCTTCATTCCACCCCCCGACTCGGTCCGAAATGGACGAGTCCCGGACTAGCATGGCGAAGGCGCGGTTAACCATAGCTTGGCCTCGCCTCCCCGCCCGCTTGCGGGAGGCGCACTAGGCCCGGCTTCCATCTGCGCTTATGCGCAGCGCGAAGGAGAGATGGTGATGGCTGAGAAAAGGATGCTCGGGAGCAGCGGGCTGGCGACGCCGCCCTTGGTGCTCGGCGGCAATGTGTTCGGCTGGACCGCGGACCGCGCGTCGAGCTTCGCCGTCCTCGACGCCTTCGTCGCCGGCGGCGGCACGATGATCGACACGGCCGACGTCTATTACCTCTGGGCGCCCGGCAACCAGGGCGGCGAATCCGAGACGATCATCGGCGAATGGATGAAGGCGCGCGGCAATCGCGACCGCGTCCTGATCGCAACCAAGGTCGGCTTCCAGGACGGCCTCTCGCCGGAGGCGATCGCGCGCGGCGCCGAGGCTTCGCTTCGCCGCCTGCAGACCGACCGGATCGATCTTTACTACACCCACAAGGACGACCCCGCGCTGCCGCCCGAGACCTTCCTCGCCGCGCTCGACCGGCTGGTGCGCGACGGCAAGGTCCGGGCGATCGGCGCCTCGCAGATCTCGGCCGAGCGGCTCGAGGCGGCGCTGGCGGCGAGCAAGGCCAATGGCCTCGCCGCTTATTCCGTCCTCCAGACCTGGTACAACCTGCTCGAGCGGCGCCGCTACGAGACGGACCTCGCGCCGGTGGTCGAGCGCCATGGACTCGGCATGGTCGCCTTCTACAGCCTCGCCAGCGGCTATCTCACCGGCAAATATCGAAGCGAGGCGGATTTCGGCAAGAGCGTGCGCGGCGGCGGGCTGCGCGACTATCATCGAGGCAAGGGGCCTGCCCTGCTCGCCGCGCTCGACGCGGTCGCCGCCGAGCTCGAGGCGACGCCGGCCCAGGTCGCGCTCGCCTGGACCGCCGCCCAGCCCGCGGTCACCGCGCCGATCGCCAGCGCGACCTCGGTCGCCCAGGCCGAGGAATTGCTCGGCGCGCTCGCGCTCAGCCTGTCGGACGAACAGCTCGCGCGGCTCGACGCCGCTTCGCTTTAGGGTGCGGACCTCAGCGCTTGGCCCGCTCGGCGGCGACGATCCGCCGGATTGCATCCTCCCACTGGACGCGCTTGGCGGCGAGCGTCGCGTCGGCCGCGTCGGCGCCGATCACCTTGACCAGCACCGCCCGGATCGGAGTCACCCGCGCCTGGCAGGCGGCAAGGGTCGAGGCGACGATCCGATCGACTTCGGCGTCGGTCGCGGCACCGGCGGCGGCGCGGCTGCGGTGGCAGGTGCCGAGCTTCTCGGTCAGAGCCTTGACCTGGACGAGCTGCGCCTGGCTCGGCCGGTGGGGCGCCGCCGGGGCGGCCGCGGCCAGGGCGAGGAGGAAGGTCGGGATCATCATCGGCTTTCTCACGCTTTACCGGCCCGCCTTGTGGCGGCTTGATCGGCCGCGGGCAAGGTGGAGCGGCGAGCCCGGCATAGCCCCTATTTGCCGGTCTTGGCGAAGCTCTTCGACAGGGTGAAGGAGACGCGCGGCGACGGGTCGGCATCGAACGGGCTGTCGGTCAGCGGCAGGCCGAGCTCGAGGCTGGTCTCGAACCCGCTCGGCAGCCAGGCCCTGAAGCCGCCGCCGGCCGAGGCGAGCGTGCCGCCGCCGAAGCCGCCTTCGAGGTTGGTCACCCGCCCGGCATCGGCATAAGCATAAAGCTGGGCGCGGCGGATCGCTTTGGGCAGGCCGGGAACGTCGTAGCGAAGCTCGGCGGTGGCGGCCGCGCCCTGGTCGCCCGACACCTCGCGATAGTCGAAGGCGCGCAGGAAGCCCTGGCCGCCGAGCCCGATCTCCTGGCTGACGAGCAAGGGATCGGTGGCGAACTGGCCCTGGACCGACACGCCGAGGCCGAGCCGCGGCGCGAGGTCGACCCCGAGCGATGAATAGAATTCGAGCTTGCTGAACTGGCCGGAAGCGTCGCGGCGCGAGGCGAGCGGGTCGCCCGGCTCGGTCGCGCCGAGCGCGTCGAGCCCCTGGACGAAGGCGAGCCGGCCGCGGATCCACACGCCCTTGCCGCGCGCCAGCAGCGACAGAGCGAGCGAGGCAGTGACGATCCGGTCGCCGCGCACCGGCCGGCCGTCGCGCGACAGGGCGCTGTCGAGGAAGGCGAGGTCGCCGATCACCCAGCCGCTGAACCGGCGGCTGCGGGCGATGGCGTGGCTGAGCCGCGCCTCGACCTGCTCGCTCGTCCCGTCATAAAGAGCGCGGTCGGCGGCGTCGCGAGTGCGGGTGTGGGCGAGATAGCCGCTGACGGCGGCGTCGGTGCCGTTGGCGTCGAGCGCCTTCGAATAGCTCGCCTCGACATATTGGAACTCGCCCGGCTCGACCGGCGTGATCGCGGCGCCGAGCGACAGCCGGTCGTCGGCGGCGAGCACGGCGTTCATGTCGATGTTCAGCGTCGCCCGCACCGGGCCGACGCTCTTCGACCCCCAATTGTCGACGCCGACGCGGCCCGTCGCAGCGGTCCGCCGGACCTGGACGGTCAGCACGTTGCGTCCGTCGCGGCGGACGATGGCGGGCCTGGCCAGGGTCGCCCCGGCCAGATCCTCGGCGAGCAGAAGCTGGCGCTCGAGCTTGTCGGTGCGGGCAGGCTCGCCATTGGCGAGCTCGGCGAGGACGCGCTCGACCGCCTTGTCGCCGCCGGCATCGACCGCGTCGATCCGTCCTTCATCGACGATGACGCGCAGGATTCCGTTCTCGATCCGCTGCTGCGGAACGGCGGCGGTGGCGAGGCCGTATCCGGCCTTGCGCAGCACTGCGGCGATGTCGCCGGCGAGCGCGCGCAGGTCGGCGCCGGCGAGCGGCCGGCCGAGAAAAGGCTGGATCGCCTCGGCGAAGGCGGAGACCGGAACGACGGTGGCGCCCTCCACCTTGATTGCGCCGACCGTAATCGGCTGGGCGAGCTCGGGCGCCTGGCTCTCGCGCGGAGCGAGCACCGGACGCTCGGCCGCTCGCGGCTCCGGCGGCTTGGCGTCCTGCAGCTGCTCGCGCGCGAGCGAGGGATCGGTGCGGTCGCCGGGCGCGTCGACGGCGGCCGCGAATGCCGCTTCCGGCATTGCGAGCATCGCACTGATCAAGACAAGATGTGCCGCGCTCCTGGTCATGCCCCCGTCCGGAGTCCGAAACGGCATTCGATCTAGGGCCAAGGTCTTAATTTCTGCTTGAACTTCGCTCGGGTTTCTTCCCCGTTAACCCTCGCTCTTCATGTCCCTTCAAAACATCCCCCGTAATCCGGCAGCCTGTGGGGTCAGGTCTGAGCGGCATTGCGGACCCGGGAGAAGAGTGATGCGGCCATTCATTTGGGCCTTCGCGCCAGTCTTGTTTGCCATGACCAGCGGAGCATCGGCGGCGGACCGGCCCTGGTCGGTCAGCGAGGCGAATGGCGATGTCCGCATGCTGGCGGGCGGGCGAACGGCCCCGCTCACGCGCGGCGCGCTTCTTTCCTCAGGAGCGACCATCGTCACCGGCGCCCATGGCCGCGCGGTCATCGTCCAGGGCGGCGATGTCGTGGTCGTCTCGCCGAACAGCCGGATCAGGGTCGCCGAGCCGGCCGCCGATCGCGGCATCTTCCAGATCCTCTCCGAATTCGGCACCTCGCTGTTCCGGATCCAGCACACCAGCACGCCCCATTTCGGCGTGAAGACCCCCTATCTCGCCGCCGTGGTCAAAGGCACGGTGTTCACGGTCACGGTCGGCCCGGCCGGCTCGTCGGTGCAGGTGACCCAGGGCGCGGTCGAGGTCTCGACGCTCGACGGCGGCGCCGCCGACCTGATCACGCCGGGGCGGATCGCCTCGGTCGGCGCCGGCGACCGCTACCAGCTGCGAGTCGACGGCGATTCCAGCCGAGTGATCCGCTCGCCGGCGGCGCCGCCGGCCGGCAGCCCGGCGGCCGCGGCCGCTCCGGCCGGCGAGGACAGGTCCGGCGACAGCAACAGCAGCGCCGCCGAGCCCGGCTCGGCGGCGAGCGGCGATTCCGGCGGGGGCGG
>JADMIO010955846.1_pt1 | contig 14549 bp, 8 predicted proteins | sample 8958161 | NCBI WGS metagenome assembly JADMIO01 (sample SAMN16585339, study PRJNA669376) | soil metagenome | isolation source: Crop rotation soil | place: USA: Cullars Rotation, Alabama | collected 2011 | reverse complement strand
GAAGATCTTATTGGTTGGCGAGTAAACGGCCGACGTGCTGTCCGCCGGAGCAGGCATGGGTGCCATGGGTCTCCACTGATTTAGCGCAAAGCTATACCTGGCGAACTGATTGCTCACGTTATTCGTTTGGAAGGAGTAGCCACCGACAGCGTAAACAAAGGTTCCATCGCTAGCAACGGAGGCTCCGTAGACCGGCGTGGGAACACCTCTCACTGTGGTCCACCCTGGAGGGCCGGATGTGGGTGTGACTGTGGGCGTAGTACAATAATAAGTGTATCGCTCAACCAGCGTGGAATATGGCGCATCGGCATTGACCGCATACCTGCCAACAGCCCAAACATCATTTGCAGCGACCGCACTCACCGCTTCAAGCTTCTCATAGGGGACGGGATCAGCAATTGTGATAGGTCTCCATTCAGCACCGGTCCACTGCGCTATTACACTTTCCTCCGCCTTGCCAAGAAACGAGCCAACAGCCCAAATATTATTGGAGTCAAGCGTAGCGAGATCCTTATAATTGCAACCGTAGACATAAGAGCACGGAAGTGGGACGGTTGACCACTGGTTGCCGTTCCAATGGATCGCTGCATCACCGAATCCGTTTGACAGGGAGCCGATCGCCCATATGTCATTGCTGGCTGTGCCCGCTATGGCATTGAGAGAGCCAGGCACCGGACTCTGAGTATATGTCCATTGGGTACCGTTCCAATGATGGATTGCTTGTCCAAGACACGTAACTGTACAGTAGCCCACCGCCCACACGTCGGTAGGCGAAAACGCAGCTACATCGAAAAGTTCGCCGCCCTGATTTGTAGGACCGGGTAGTATGTCCCACTGACTTCCATTCCAATGAATAACAAGTGCAACGCCACCGCCACTGCCTACAGTCCAAATGTCGTTAGATGCTAAAGCTGAAATTGCGGACAAGAAGTTATCCGAGTTATTCAGGTTTGGGCTGCTTACAATATTCCAACCTGAACCATTATAGTGTAGCGTTAGTGTCCGGGCAATGGTGTTCCCTGTTGGCTGCCGATAGTTGCCCACAGCCCAAATGTCGTTGGATGCTAGAGCAGTTATGGCCGTGAGCACATTAGGTCCAGTGCCAATATTCAGGCTGTCTGTAATGGTCCAACTTACGCCATTCCAGTGCTCAATCAGCGTTTGCTCGGGCGCGCTACTTGTTGCTTTGGATGAACCTACAGCCCAGATGTCGTTTGCTGAAACTACTGCTATTCCGTGTAGGAAATTGTGACTAACTCCCCTGTCCGGACTCGTAACCTGCGACCACTGCAAATCACAATAATAAGCGGGAGTAAGTGTGGATGTGGGTGTGTAGGTGGGCCAGGGTGTTTCTGTCGGGCCGGGCGTGCCGGGGGGCATGACGCTCCAGAAGCCGCTGCGGTTTACGTAAGCGTTGCCGCCCATGGCGTGTGCGGCTGCCTGCCCGATGGTTCCGCTGTTGCTATAGGACGCGCTCGGTATGGACATCTTGCCGCCACCGCTCACGACGTGCCAGCTATTGTTGTAGCCGCCACCCACCTGCGCAAACACAGGCAGTGCCCAGAGGGCCAGCAAGCCAAATAGGAGCAGCATTCCGAGCATAGCGATCCCACGCCTGCCGCTAACAAGCATCCATACCCTCTGTTTCTGGTTCTTATCTCGCACACTACACCTCGCAGTGGTCATCACTGAGTTACCATTGTCAGCCACAACGGCTGCTACAAGCTATTTGTGGCCCATTGTTGACTGCGACTGCTGCGAAGCTTGTTCGCGCATATACGGATCCACACTCTTAGAAGGAGGTTGACCGTAAAGCTCAGGTTGTAAGTAGTATCCCTTCTCGCTAGCGGGCTTGTCCTGTTCAGCCTGTGTACGATACTTCTCGGCAGCAGGATCATGGCGTATGCCGGTGACGAGCCACGACACTTCGACGTTGGGTTTGTCAGTCTTGATGGTAAAGCGATTGCTTTTGATCTTGCTCGATACAACAGCCTGCGCGAACTGGCCATCAATTACGGTCAACTGGTATCTGAAATCGCGGTTGAGCGCCTCGAAATAGGACGGTAACGCAACTGTGGCCTCGCCTCTAGTGTCGGTGGTGATATTGCCGTTGTAAACATCCATCATATCGGGGCTTTCTATTGAGGAATGATATAGGTACTTATTGGCCGGATCGAGTGGGTGGTCTATCTTGAAATTCTTCGACCCACCTGACACGCTAAAATTACCGTTGAGCACCTGTACGTTGCCGTTGAAGAAGCCCGCGTAAGCACCTACATTGCTGCTGCCGTAGATGGCATAGCCGCCACTACTACCTATGTGCAGCCCTGCTACACCAGCCCTGTTGAGACCACTGGCCTCACCGTGTACGCCATCATTGCCACTGCTAGAGCCAAACACACCTATTCCACTAGTACCCGCACCGTATACTCCCCAGCCGTTGCCAGTAGTAACACCATACACGCCACTAGTCAAGTTTCCACCAGTCTCCCCTTTGACTCCGTTGCCGACCGCACTATACCCATTGACACCCGCATAGCTGGCACTGGAAATGTTAGTAACACCTAAGATACCATTGTGTACCCCTGTTCCAAGTATTCCGTCGCCCCCACTGCTAGTAGCATAAAGGCCGTATCCTGTACCAGTGTTGATCGCTGCGACTCCAGAACCAGTGGAGGTTGTGCCGCTGGAGTAACCTGCGACACCATTGCCGCTGGTGCTGAGCCCATATACACCACTACCGCTGATACTCTCACCATTGACGCCCGTGTCAGTGGTGCTTTGACCATGTACGCCACGGTTGGAGCTACTAATGCCCACGATTCCAATCCCGTTTGTCGTTTGGGCAGACACACCATAACCGAGGTTACCATTATTGGTAACCTGCAACATTGGCGTGCTGATTGTACCCGTAATCACAGCCCCAGCCATCAAGCCCATCGCGTAGGGCACCGCCGTCAGGGCCTCACGAGGGGCGAGCGTGGTGAAGCCAGGACCGTTTGTCGGCTGCACAGCCACCTCAAGCCAGCGCCCATCTCCTGTGAATACACCCGTGCCGAAGTCGAGCGTTACCGAGTAGAGGCCGTCTGTCACTGTCTGGTTGGTCAGCGTTATCGGACTGCCCACGCGGTTGCCACCGGAGAGGGCATCATACAGCCTGAAGGCGAGATCGTACTGGCCGTTGACGGGGTTATTGCTGTTGAGGAGGCGGCCCTGGTATGTGAAGCCGCTGCCCAATTGCGTGAGCGGGTTGTTGGGTGCGCCTGTGCTGCCCACCGTACCCTCGTTCTTGCTAATACTCTCAAGCGCCGCCAGCGAGCCGAAACTGCCGGGCGAAGCGGACGCGGGCTGCGTCATAGCAGACGCAGACGAGGGCGATGCGAGGTGGGCACCCGCGCTTACGGCGAAGATACCCCCAGCCGCGCCGCCTATGAGCGCGAGTAGGGCGAATAGGATTGTGGTTAGTGTGTTACGGTTCATTGTGTTCCTCCCTTTACTAGACCGAATAAAACGAAATAGTACCCGCCCCATGGATGAGCTTGACGTAAGCTCTGATATGATGGGATTATGCAATTCGCTAATTAACCTAACCGTTTCATAGACAGCACCCAACTCCTTGGACAGGCTGCGACTTTGATGTTACCTAGTGCGTTCATGTTGGTACAGTGGCTAATGTTGTCGTTCGTCACCTGAATAAAATATCTATGTCGAAAGTGTAAGTGAAACTAACTTGGATTGGTGGTCCACCGGCAGCTCCACCTCCGATCATGATTCCGGAGCCGTTCCCCGAAATTCCAGACCCAAAGCCACCCATACCCCAAGAAACACCTGCGCTGTACCCAGTGATAACTTGTTCTGCCCGGCTGGAGCTATTGGGAATCACTAACCCAGGTGCTGTTAGTGAAACGCCCGGAGTCATAAAGCCGACGCTAATGTAAAGGTGCTTGTTCGAAGCTGTTGTCAGGCAAAAGCCTCCGCCGAACCCAGCACAGAAACTGGTAAAACCCTTTATACCTCCAGACGCCCCACTGGTTTTAGACTTACTGCCACCCTTAGCACCACCTTTGGCCGGCTCCCCACACGTACCACTAAGACTACCAGGGATAAAAGGACAGCTACTACTCTCCTTTGCGTATGCTTTCACTAGATCCCCGAAGCCTGCGTCGGTCAGTGTATCCACAATGTAGGAGACACATTGCGGGCAATTGTCGTTGCTCCCATTGCGGTTATCCTCCAAAAGCTGTTTCGCGTATGCTGCATCAACAATGAAATGGGAATTTATTTTCGTTTCGTAGCCCGCGCCTGAGAATGAACAACCACCATGGATGCACATTTCCTGTTTCTGTTCCCACCATCCTAACCCCCACTCTTCGATGTACTCCTTACTACATTTGGCGCACTTTAGGAAATGCCCGGTGCCGTCCGTGTAGTTGATGGGATCACCCTCAACATAAGCATACAGATTGAAGCTCTGCGGGTTACCCAGCTTAAAGACACCCGCGCCCAAGGGGTCAACTTCTAGGAAGCGGCCCAGCTTGGAATCGTAGTTGCGGTTTACGGCATAGTCCACCCCTGTTGCACCGCTCCGATCGTAGCTTGTGAAAGTCTGATTGCCTGTCCTGCTTCCGGTGGGTGTTCGTAAGGCCACGCCAAACGGCAGCGTCTCCTGCTCCCATGTCTGGTTGCTGCTTGCGTCGGTAATCAGCCTCGTCCCAAGGCGGTCGGGGTGGTGGAAGTTTACTGTTTCGGTCGTGCCGTTCTTCGTCAGAGTAGCCAGCAGGCGTGCGCCCAGATAGACGTAGCTCCTTGACCAGTTAAGCGTCCTGAGCCGAGGCCCGGTCCCACTATCAACGTATTCAGAGATCACAACCCCACCCGACCACGCATAATAGGTCCTTGCCTCCGCCGATTCTCCCTGCTGAGCGATTAGACGCTCTCGGCTGGCTCCATAAGAATAGGCTTCCAGTGTGACGTTCTGAGTATCGTGGCGCACTTTGACCAGGCGGCCCGCGGCGTCGTACTGGTACCGCTGCCATGTGCCATCTGCCCGCTGCCCGCGCGTCAGGTTGCCCGTCGCATCGTAGGTGTAACCTGGTGTTGAGATATGGTTGTTTGAAGTGTTGTAGGTCAGATTGGCGATACCGTCCTGTGGTACAGGCTGTGTATTGCCCGTGGCGGTCACGCCAGTGCGATTGCCGTAGTTGTCGTAGCTGTAAGCCTGCGCCCAGTCAGGCAACGCTGGGTTGTTGCCGCGTATCATCCTTTTCAGCCGCCCCAAAGCATCGTATTCATAATTGGATACTTCAGGGCCAGTGGAGCGGCGGTTCGTAATGCGGGTAAGCTCGCCCGTTTTCGCGCCATTTGGCCCGTTGTAGTTGTAAGCAAGATCGAGTAACGGAGTAATGACGCCGCTACGTGTAACTTGCTGGCTTTCGAGCAACCCGGTTGTTTGACTGTAGGCATAAGTCTCTCGAAGCTGTCCGGCAGGCCCGCCAGAGCCGACCATCAGGGACGTGGCCTGGTTAGAGGCGTTGTAGACAATGCCGGAAGCATAGTTAATTCCGCTCACCTGAAGCAAGTTGGCACGGCTGGCTGCGTCATACCCGAGGTGTACCACCTTGCGCGGTTCGTTGCCCGGTGTCCCCATCCCATACTCTTTAGGATAGGTGAGGTCTGTCAATCGGCTTGCACCGTCATATGCATAGTCCACAACCTGTTGGTTAGCAGGAGCCGGGCGATTGACAAATGTAGTGGTCTTGCGGCTGACGCGACTTCTAGCATCATAGTTGTACAATTCTGTGACGGCACTCGAACCGGAACCGCTGCTCACCTGTTGTATACGGGTTACGTCACCAGTGGGCATATAGCTGTAGTTCACAGGAGCCACAGGCACAATATCTGTAGTATTGAACCCACCGACAAAGGAATATGCCACGGATTGCAGCCGGTTGAGTGGGTCGTTCCCGTAGTTGAAGTCCGTTCTGACGCCACGTGCATCGGTAGACGATCTCAGGTTTGAAGCGCCATCGTAGGTAAAGACATCGCTCCACGTAGAACCCCGCCCCCCCGAATCGTTGAGAGTAGCACTACGCTCCGGCAGATACTGTTGAGTCAAGCGTCCTAGCGAGTCATACTGGAACCGGCGCACCTGAGCACCCTGGTTGATCTGAGTTAGATTACCGTTGCCGTCATAGGCGTATGTGGTCGACATCGTGTTGGTGCCTGTGATGACCGATCCGTTACCGTTCGGGTCGGGCTCTACCACTTGTACAACTCGTCCAAGCGCGTCGGACCGGGACCATCGCTGTCGCCCCCAGGCATCTACCGTGCGGACGGTTTGCCCAAAAGTTGGGGATACAGAGTCAGGGAGCGTGGTTTCGTTATAGAACGTGCGGACCGTGCTGCCGTCAGGGGCCTTTATTGCCGTGACGCGGCTGAGGGCATCGTAGGTAATAATACTCTCTTGAGGCACCTGCGTGGCCGTGTAAGGTAAGGTAGTTGTGACAGCACGCCCCATTTGGTCGTACTGTATGTCAGAATAATTCCATATGCCACCTACATCAAGGGTTTCTACACGCTTCGTCAATCCAAGTCCATTTAGCCGCGTGACAGACTGGCTGACCCATGTTGCCGTTATTGTAGATGTATCCGTCACCGTTTGTGTGAACGAAAGATTTGCATCGTCGTATTGGTAGCCCGAGGACAGTTCATAGGACGAGTTGGCGGCAGATTTGATCTTGACTTCCAAAGGACGCAGGCTGTTTCCATCGTAGGTCGTATTGACTACCTGTCCGTTGGGGTCTGTAGCTGTAAGAGGCAGCCCAGTATTGAAGTTGTAACTAAACGCGCTTGTCAGACTAGCATTTCCCGACCCGCTCGTCACGCTATCCGGAAAAGCGTACTGGGTCTGCGCACTATAGCGCGAGATCGTCTGCTGGTTAGGAGACACCGATGTCAAAGTAGAAGTCAGGACATTGCCCGTGATGTCGTAGCCAAGGGTCTGCACTATCGCACCATCATGACCTGTAGCATTGCCATAATTTGAAATCTTGGTGACATTGCCTCTATAGGGTGTCCAGCCTAAGCCGCCACGTTCCCAGTGCCCTGGAGTCGTTGTTGTCCTACAATACTCTGAATCTGGTTCACATTCGTATTCATAATGGCAGCCGCCTTCGCATACCCTGGTCCGTGTGCATCTGCCAGGGCGAGTCCAGCAGTCTGTGGTGGTTTCTCTGGGAACGTATACGACGTCGTAGGGGTCATAGCTTCGATCATATTGTATCACCCCTGGCGCATTAGCCAGCGAGCAATCCGTTCGAAAACATTCTCCGTAAGTTCCGTTGTTGTCGTACTCGAATTCGGTCAGCGAAGCAACCTGCGTTTGAGTACAGGCGAGGTCGGCGCAGACAGTAACTTTGCTGGGGAGGTTGAGTATATTACGGTTACTATAGTGCCAGTCATCAACGTATTCCGTCTTTATGCGCTTAAGTAGCGGCGGCACAGTCTCATGATCAGCATCATAGTACCCATAGTGATCCTCGTACACCAGCTGGTCGAAATTGGTACCATAGGTATAAGAAACTACTGTAGTCTGGCTAAGCGCATCAGTGGTGTGGATACCGGTAGGTCTTGGTGCGCCTCTAAAACCACTTCCCCAGTTGATAACGGTCTTTTTCAGCATGCTGTTTGCTGAATCGTAGGTTATGTTCTTTGACACGCGTCCCACGCCTGGACGTGTACTGGAGAACTGCACGTCCTTTGTGCCATTGGGGTGAGTTACTGTCATCGTTTGTGTAGTGGTAATCTTTGTTGTTTCGTACAGTGTGGTAGAAGGTGCCGTCGTCATTCCTTCCCAGCTTGCCGTCATCTGAGTGAATGTCGGCGCACGAGAAGGGAGAGGGTTAGGCGGCGAAAGTGGGTAATTGTATGCTTGCTCCCGGGTCATTATGCCGGGCATGATAGTTCCCATGTCCTGAAAGTTCGATCCTGGCTGAAAAGTCATGCTCCGGCGTTGGCTTACTTTGGCCAACATACCGTAGCTGGAAAAAGAGTCCGCATCGCCGAACCAGTAACCGGTCTGGTCTGCAGGATAGTAGATTGCATCTAGCACAAATGCCCCTGGATTGGATCTAACCTCCACATCTGGGCGGAATTGAGCATTGAAGATCATCTGCGCGTAGTGCAGCCGGACGAGTGTGCGTGTTTCGCCATTTAATCCTGGAGCTGTTATAGCTGTGAGTATTGGTTTCCCTGAGTCGGGATTGACTTGAGAGGTTTCATAATGGAATGTTATAGTACGACCTAGCGTATCTGTGATCGTTTCTATTCTTGGTCCATCGCGGCGGCCCAAGTTATCCGGCTTGTAGGTTATGGATATGAAGTTGCCCGACGCGTCGGTTATTCTCGTAGCATATGCGGGGAGGTAACAACCACTTGTATTGCTCCCACAGGGCTGATTACCATTTCCAAAAGTTACAATAGTTCCGTCTGGATAGTAAGCCCTTGATGATCCAGCGCTATAGGAAATCATACTACCGTCCGTGGTGTAGCCCATCCAAGCGCCATGGCTATTTCCACTGAACGCGTGACGGGTACCATCGCCGTCAATGATCATATACTCGTTAACCGGACTATAGTAGTCGCGCGTAACTCGTACGAGGCTGGGGAGTCCCATAGACCAGCCAGCCGCTATCCAAGTATCACCTTTGTCATAAGTCACCGTTGTGATCCTATTGTCTTCTGTATCAGTATAGTGCCCGGAGTACCAAAGGTTGGAATGATAATTGAGATTGAGCGAAACATCTAACCCACGCCCAGGTAGATTCACGGCGGGAGCTTGGAAAGTAAAGTTACCATTGCCAAGATTAGGATCTGCAAGCACCCCCGCCTTCTGGTCTGAGGCGATATTCAAGCCTGCAAGCCTCCGGATGGAAGTATCGAGAGTTGGGGAGTTGCTTGGTTCGAAAATGGAGTCGAAGCCTCCGCCACCAGAAGTATCACCCCAAGTCTCAGGAGGATCGTCGTCGTTTACAAATGGTTGTGCATTCGGCGTGGGATTGGCAGGATCCCTAGGACCATCTGGAGTCGGCGCAGCAATAGCTGGGGGGACAGCCCCTGCTAAGGTGGAGTTGCCTTGTCCAGAGAGCATTGAGTTAATCTGAGACAGTTGTGATTGTAAAGGGGAAGAGTTCCGTAATGTGGAAGTGTCTTGAACCTGTTGTGCCTTAGGATTCTTGCTTGGCGCACGTGCCTGAAGATTTACGACAGGGTTCAAGGTGGTTGATACAAGCAGCAACAGAGTGAGAGTGCGTGAGAACCATTTTTTTCGGATCATTAGCATTTCCTTATTTTGCTAGAGTTTCAAACGTTAGATACTCAAACAGAAAGTGTCAGAAAGCAGGACACGCGCCGTAAGAGCATCGCTGAATGCGGACTCACGCTCGCAAAATGACTCAAGAACGCTTGTCTAACGCTTGGTGTCTTAATTTCGTATATTTCGTGGTCTTAGTGTTAGCTTTGCATTTTTTGTTTCAGGAGCTTGTTTGCTCTCGATGACCATATCTTACCGTCGCTCAGCCGGCGCCGCATCGTTAGGGCTAACTAATTATGTCTGCTGACCTAACTATTCTGTGCATTACGCGGAGTAGTTAGGTCTAACTATTGACGCTTATAAAGCCCATCGTTTACTATCGCCCACGAGCAAACAAAAAGCAGCACGGTATCACCAGTGCTTCCTTTGCTGTTTTATTATTGGGAAAGTTGGTCGTTTATACCAGGTTGTTCTCTACCGCGAACCGTACAGCGTCGCGACGAGAGGAAGTGCCCAGTTTGGAGTAGATAGAGCGCATATGGGCATTGACCGTCAAGGGGCTGAGTATCAACCGTTCGGCTACCTGTGCGTTGGTTAGTTCTTTTGCGACCAAACGTAGGACCTCCACTTCTCGCTCGCTGAGGCCTGATGGGTACTCACCAGTTGCTCTAGCAGGAATATCTGTTGTGACCTGAGGAACTTCGACTGGTATTTCCAATGCATCCATCGCATATCGTATCGCTTGCTCTCTGCTCATGGCTCGCCCTTCTTCCCAGGCTACTTGCCAGCTAGCTTCATCAAGTTGGCTGCGGGCAGTGGTGAGGTTGTGATCATAATCAGTTCGGTCGGGGCCTTCCAACGAGTAGTTATTCCGCTCACGAAGTTCTTCGGCTGCCCCGAAGAGCCTTGCTGCTCGCTTAGCCTGACCGTTCGATCCTGCTGCGATTCCAGCTAATGCTACCAGGCAATAAGCAGAAATAAGTTTGAATCCGTATTCTTCGCACATTCTAAGGCTCTCGGCAAGGTGCTTAGATGCAAGGTCATAATTACCATCCCTGCGCTCAACGTAACTCAGATGGTGCAGTTGAATGGCTACACGAAATTTATTGTCAATTGCCCGGTAGAGGGAAAGGCTCTCTTCCCAGCAGGAACGCGCTCTATCATAATCTCCTTGCCCATATACTACTTCCCCAAGATTTTCCAGCGCAAAGGCAATACCGTTATCGTACTTAAGCTTTCGCTGGATAATAACTGCCTCCTCCAATGCTGAGCGCGCGCGATTAGCGTCGCCTAATTCATTGAGAGTGAAACCTATGTTCCCGAGGAGGGTGCCAATATCCTGATCGCTGTCCAAGTCGCGATAAAGTTTCAAGCTCTCCTCAAGGAGCGGAAGTGCCTGAACCATATCACTCATGAGTGTGGCAATACCCAGCCAATATAAAGCATTTGCTATGCCTCGCTTATCGCCCAATCCACGCCTAATACGAAAAGCTTCTTCTGCCATAGTTTGTACGGAATGATAGTCCGCTTGCTCATAAGCCAAAAAACCAGCAAGAAGCAATAGCTCTGCTCGCGTTACCTGATGTTCCAAAGCTCTGGCTTCCGGGTGCGACAGCAGTCTAGAAATTCGCTCGCGACCTTCGGTGTGATAACCGCGCACTCGCCAGAACTTACCTACGCTTACAGCCAGGCGCAACCCAAGCCCTATGTCGTCTTTTATCGCCCAATCTAAGGCCGCACGCATGTTATCATGCACCTCCTCAAATTGGTCGTAATTGTCATCAGTTTGTGCACTCCGCTCTTGGGCCAGGGCCAGAAAATAGGTTGCGTGCTGCTTCCTCAGTTCATCTACTTCTCCGCTCTCTTCTAGCTTCTGAAGTGCATATTCGTGTATGGTTTCAAGCACCCAAAAGCGTGGCTCTCCATCTCCCCCCTCTCGCTGTTGTAACAGGCTCTTCTCGACCAGTGACTCCACTCCCTCTAATATGTCTACATCCATCTGATTGTCATACTTGCACACAGCTTCTAACGCTTCCAAGCTTCTGCCACCTTGAAATACAGCCATGCGCCTGAACAGTTGCTTCTCATCCTCTGAGAGAACGTCGTAGCTCCATTCTATGGTGTTGTAGATCGTCTGCTGCCGTGCTGGCAAGTCTCTAGCGCCCCCTATGAGCAGTTTCAACCTATTCTGAAGCCTTGTTAACATTGCTTGCGGAGAGAATATTTTGATTCGGGCGGCTGCAAGCTCTATTGCCAGTGGCAACCCATCCAAGCGAACACATATCTCGGCCACCGCAGGAGCATTCTCATTATTCACCTGGAAATCAGGTTTGAGCGCCGTAGCGCGCCCGATGAACAACCGCACCGCCTCATATTGTGTCAGTTGCTCTAATTCAGGTAAAGGTTTAGTGTTCGGCAAAGAGAGTGGTGGTATAGGAAATTCGTGCTCACTTTGCAAGTTCAAGCGAGCGCGGCTGGTTATCAGTATTTTCAACCTGGGTGCGGTGGCTACGAGGTCCGACACTAACATAGCTGCGTCCAATACCTGCTCGAAGTTGTCCAAGACAAGTAGTAGACGCTTACTTTGTAGGTAATTTTTGAGGGTCTGTGAGATCGGCTCGTTCGGCACCTCCTTCACATTCATAGCCTGCGCGATAGATGAGCCGACGAGAGTCGCGTCGGCAATGGGGGCGAGATCGACAAAAAATACGCCATCCTCGAAGTCAGCTAGGAGTTCGGAGGCCAGTTGAACGGCCATGCGGGTTTTGCCAGTGCCGCCAGGACCAGTGAGGGTAAGTAGATGAACGTCCGTACGGTGCAGGATTGTACTTATCGATGTGAGCTCTTTCTCCCGCCCGATGAACGGAGTAGGTTGCATAGGCAGTTTATTAGTTGTCGGGGCTTGTTCAACCAAGATAGACCTTCCGGCATACAACGACACAGGTGAGGCTCGACTGCTATGAATGATAACAACAACAATAGTAAAAGTCAATTTGGGAAGGACTAAGCCAGGGTCTACTCTGAAAATAGGGATCAGGCAGCAGGAGTGAGCGGTTGCAAGGACACTTGGTAGCCAAGCTGCTAGTGTTGCAACAAATGAACGGCACTGTTAGAGTAAAACTTTCTGACTTTACTGCCAACAAACGGAGCCCTGCTTGTGAGCCAACCCACCTTGTTCAAGTATCGCCACTATGAGGCTGAAATCATCCTATTGTGCATCAGATGGTACTTGCGGTACTCGCTGAGCTACCGGGACCTTGAGGAGATCATGGCAGACCGCGGGCTATGGATCGACTATACCACCATTTATCGTTGGGTTCAGCACTATGCTCCCATCTTGGAAAAGAAATGCCGTGCTAAGCTCAAGCTCACGAACAATTCCTGGAGAGTGGACGAAACTTACATCAAAGTGAAGGGACAGTGGATGTACTGTACCGAGCAGTAGATTCGAGTGGCAACACGGTCGAGTTCATGCTCAGCCCAAAGAGGGATGCTGTCTCGGCTAAGCGCTTCTTCCGTAGAGCTATACGAGCCAGACATACTGTTCCTCCACGTGTGATTAATGTTGATCGCAACGCGGCCTACCCCAAAGCCATAGCTAAACTAAAGAAGAAAGGGATATTATCCCGGCGCTGCAAACTGCGCCCCGTAAAGTATCTGAATAACTTGGTTGAGCAGGACCACCGTTTCACCAAAGGGCGTACAAACCCGGGCTTGGGCTTCTGGTCCTTCGACACAGCATGGCGAACTATCCAGGGATACGAAGCAATGCACCAACTGAGGAAGGGTCGGGTACAAGGGACAACCAGGAGAGACATCATGAGCCAAGTCCGGTTTGTCCATGCGGCATTCGGACTGGCGGCTTAGTCTCTATTCCCTGCTACCATCAGCACGTCTTTGTCGTCGTTCGCCAAAATTGTTGCAACAGAACCTGCCAGCGTACACTGAGATAAGGAATATATTCATCGAGAATGCTTGGCCTAATCCTTCGTTGTGGCGTAATTAGCGGGCTATCGCTGCGTAAATATCTGTACACCGTTGTTCGTGAGGGTTCGAGTTGCTGGGCAATACTACGGACGGTATAACCTTCGGCATAAAGTGCTCGGACCTGACCTACTATAGTTCGTTTGCCATTTCGCCGTAACGCACTGAGAGTGCGTTCTATTGCTGAGCGTATCTCCGGCTGATGTAAAAAGTGTACTGCAGACGCGAAATTGCCATCTAGCGGCAGCGCGGAACGCTTTTGCGAGCGTGTCAGCTCAATGCCGACAAACGCTGAGCGAACTCGTTCAAGTTGACGTTCCAGTGCTTCACGCAGATTGGCGGCGATGTGGAACCTGTCGGCCACCGGCAAAGGGTTTGGTGCTCCAAGGGTAATACCTCGACTGTACTCAGTAGAGCAGTCGCGCGTGATTATCTGCACGCCCGGATGTTGCTGTAACCAGCGAGCAACCGTTTCGGCACGCCGGTCAGGCAGTAAGTCGACCGGACGGTGGTGCTCCAAATCGACTAAAATGGTGCCATAAGTTCGCCCCTTGCGCAGGGCGAAATCATCTATTCCCAACACTCGTGGGATCGGTAGAGGCTTATCTGGAGCCTTGCGAATCAAACGAAGCAATCTAGTGGCGCTCATTGTCATCGCCAAACGCTGAGTTAGACGCGACCCTGCTCGACCGCTAAGCTCGAAGGCGATGACGCTCAAAATCTGTATTAGACGTGTCGTGCATCTGGCGTAAGGGGTAAGTAAACCAAAGCAAACCTACGTTCCTATTCACCAAAAGCGCTTCTGAACCACTCAAGCGGGGTAATCCCATTGTACACAATCTTGCATATCTGTCCCCTGGTAGCACTATTCTCCGGCCTAAACGTACCGTCCGCGTAGCCCGTGACCACGCCCCTGTTGTAGATGGTTTCTATGTATTCGTAATTTGGATCGGTTGGCAATACATCGCTAAAATGCGGGCCGTTGGTCACGTCAATCGCCCAACCGCGAGCCAGCACTTCCATTTTTGCTAACTGCGCCCTAGTGACAATGTTGTCAGGCCGGAACGTACCGTCGGCATAACCGGAGATTATGCTGTGGTTGTATGTCGTCTCGATATAATCGTAGAAAGTATGTTCGGGGAGTACATCAGAGAAGTGGGGTCCCCCTGTTGTGTCTATAGGCCAACCTTCGACCAGCACTCTTTCCAGCACATTGGGATCCTAAGCTTAGAATTCCACGTGGACAAGTTGTCGC
>JADMIO011583484.1_pt1 | contig 14554 bp, 8 predicted proteins | sample 8958161 | NCBI WGS metagenome assembly JADMIO01 (sample SAMN16585339, study PRJNA669376) | soil metagenome | isolation source: Crop rotation soil | place: USA: Cullars Rotation, Alabama | collected 2011 | reverse complement strand
CGACAACTTGTCCACGTGGAATTCTAAGCTTAGGATCCCAATGTGCTGGAAAGCGATCAAGGCGCTGCTGGTCATCGGCGGGTGCTGCCACGACTACAAGGCGCAGCAAAAGATCATCACCGAGGGCGTCTCCAAGCGCGCCAACGTCGAGTGGACGATCGCCTACGACCCCGACACCGGCACGTCGCACAAGAACCCGGTGTACGACAACCCCGACTGGGCCAAGGGTTTCGACGTGGTCGTCCACGACGAGTGCTCGGCGGGCGTCGTGGACGTGCCGTTCATCGAGCAGCGCGTCCTCAAGCCCCACAAGGACGGCCTGCCCGCGGTCGTGCTCCACTGCGGCGAGCACTGCTACCGCAGCGAGGGCTTCCCCAAGGACACGCCGTGGTTCCAGTTCACCGGCGTCGGCTCCACCGGCCACGGCGCGCAGCTCCCGATCGAACTGAGCTTCGTGGACAAGGAGCACCCAATCACCAAGGGGATGAACGACTGGACAACGATCAACGAGGAGCTCTACAACAACGTCCGGCTCTACGACACCGCCCACTCGCTGGCCCGGGGCAAGCAAACGACCAAGAACCGCCGGGGTGAATCGAAGACGGAAGACTTCGTCGTCGCGTGGACGAACCTCTACCAGGGCAAGACCCGCGTCTTCGCCACGACGATTGGCCACAACAACGAGACGGTCCGCGACGCGCGGTACATGGACCTGGTGACGCGCGGGCTGCTGTGGGCGGTGGACAAGCTGGACGAACAGCACCTGAAGCCCGCCAAGAAGGTCCTGTCTCAGGCGCCGGCGACCGGCGGCGCGGTGTCGAACGAGAACCTGGCGCTGGGCAAGCCCGCGACGGCGTCGAGCTTTCAGGATGACGGGCGCGCGGCCGCCGCCGCGGTCGACGGCGACGACACCTCCCGCTGGTGTGCCGCCAACGACACGGCTCCGCAATGGCTGCGGGTGGACCTGGGCCGGCCGCAGGAACTGACGGGCGCGCGCGTCCGCTGGGAATTCGACGACCAGAAGTACGCCTACAAGGTGGAGGCGTCGCCGGACGACAAGTCGTGGTCGGTTCTCGTGGACCACAGCGCGAAGCCCACGGCCACGACGGGCGACCCGGAGAAGTTCTCCGCGAAAGGCGTCCGCTACGTGCGGCTGACCGTGACCGGTCTCAACCCGGGCGCGTGGGCGAGCCTGTACGAGCTGGAGGTGTTCGGCACGAAGCCGGCGGCTGCGACCGCGCGGACGGAGGCGGATGTGCGACAGTCGGCGGCCCGGCGCATCGCGGCGCCCCTCAAGGCGCCGCCGGGCTATGACCTGACCGTCTTCGCGGCGCCGCCCGACGTAAACTACCCGACCGCCGTCGCGGCGACGCCGCGGGGCGAGCTGTTCGTCGGCATTGACGAGATGGGGTCGCTGGGCAAGGAGGCGGGCCGCGGCCGGGTGGTCCGGTGCGTCGACCGCGACGGCGACGGCGTGGCCGACGAGTTCAAGACGTTCGCCAAAATGGACCACCCGCGCGGCCTCGCCTGGGACGACGCCGCCCGCACGCTCTACGTCCAGCACCCGCCGTTCCTCACCGCCTACACCGACGACGACGGCGACGGCGTGGCCGACCGCTCGGAGGTGCTGGTCAAGGGCACGACCAACGAGAAGACCCAGGGCGAGCGCGGCGCGGACCACACCACCAACGGCATCCGCCTCGGCATCGACGGCTGGATCTACATCGCCATGGGCGACTTCGGCACCACCGGCGCCGTCGGCAAGGACGGCACGAAGCTCGTCAAGCACGGCGGCGGCATCGTCCGCGTCCGCACCGACGGCTCCGGGCTCGAGGAGTACACCGTCGGCCAGCGCAACATCTACGACGTGGCCATTGACCCCCTGATGAACGCGTTCACGCGGGACAACACGAACGACGGCGACGGCTGGGACGTGCGGCTGAGCTACATTGTCCCCACCGGCAATTACGGCTACCCGCGTCTATTCAAGAACTTCCCCGACGAGATCGTCAAGCCGATGCTGGACCTGGGCGGCGGCTCGCCGTGCGGGTCGCTGTTCGTCCAGGAGCCGGGCCTGCCCGCCGGCGACGGCAACACGCTGTTCGCCGTCGAGTGGGGCCGCAACGCGATCATGCGCCACCCGCTGACAGCCAAAGGCGCGGGGTTCGAGGCCAAGGAAGAGAAGTGGATGGACCTGCCGCGGGGGACGGACCTGGACGTTGACGCCGCCGGGCGTTTTTACGCCTCGAGCTGGGCCGGCGGCCAGTTCGTCTACGCCGGCCCGAACGTCGGCTATGTCGTTCGGCTCTCGCCGAAGGGGCACGCGGCCGCCCCGGCCCCCGACCTGAAGAAGGCGTCGGACGCCGAACTGGTGAGCAGGTACCTAGCGTCAGCGAGCGCGGTGACCCGGCTGGCGGCGCAGCGGGAGATCCTCAAGCGCGGCGGGAATGCCGCGACGCCCGCCCTGACGAAGCTCGCAACATCCGATGCCCCGATTGAGGCGCGCGTGGCCGCGGTGTTCACGCTCGCGCAGCTCGGCGCCGACGTGGCGCCGCTGGCGCCGCGGGCGGAACTGCGGGAGTTCGTGCTGAGGGCAATGGCCGACCGGAAACAAGTCCCGGCCGACCGGATCAAGCTCTACGCCGACGCACTGGAAGATCCCAACCCCCGCGTGCGCCTCCAAGGGGCGTGGGGGCTTGGCCGGCTCGGCGCCGCGCAGGCGGCGGACGCACTGGTGCGGCACGCCGCCGACGAAGACCCGCTTGTAGCGCACGTCGCGGTCAACAGCCTCGTCGCCCTCCGTGCCTACGACGCGTGTGCCAAGGCGCTGGACTCGTCGACGCCGCGGCTCGTCCCCGGCGCCGCCCGCGCGCTGCAGGCGATGCACGAGACGCGCGTGGTCGAGCTGCTGACGGACAAGCTGAAGACCCAGCAGGACCCGGCCGTCCGCGCGGCCGTTTACCGCGCGCTGGGCCGGCTTGCGTACCGCGAGGCGGACTGGGACGGCGGGTGGTGGGGCACCCGGCCCGACACCAGCGGGCCGTACTACAAGCTGACGGAGTGGGAGGGCACCAAGCCGATCAAGGACGTGCTGCGGGCGGCGCTGGCGTCGGAACGGCCGGAGACGCTGCGGACCCTGGTGGTCGAGCTGAAGCGCCAAAAGGTCGACCTGCCCGAGGCGGCCCCGGTGGTCGCGAAGCTGGCGGCCACCGACTCGGCGATCAGGCAGGTGCTGGTCGACCTGCTGGCGAGCAAGCCGCAGTTGTCGAACGACGACGTGGCGCTGGTCCGTCCGATCGCAATCTCATTGAAAGAACCCGAGGCGCTGCGCGCGAAGGCACTGCGGCTGCTCGCGCGCAAGGACGATGACGCGTCCCTGGCGGCGCTGGTCGAAGCCCTCGCCCCGATAGCCGCGGCCGAACCGGCCGCGGGCGAGCTTGCCTCCGCCTTCACCGACATCACCCGCGACCAGCGCCTCGCCCGACGAACGGACTACTTCGCGAAGCTCGCCAACTCCGGCGATCCGGCGCAACGCGACCTCGCCTACACGGTGCTGGTGAACGTCGCCACCAGCCGCGGCGAACAGCGCGGCCAGCGCGGTCGGACCGCCGCCCGCGCCGCGATCGACTCGGCGTGGCCCGACGAGGCCCGGGCCGTCAGCGTCCTCCACGCCGTTTCCCGGACCCGCGCCAAGGAGTTCGCCGACAAGGTCGCCGGCCTGCGGACCGACAATCGCCCGGCCGTGGCCCGGGCCGCCGCGGTCGCGGCCGAGCGCCTCGGAATCGGCGCGGCGGCGTCCGGCCCGACGGTGCTGTCGCTCGGATTCGACAAGACGCTCGCCGCGGTGACGAAGACGCCGGGCGATGCGAAGAAGGGCGTCGAGCTGTTCAGCCGCCTCGGCTGCGTCAACTGCCACACGACCTCCGCGTCCGAGCCGCCGAAGGGCCCGCCGCTGGCGGAGGTGGCGTCCAAGTACAACCGCGCGGAGTTGTGTGAGTCGGTGCTCAAGCCCAGCGCCCGCATCGCGCAGGGTTTCGAGACGCAGTGGTTCAAGCCGAAGGCCGGCGACCTGGTCGAGGGGTTCGTCACCAGTGAATCGGGCGACTCGATCGAGCTGCGCAACGTGCAGGGGCAGACGATGGTGCTGAAAAAGGACGCGGTCCAGCGCCGCGGCACGCGCGACTTCTCGACCATGCCCGAGGGCCTCGCGGCGAACCTGACGCCGGACGAGCTGGCGAACCTGCTGGCGTACGTGGAGTCGCTGAAGGGGAAATAGGATGCCCGTTTCGCGCCGGCGGCCGCTTCTGTTCGTCGTGTCGATGGTCTTCGTCCTCGTGGCGTGCGCCCCGGCGTGGGCCAAGCCGCGCAACATCGTCCTGATCATGACGGACGATCTGGGCTACGGCGACGTGGGCTGCTACGGCGCCACGAAGGTGAAGACGCCGAACGTCGACCGGCTCGCCGGCGCCGGCCTGCGATTCACAGACGGCCACTGCACGTCCGCCACGTGTACGCCCTCGCGCTACGCGTTGCTGACCGGCGAATACCCCTGGCGCAAGAAGGGGACCGGCGTCCTCCCCGGCGACGCGGCGCTGATCATCGAGCCGGGCCGGCCGACGCTCCCGTCGCTGCTGAAGCGATCCGGTTACACGACCGGCGTGGTCGGCAAGTGGCACCTGGGCCTCGGCCGCGGGAATCTTGACTGGAACGGCCCGGTCAAGCCCGGTCCGCTGGAGGTCGGCTTCGACTACGGCTTCGTGATCCCCGCCACCGGCGACCGCGTGCCGTGCGTGTTCGTGGAGGACCACGCCGTGGTCGGCGCCGACCCGTCGGACCCGATCCGCGTCAGCTACAAGCAGAAGGTCGGCGACGACCCGACCGGCCGCGAACATCCCGAGCTGCTGAAGATGAAGCTGACCGAGGGCCACGACGGCACGATCGTCAACGGCATCAGCCGGATCGGGTTCATGGCCGGCGGCAAGGCGGCTCGCTGGGTCGACGAGGACATCGCCGACACGCTCACGCGCAAGGCGGTGTCGTTCGTCGAGCGGAACAAGGACAAGCCGTTCTTCCTCTACTTCGCGACGCACGACGTCCACGTCCCCCGTGCCCCCCACAAGCGTTTCGCCGGCACGAGCGGCTGCGGGACGCGCGGGGATGTCATCCAGCAGATGGATTGGAGCGTCGGCGAAGTGCTCGACGCGCTGGATCGGCTGAAGCTCGCCGACGACACGCTGGTGATCTTCACGAGCGACAACGGCCCCGTCCTCGACGACGGCTACGCCGACGGGGCGGTGGAAACGCTGAATGGCCACGCGCCCGCCGGCCGGTGGCGCGGCGGCAAGTACACCCCGTACGAGGGCGGCACCCGCGTGCCGCTGATCGTCCGCTGGCCCGGCCACGTCAAGCCGGGCACGACCAGCGACGCGCTGGTGTGCCAGGTGGACTTCATGCACAGCCTGGCGAAGCTGTGCGGCCAGGAGCTGACCGCCGACGCCGGGCCTGACAGCTTCGACGTGTCCGCCGCGCTGCTGGGGCAGGCGGCGAAGGGCCGGGAACAACTGGTCGAGCAGGGCGGGCCGATCGGGCTGCGGCGGGGGAAGTGGAAGCTGGTGACCCGCCCGGGTGCGCCACGGCCGGCGGGGCGGGCGGAGCTGTACGATCTCGAGGCCGACCCAGCCGAGAAGCAAAACCTCGCCGGGAAGGAGCCGGCGAAGGTGAAGGAACTGACGGCCCTGCTGAATTCGATTCGTGGCAAGGGACGCAGCCGGCCCTAGAGAGTGTATTAAGGGCACGGTGGCGTCCGGTGCGCCTAGTCGTTAGCACGGGTTGAAAACCCGTGCCACGGACGGCGCCAATCGTGGCACGGGTTTCCAACCCGTGCTAGCGACACCCGACCACCGAAAACTACCACGATCCTGAACGTGCACTTTTAGGCGGCACGGGGGGGCCGCAACGGCGGGGAGCGGGCAGTATAGATAACGGTAACGTGCGAAGCTTCCGGTTCATCTGCGTCTTCTCCACGGTGGCAGCCGGTCTGGCGTGCCCCGGTGTCAGTGCGCGCGCCGACGAGCCGGCCGCCCCCAGCTTCCGCAACGACGTGATGGCCGTGCTGTCCAAGGCCGGCTGCAACGCGGGGGCGTGCCACGGGAACAAGAACGGCAAGGGCGGGTTCAAGCTCTCACTCCGCGGCGAGAGCCCCTCCGACGACTACCTCGCCCTCACGCGCGACCTGTCCGGCCGGCGCACCAACGTCCTCGAACCCGACGCGAGTCTCATCCTCCAGAAGCCCACGACCCGGCTCCCCCACGAAGGCGGCCAGCGCTTCCGGCAGGACTCGCCGGAGTACGCGATGCTGCGGGCGTGGGTCGCCGCGGGCGCGCCGCGCGACGGCGACAAGGTCCCGGTCCTGCGCACGCTCGAGGTGACGCCGGCCCAGCAGGTGCTGGTGGAACCGGCGCGGGAGACAAAGATCACGGCGACGGCCGTCTTCTCCGACGGCTCGCGCCGCGACGTGTCGCGGATGGCGGTGTACGAGCAGTCGGCGGAATTGGCCAAGGTGTCCGCGGACGGACTGGTCGGCCGCGGCGAGCGCGACGGCGAGACGACCGTCATCGTCCGCTACCTCAACCTCCAGCAGCCGGTGCGGCTGGCGTTCGTGCCCGCCCGGCCGGACTTCGCCTGGCACGCGCCGCCGGCGAAAACGATCGTCGACGAGCAGGTGTTCGCCAAGCTCCGCACGCTGCGGATGAACCCGTCGAAGGTTTGCACCGACGCGGAGTTCGTCCGCCGGGCGTACCTCGACCTGCTCGGGCTGCCGCCGACGGCTGAAGAGGCGAGGCGGTTCGTCGCCGATTCGGCGCCGGACAAGCGCGAGAAGCTCGTCGACGCGCTGCTGCAACGTCCGGAGTACGCGGACTTCTGGGCGCTGAAGTGGGCCGACGTGCTTCGCCTCGAGGAGCGCACGCTGGACCGCAAGGGCGTGCAGGCGTTCCACCGGTGGATCCGCGGCGCGGTCGCGGACAACATGCCGCTCGACCGGTTCGTCCGCGAGCTGCTGTCGGGCCGCGGCAGCACCTACTCGAATCCCCCCGCGAATTACTACCGGGCGCTCCGCGACCCGGTCAGCCGCGGCGAGGCGACGGCGCAGGTGTTCCTGGGCGTTCGGCTCGGCTGCGCCCAGTGCCACAACCACCCGTTCGACCGCTGGACGCAGGACGACTACTACGGCTGGGCGGACGTGTTCGGCCGGGTGCAGTACAAGGTGCTGGAGAACAACCGCCGCGACACCAACGACGGCCACGAGTTCATCGGGGAGCAGGTCGTCTACGAGGCGACCGAGGGCGAGGTGACCAACGCCCGCACCGGATCGCCCGCGAAGCCGCGGCTGCTGGGCGAGACCGACTCCTCGTGGGGCGACGACCAGAGTCGCGTGGAGGCGCTGGCGGCGTGGGTGACGAGCCCCGGTAATCCGCTGTTCGCCAGGGCCCAGGTGAACCGGATCTGGTACCACCTGATGGGTCGCGGGCTGGTGGACCCGGTGGACGACTTCCGCGCGACCAACCCGCCGAGCCACCCGGAACTGCTCGACGCGCTGGCGGCCGACTTCGTCTCCCACGGGTACGACGTGCGCCGCGTCATCAGGCTGATCATGTCGTCGCAGGCGTACGGGCTGTCCTCCGAACCCGACGCGACGAACGCGGGCGACGAGGTGAACTACTCGCACGCGCTGCCGCGCCGTTTGACCGCGGAGCAACTGATCGACGCGCAGTTCGCGGCCGCCGGCGTGACGCCGGAGTTCGCCGGGTACCCCGCGGGCACGCGGGCGGCGCAGGTCGCGGGCGTGCAGGCGGTGAACACCCGTCGTCGCGGCGGGGGCAGTGGGCCGATGGCGTCCGACCAGTTCTTGGCCGTCTTCGGCAAGCCGCCGCGGCTGTTGAGCTGCGACTGCGAGCGGAGCAACGAGACGACGCTCGGGCAGACGTTCCACCTGATCAGCGGGCCGCAGATCTCGAAGCTGGTGTCTGACCCGCAGAACCGGCTGACGAAGCTGATGGCGGCGGGGAAGGGCGACACGGAGATCGTGGAGGACTTGTACTGGTCGGCCCTGACGCGGGCGCCCGGCGATGCCGAGCGGGACGCGATGGCCCGGCACGTCGCGGCGGCGAAGGACCGCCGCAGGGGCCTGGAGGACGTGCTGTGGGCGTTGATGAACGCCAAGGAGTTCGTACTCAGGAAATGACCGACACCCGATTTTTTACTTGACAAAACCCTAACAAAAATGCAGAATGGCGACCTGCGGCTGTTGCGCCTCAGCAGAAACGTGTACTCGGATAATGCCGGCTTTTTAAGCAAACCCACGGCGGGTAAAGGCTCGTCTAACGTAAGTGCCTGTCATAAAAGAATTCACGTTAGAAGCGTGGCTTCGCTGAAAAACGCCGACTGACAAAACAAAGCCACGGCGGGTTAGGACCCGAGAACTGACTGGCCGAGCGGGCCCGGCCGCAAGTTGCCCATCTTAACAAGCCCGCTTCGGATAAGGTGGTCCGCAGGTCTCCGAAAGGGTGCGAACGCATGGGTAGACGACACTCCTATGCCTGCTCCGGTTTCGACCGCTGCGCGGTCTCGCGCCGCGACGCCCTGCGCGTGGGGGGCCTCGGCCTGCTCGGGCTGACGATGCCCCGGCTTCTGAGGGCCCAGTCGCAGCCGGCGCTTAAGGCGCCCAAGATCCGCCCCCGCGCCAAGTCGGTGATCTTCCTCTACCAGTTCGGCGGCCCGAGCCACATCGACATGTTCGACATGAAGCCGGACGCGCCCGACGCGATCCGGGGCCCGCACAAGTCGATGCCGTCGAACGTTTCCGGCATTCACGTGTCCGAGCGCCTGCCGCGCGTCGCGAAGGTCATGGACAAGGTCACGCTCGTGCGGAGCATGACCCACACCATGAAGAACCACAACTCGGCGTCGTACTACGCGCTGAGCGGTCACGCGCCGCCGACTGACGACATCCGGCTGAAGGACTCGCTCGAGCTGTTCCCCGCCTACGGGTCCGTGGTGGACGCGCTATCACCCTCCGACGGCGAGGTGCCGACGTCGGTGGCGTACCCGTACCTCATCCGCGACGGCTCGGTCACGCCGGGCCAGCGCGCCAGCTTCCTCGGCAAGGCGCACGACCCGTTCTTCTTCACCGCCGACCCGAACGCGTCCGACTTCCGCCTGCCGGAGCTCAGCCTGCCGGCGGACGTGCCAGTGGGTCGGCTGGAGGAGCGGCGCGAGCTGCAGAAGTTGATCGACCGCCAGTCGCACCTGCTCGACCACTCCGCCGCGGCGCGGGGGTTGGACGAATATTACGACAAGGCGCTGGCGATGCTGAACTCCAGCCGGCTGCGCCGCGCGTTCGACCTGTCGTCCGAGCCGCAGTGGCTGCGCGAAGCCTACGGCCGGCACACCTACGGCCAGAGCTGCCTGCTCGCCCGCCGGCTCGTCGAGGCGGGGGCGAAGTTCGTCACGGTGTACTTCTCCGACTCGATCGGCGGGCAGAGCACCGAGCGCGGCGGGTGGGACACGCACGGGTTCAACAACACCCACATGTACCCCATCATCGAGAAGTACCACCTGCCCATCACCGACCAGACCCTGCCCACCTTCCTGCTCGACCTGGACTCGCGCGGCCTGCTCGACGACACGCTGGTGGTGTGGATGGGCGAGTTCGGGCGCACGCCGCGGATTAACTCGCAGACGAGTCGGGACCACTGGCCGCAGTGCTACACGGCCCTGCTCGCCGGCGGCGGGGTGCGGCGGGGGTTCGTCTACGGCGCGTCGGATAAGAACGGGGCGTATCCCGCGAAGGACCCGGTCCGGCCGGACGACCTGGCGGCGACGATGTACTACCTCCTCGGCATCGACCCCGAGACCGAGGTGTACGGGCTGGGCAACCGGCCGGTCGCGATCTCGTCGGGCAAGCCGGTGATGGGGCTGATGGCTTGAGCGGGGCGCGGGTGCGAGCAGGACGGGCGGTATTTGTCGCGGCGCTGGCCTGGTGCGCCGTGGCGGGAGCGGAGCCGCCGGTGGTCACGTCGATCTCGCCGCTGGCGGTGGTGCCGGGGAAGACGGTGGAGCTGACGCTACGCGGGTCGGCGCTCGAGGGGCCGGTGTCGTTATGGACCAGCTTTCCCGCCGAGGCGAAAGTTACGGGCAGCGCCATCGACCGGGTCACTTATGCGCTGACCGTGCCGGCGGATGTTCCCGTCGGTCCCGGCGCGCTGCGCGTTGCGACGAAGGACGGGGTGTCGGCCCTCGTGCCGGTGTTGGTCGACGACCTGCCGACGTCGCCCGGGCGCGCGGGTAGCCGTGGCGCGTCGGCCGCGCAGGAGCTTGCGCTGCCGGCGGCGGTAGACGGGGCGTGTGAGCCGCTGGCATCAGACGTTTACACCCTTCGCGTCAGGCGGGGGCAGCGCGTGTCGGTCGAGGTCGTGGCGGCGCGGATCGGCTCGCCGCTCGACCCGGTCCTGAGGCTGCTCGACGCGTCGGGCCGCGAACTGGCGTGGGCGGATGACTCGGCCGGGGCCGGTGGCGACTGCCGCCTCGCTCACACGTTCGCGGACGACGTGCAGTGCCGAATCGAAATCCGCGACGCCGCGTACGAGGGGAGCCCCGGCCACCGCTACCGCCTGCGCGTCGGCGATTTCCCGCTGGCGGTCGTGCCGTTCCCACTGGGCGGGAAGCGCGGCTCCGCCGGCTTGTTCACGCTGCTCGGCAACGGCTGCGATTCGCTGCCGCCGGTGATAGTCACGGTGCCGCCGGGCGGCCAACGCGTCGCGCTGAGCAGGCGCGGGACGGCCGGCGGCGGGTCGGGCTTTGCCTCGGTCATCGCGGGCGATTTCGACGAGACGGTGGAAGCCGAGCCGAACGACTCGCCGCAGACCGCGACGCCGGTGGCGTGGCCCGCGGCGGTGAACGGCCGGCTGCAGGCGCCGGGGGACGTAGACTGGTACAAGCTGGCGCTGCGCAAGGGGGAGCGCGTGTCGTTCACGTCGGCCACGCGCGGCGCGGGCTCCCCGTGCGACTTGTCGATGAGCCTTCAAACGCAGGACGGGCGAACCGTCGGCCGGTCGAAGCCGGACGCGGCGACCGACGCGTCCTTCGACGCCACCGCCCCGGAGGACGGGACGTACTGGCTGCGTGTGGAGGAGATCGCCCGCGCCGGCGGCCCGTCGCTGGCGTACCGCGTCGAGGTCGACCGCTACCGCCCGGGCTTCACGTTGGCCGTCGAAACCGACACCGTCAACGCCCGCCCCGAGGGCGAGTTCCAGTTGAAAGTCACTTGCACCCGCCGCGACTACGGCGGCCCGGTTAAGCTGGCCTTGGAGGGGCTCGACGCCGCGGCACTGGAAGGTGCCACGATCCCCGCGGGGAAGCTGGAGACGACGCTTAAAGTTAAGCTCCCGGCATCCGCTAAGGCCGGTTCGATCACACCCTTCCAGGTCGAAGGCTCGGCCGCGACCGACGGCGCCGTATTCCGCACGACCGCCTCCACGGCGGCGGCACTTAAGAGACTGTTCCCACGGATGCTGTACCCTCCGAAGGATTTCGACGGCGTTCTCGCACTCGGCATCCGTGGCGAGCCACGCTGACGGCGTCGGCGGCATGACCGGCCACAGATCATGCTTTGACAGATTGCTCCCGCGGTTACACTGGCGGCGCTATCCGATAAAGGCAGGCCTTCAGACGTGCACGAACTATCCGGGGTCGTTTCCGCGGCAGACTGCCGCAGGCGGCGCATCGTGGCGACGAAGAAGCAGGGCGCGGACACGGGCAAGAAGAAGGTCTTCGTCGTCGACGACCACCCGATCGTGCGCGAGCGGGTGGCGGAGTTGATCAACCAGGAGCCGGACCTGGTGGTGTGCGGCGAGGCGGAGGACGCCGTGCAGGCGGTGAAGGCCGTCGCCGCCGCGGCGCCGGACATCGCCATCGTCGACATCACGCTCAAGGACACCTACGGCATCGAGCTGATCAAGCAGCTCAAGGAGCTGAGGCCCAAGCTGCCGATCCTCGTGCTGTCGATGCACGACGAGTCGCTGTACGGCGAGCGGGCCCTGCGCGCCGGCGCGAAGGGATACCTCACCAAGCAGGAGGCGTCGAAGAAGGTCGTCGACGCCATCCGCCGCATCCTCCGCGGGGAGATCTACGTGAGCGACAAGCTCGCCGGCTCGCTCGTGCGCAAGGTCGCGGGCGGGAATGATCAGGCGGGCGGCAGCCCCGTCGACGTGCTGACGGATCGCGAACTGGAAGTGTTCCAGCTGCTGGGGCAGGGGCTCACGGTCCGCGAGGTCGCGGAGCGGTTGTTCGTCAGCGCCAAGACCGTCGAGGCGCACCGCGAGCACATCAAGCAGAAGCTGAACTTCAAGACCAGCAGCGAGCTGCTTCGATTCGCCATCCAGTACACGCTGCAGGAAAAGTAGGCCCGGTCGACCTCGACACCGCCCCCCGCGACGCCAGCAAACGGCATAGGTCATTCCCCTACCCCGCTCCGCCGCCGCCGTAAGGGGGAATCGGTCGGCGGCCCGATTGGTCCGGCCCGCGGCGTCATTTACTGTTTGGTTGACGATGCGAGCCAGGCGGGCCGGATGCGGGCCGGTGGCGTCGGACCCATCGCCGGGAGCGACCGATGTTTCTCAGCCACGCCGGTACCCACCCCGCCACCCCCTCGGCGCACACGCCGGAGGCGGTGCGGTCGCGGCTCGGCGCGGCGCCGGGACACAGCTACCTGCGCGACCTGGTCTACGGCGCCGTCGACGGCACGGTCACGACGTTCGCCGTGGTGGCGGGCGTGGCGGGGGCCCAGCTCGCCCCGCGGATCGTCGTCGTCATGGGGCTGGCGAACGTGGTCGCCGACGGGTTCAGCATGGCGGTCGGCAACTTCCTCGCAACCCGCGCCGAGCGGCAGCTCCTTCAGCGGGCCCGACGGATGGAGGAGCAGCACGTGGAGCGCGTGCCCACCGGCGAGCGCGAGGAGGTCCGCCAGATCTACGCCGGCAAGGGCTTCGCCGGCGACGACCTGGAGCGGGCGGTGGCGGTCATTACCTCCGACCGCCGACGCTGGGTCGACACGATGCTGCGGGAGGAACTGGGGCTGTCGACCGACGGCCCGTCGCCGGCCCGCGCGGCGCTGGCGACCTTCGCCGCGTTCGTCGCCGCCGGCTTCGTGCCGCTGCTGGCGTTCATCGGCCAGCCCCTGCTGGGCCCCCGCGGGTTCCGGCCGTTCGCCTGGAGCGTCGCGATGACGGCGCTGGTGTTCTTCTCGATCGGCACGCTCAAGAGCCGCTTCGTCGAACAGCCGTGGTACAGGGGCGGGTTGGAAGTGCTGGGCGTCGGGGGCGGCGCGGCGCTGCTTTCGTACGGGGTCGGGCTGCTGCTGAAGAACGTCGGGGCCTCGTGACCGAACGGTGCCTCAGGAGCGTGAGGCGGAAAGGCGGGCGTCCCATGGTGGACAAAATGAGGATCCTCATCGGCTACGACGGCTCGGACTGCGCCGACGCCGCGGTCTACGACCTGCGCCGGGCGGGGTTGCCGGCGGACGTGGAGGCCATGGTCTTCACCGCGGTCGACCTGACGCCGCACCTGCCCCCATCGTGCTACCAGCCGGCCGACCCCGCCACCGAGGCGGCCGAGCCGCAGATCATCCGCAACGCCCGCCTGCTCGCCCGCGCCGCGATCCGCGAGGCAAAGGCGACGGCTGAGCGGGGCGTCGAGCGTGTGCGGGCGGAGTTCCCGGACTGGAAGGTGCACGCGGACACAACGCCCGACTACGCGCCCTACCGCGCTTTGGTCGTCAAGGCGGAGAAGTGGCGGCCGGACCTGGTCGTCGTCGGGTCGCACGGGCGGTCGGCGGCGGGGCGGGCACTGCTCGGGAGCGTGTCGACGAAGGTCCTGAGCCACGCCCACTGCTCGGTCCGCATCGCCCGCTTCCGCGAGGACGCGGGCAGAGTGGCAGGCGACCCGGTGCGGCTGGTGCTGGGGGTCGACGGTTCCGCCGACTCCGCTGCCGCCGCCAGCGCCGTGGCCGACCGGGTCTGGCCCCAGGGGACGGAAGTGCGCGTGGTGACGGCGCTGGACCGGCGGCTGTCGATGGCGCTGGCGTTCGCGCCGCCGCCGCCGGTGTGGGCGCCGGGGATCAAGCAGGACTGGGACGACCGGACCCGCGCCCGCCACATCGTCGAGGAGGTCGCGAAGGAGCTACGCCGCGGCGGGCTGATCGCGACCGCCGTCGTGGGGGACGGCGAGCCGAAGCAGGTCCTGCTTCGCGAGGCCGAGCAGTTTGCCGCCGACTGCGTCTTCGTCGGCGCCCAGGGCCACAGCGCGCTGGACCGGTTCCTGCTGGGCAGCGTCTCCGCCGCCGTCGCGACGCGCGCCTCTTGCTCCGTCGAGGTGGTGCGGCAGGGTTGAACGAGTCGACCTCGGGAGGTGTGCCATGAAATCGCACGACAGGATCGCGGAATTGCTGGCGTCCATTCAGGCGGGGTTGTACGCGCAGCAGCGGCGGGCGACGGAGGAC
>JADMIO011482875.1_pt1 | contig 14556 bp, 13 predicted proteins | sample 8958161 | NCBI WGS metagenome assembly JADMIO01 (sample SAMN16585339, study PRJNA669376) | soil metagenome | isolation source: Crop rotation soil | place: USA: Cullars Rotation, Alabama | collected 2011 | reverse complement strand
CCAACAGGCCCGCCTGTTAAGTGTTTTACAGAACAGGCAGGTAATGCGTTTGGGAGACAGTCAGCCTATTCCTATTGATATCCGTTTGATCTGCGCAACCAACCTGCCATTGAGTGAACTGGCGAATGAAAATAAATTCAGGAAGGATCTTATTTATCGCATCAATACGGTGGAAATAGTTGTGCCACCCTTACGTACAAGAGGTAATGATATTATAATGCTGGCTAATCATTTCAGGGATATGTATAGCAGCAAATATTTAAAACCCGGTTTGCAAATTGATAAAAGCGCAAAGGAAAAATTAATGCATTATCATTACCCGGGTAATGTTAGGGAATTACAATATTCAATAGAAAGGGCTGTGATTATGGCTGATGATGATGTGCTGCAGGCAAAGGATATTATATTCTCTCCTATTGAAACCTCAAGAAGCTTTGAACCACAGCCTACTGAACTAAAATTAAGTTCTATTGAAAAAAATACTATCCTGAAAGTGATAGAAAAGCACAGCGGCAATATTTCAAAAGCTGCCAAAGAGCTGGGCCTTACCAGAACAGCTTTGTACCGCCGGCTAAATAAGTACGATATTTAAGTTATGACATTAAAGAATTTTGAATGGAGAATACTCTTAAGGGTATTGCTGATTTTTATAACAGTAACAGGTGCATCATTTTTATTTGTAAAAGGCTGGTACATCTATCTGGTATTTGTTGCACCAATAATTATTTACCAATTAATAGAATTTTACAGGTTCCATAAAAAAGCATACGAAGAGCTTAACCAGTTTGTTGAGTCTATCCACTACAGGGACTTTTCCAGGAACTTTGATGTAAAGCATGCGCCTGTTGAATTACAGCCATTGCGTAAAGGCTTTAACGAGATCAACACAACATTTAAAATCATCAGTAAGGAGAAAGAAACGCAATATCAATATCTGCAAAAAATTCTTGAGCTGGTTGATACGGGGATTCTCTCTTATAAAATTTCTACGGGTGAAGTTGTATGGATGAATGAATCTTTAAAGAGAATGATGCAGTTGCCTTATTTAAAAACGATCTCATCATTAGGAAGGCGTGATGAAGCATTACAAAAACAAATCTTAGAGCTTAATCCCGGCGAAACAAAAATTGCTACAGCACACCTTGAAAGGTCTTCCTTTAAAATATTATTGTCAGCAACAGCTTTTCAAACTGATGGAGAAAAATATAAACTGATCGCTTTTCAAAATGTGGATGAAGCATTGGATGAAACGGAATCAAAAGCATGGCAAAAATTATTGAGTGTGATGACACACGAGATAATGAATTCAATTGCCCCTATTTCATCATTAGCTGATACACTCAAAAGCCGTTTATTAGAATCGATGCCTGCATTAAACAATGACAGTGGCAGTGTTGATGACCTCGAGCTTGGCATCAATACAATTAAAAGAAGAAGTGAAGGACTTTTAAAATTTGCAGAAACATACAGGAATTTAAATAAGATCACAAAGCCGAATGTAAAAAAGATATACGTAAGCGATCTTTTCGAAAGCATCAACCTGCTTATGCAGCCTACGCTCGATCAGAAAAACATTGACCTACAGGTGATTTTAAAAGATACCGGGGTTACACTGGAAGCGGATACTAACCTGATTGAACAAGTTTTGATCAACCTGGTGGTTAATGCTATTGAAGCTGTAAAAGATAAAGAAGACGCAAGGATCATACTTTCTGCTTACAGGGATTCAAATAATAAAACGGTTATTACAGTAACAGATAATGGCATTGGTATGCCTGAAGAAGTGATCGATAAAGTATTTATTCCTTTCTTTAGCACCAAGAAAAGTGGTAGCGGGATTGGGCTAAGTCTTAGCAAACAGATAATGATGCTGCATAAAGGAAATATTCAAATTCATTCTGTTGAAGGTTCGGGAACTTCTTTCCTCCTGCATTTTTAGTAGAGGATATGGGATGTTTGGTTCTTTACTTTTTCATATAGTTCATCCATATTAAAAGGTTTACCAATAAAATCATTGGCGCCCGATTCTTCAAAAACTTCTTTCATACTCCTGTTGGCAGAAAATATAATTACCGGGATATCTTTGGTATCTGCATTTTCTTTTATCTGTTTGCATATTTCCCTGCCATCCATTCCGGAAAGATAAACGTCCATCAGTATGAGATCGGGCCTGGAGGAATTAATTCTTGCAAATGTCTCTTCACCACGTATTGTGGTTTCAACTTCATATCCCTGCAGGTTCAAAGCGATCTCCATTGAATCAAGAATGCTTTGGTCATCATCTACTACTAATATTTTATACATGTCTCGGTATTTTAAAAAAATATTTATTTAAACAGGGAAAATAATGGGATATACTATAAGATGGGTGTACTAATCACCCTTGGGTGGGTGACTATCATTTGCAAGCAGAAGTTAGTCAAGCACTAATTCTTCGCCTTCCCTGTGTGCCTGGGAGAATTGCAGCATTTGCAACAGGTCTAACAATCTTCTCTGGTGCGGATGCGCTTTTTCGTGAGCGATCTTTACGAAATCTTTTTTAGAAACCGGTTCTTTCGATAGTAGCTTGGCAAATGGCTTCAGCATGTCGCTTAATATATGCATATATGCAGGTTTTGTTGTATTTAAACGATACTAAAAAACCATGCCAACCCCACTATAACAGGATAGTACCCGTGGATAACATGTGAATTTAACAGGTTTAAATCATGCTGCTATGCCCGGTAAATTTATTTCTGTGAGAAATGAATAGTGCCGCTTGTTCTAACTTTTACAGGCACTCCACCATTATTCAGTTTGCCTCTTACCTCATCGTCTTCTGTTTTACCACTAAAATTCGTAAGATTCCCAGTTTTAACCCTGGATGCGGAAAGATCAAGATCAACACCTTTATCTTTCGGAATTACAAGATCGATACTGCCGCCGGAATTATAAAGTGTAAGATATTTACCCAATTGTGATACTTCAACATCTATACTTCCCCCGCTTGTTGATGCTTCTAAACTGGATGCTATCCCCGTTAGAATTATATTGCCTCCCGAAGTTTGAGTGTCCAGTTCACCGGAAATATTATCTCCCTTTACATTACCGCCGCTGGTTTCAGCTTTGATATCGCCCTTTAAAGATTTTAGCCGAACATTTCCACCTGATGTTCTCAGCCTGATATTGCCACTACTGTTTTCTGCTTCCACATTACCACCACTGGTAGTAAGATCTATCTCATCTTTGGAATTTGTAAGAACAACATTTCCGCCGGAAGTTCTGCCCTTTAGTTTGCCCGAAAGATTATCAAGTTTTAAATTACCACCACTGGTTTTAAAATCCTGGTCGCCCGAAATCCCGTTAAGTGAAATATTACCACCACTTGTTGAAAGACTTGTAGAAACATTTTGAGGTACATAGGCTTTGAAAGATATGTTCAATGCTTTTCTCCAATCCAGGTTATCATGTTTTGATTTTGCTGTAGCTACCAGCTTATTATTACTTACTGAAATGGTAAGATCATAATCTTCATCGAGCCTTTTCTGCATTTCTTCCTTCGTAATAGTGTTCGTCCTTGAATTATTAGGCTGCACATACACTTCCAACCGGGCCTCTGAAGTATTAACTGCAGTGACAGTAATATTACCACCGGTAGTTTCCATTTGAATATTCTTTATTGATTCGGCTGATAAAGATTTTGTCATAAATGGATCTTTATCATGGTTCCATTGTGCATTTACTATAATAGTGCAGCCGATAAAAATTAAAAAGAGAAAATACTTTTTCATGATAATTATTTAAGTGTGTATTATTTTATACGTTATATAAAGTAAAATGTTACTTTTTTAGTTCGCAATGTAAACAATTAGACAGCAACGACACTGCCAGAATGAGAGATACTGATTGACAAACCTTTAGAAAAATAAATGCTACCGATACTTTCGTTTGCATTACAGAAAGCGTCTGGCAATGATACAGCTGCTAAGTGTTACCCCATTAAAAATCGATATCCAATACCTTTAATAGTAAGTATTTCTACAGCAGGGTCGGCCTTTAAATAACCCCGCAGTTTAGTTATATATACATCAAGATTACGGCTGTTAAAAAAATTATCGTTGCCCCAAAGGAGATTTAAAATATCACGCCGATCGATGATCTTGTTTTTATTTTGATATAAAACTTTAAGTAACTCAGCTTCACGAAAAGAAAGCTTATACTCTTCCTCATTAATGGAGAGTACCTGCCTGGGCACATGAAAATTATATTTGCCCACCTGGATAGTATCTTTTTTATCTTCAGTTTTAACATCACTACCTGTATACTTTAAAATATTTTCGAGGCGAACAATTAATTCCTCCATGCTAAAGGGTTTGCGGATATAATCGTTACCACCCAGCTTAAATCCTTTTACAAGATCTTCTGTTTGTACTTTGGCAGTTAAAAAAAGTATTGGTGTTTTTTCATTGATCGCTTTTATTTCTTCTGCTATCTGGAAACCATCTTTATTGGGAAGCATAACATCCAGCACGCATATATCAGGCTTATGCTGGTTATACATTGCAACAGCTTTACCCCCATCCTCTTCCATAATTATTTCATATCCCCGGCTTTCCAGGCTTTCCTTTACAATCTTTCCAAGGAAAGTTTCATCCTCCACATACAATATTTTAACTTTCGGCATTCTTCGGCAATTTAATTGTAAACGTACTTCCTTTATCAAGCTCGCTTTGTACATGAATAGAACCTTTATGCTGTGCAATGATATGTGAGACATAACTTAACCCTAAACCATATCCTTTAACAACATGCTTATTACCTGTGGGCACACGAAAAAATTTATCAAATATCCTCCCCTGGTATTCATTTGCTATACCAATGCCATTATCTGCAACTTTTAATTCAATATTATTTGCATCAGAAGAGAGTGTAACATTTATTAATGGATCCCCATTCCGGTATTTTAATGCATTGTCAAGTAAATTATATATTACACTTGTTATATGGAGTTTATCGGCATTTACTGCAAAATCATTCCCATCAGTAACAAAATTTATCACAGCATTATTCTTTTCAAATTGCAAACGCATCGTATCTAAAACTTCCTGTGTTAATCCCTTCATATCAAAATTCTCTTTATTCAGGTCCACTTCCTTTTTTTCAAACATAGAAAGCTTCAATACTTTATCAACCAGTAAACTCAGTCGCTGCAATTCATTTGCAGATATATCCAGGTACTCTTTTGTTTTTTTAGGATCATGCATTGCATTAAAACTTTTTAATGCTTCTATCGCTACTCCAACTGTTGCTATCGGTGTTTTTAATTCATGGGTGATGTTGCTGATAAAATCATTCTTAATCTCTGCAAGCCGTTGTTGTCGCAGTAAGTTCCTGTACAATAATACAAACGAAAAAATAGTAACAGCTACAAGAAAAAGCGAGAAAAGTATCGGCCAGGAGATTCTTTTAATAAGATATGGAAAAGTATTTCCTAATAAAAGCCGGTAAGTGATTGGATGTGCAAACCCAACAGTTATATCCGTAAAATGCTCTCCTGAAAGGGCCGCTGCATTTGCCGGCCGGGTGATCGTAAACGGTATAGCAAGATTTTGTTTCTTAAGGGTAGCAGAAAAACCTTTTATAATTTCCGGCAGTTGCAATGAGTCCTGCAATGAATCAACAGTATACAATACGCGTAATGCCTGGTTATTGGTATCTGTAACTATACGGAATGAATTTTTACCTGTATCCGTATATTTCCTGGTGCTTACCGGCACAGTTCTTTTTCTAAGCTTGCTGCTATCCCTGGGCATACGAAGAAAAAATGAGGTATGAATACCCGTATCTATCTTTAAACTGTCTCTAAGTTTGCTCCGCAAAATATTGATTGTTGTAACGATCTGTCGCCTGTCATCGGGCATATTCAACTCCCTGTCTACATTATTTAAAACAGCTTGTTTTCGCAATGAATCAAAATGCGCATTCATAGGTATGCGTTTTATAAAACCATTAGTGTCTTTAAGAACAATAAAAACCGGCTGTGAGAAATTACTGTCCTTTCTTATCGCAGAATCTTTAAGAGTATATGTGACATTTGCAGTTTCGATTATATGACGAACCGGTACAGGTTTCCTGCTTTTTATATTAGTTGTTTTTTTCTCTATAATAACGTCATTTTTTGCAGGGGAAGTCCTCATAAATACAGCGGGTAATTTTAATTTTTTTGCCTGCAGTTGCTCAATGGTTTCCTCAAAGGCTACCCGTGTTTTTATCTGCATAGTCTTGTTTTCCCTGTCATAATTATCCTTTAACCAGTATACCTGGAACCCGGTAATTATAATAAGAGTGATCGCCATTAAAAAAGTAAGTCCACGTAATCGTTTCATAGCCTTGTAAAACAAAAATAGTTTATTACTGAGGGGATTTTATTGGCCGTTAACCTTTATTAACCTTTATGCAAGGTGCATTAACTCTTAAACGTTGCTACCAATGTTAGCTTTGAACCTAAATAATCAAAACCTGTAAATAAAGCTTTATGAAAAGAATCTCTTTAATAATTATCAGCACCTGCATAGCGCTGGTAACATCAGCCCAGCAAAAAGAAGGCAAAGTAATATATGAGCGTACCACACAAATGAATGCCCGCCAAATGATGATTAATGGCGTTGATATGGCTGCACAATTGCCAAAAACACGTGTTGATAAATACGAGCTAACCTTCGGCAACAACCAGTCTTTATGGAAACATATGGACGAAGACAATGCCCAGGAAGATATGAGCGGTGGCGGCTTGCAGATAAAAATGTCTGTTGCAGGAGCAAACGATGTTACATTCCATGACTTTAGCACCGCCAGGAAAATAGAACAAAGAGAAATGTTCGATAAAAAATTTATTGTAACAGACAGCGTTCGTAAATTAAACTGGAAAATTACCGGCGAGACCAAGAATATACTTGGGCATATATGTCAGCAGGCTATAGCACAACGCACCGGAACCCGTATGGTAACTTCTATGGAAAATGGTAAGGTAGAAAAAAAGGAAGTTATGGATACCGCTAATATTACTGCATGGTTCACAACTGAAATTCCTGTTCCGGCAGGGCCTGAGGTACAGGGACAATTACCCGGACTGATACTGGCGCTGGACCTTAATAACGGCCGCACAGTTTACAGGGCCCTGGAAATACAACCTAAAGCTGATATCGCAACCATTAAAGAACCCAGCAAAGGAAAAAAAGTTACACCTGATGAATTCACAAAAGAAAGAGACAAGATGATGGAAGAAATGCAAAAAAATAACCAGGGTAACGGGAACAAGTTTATTATGAGATAATAATCTTTGTATTTATATTTAAAAGACCGTTCTCAATGATGAGACGGTTTTTTTTATTCCCTCCATTTGCCTGATTTAATATCTTTCTGATCTTATAGCTGGCCGAGTACTATTTTATCGCCCTACAAACTTTCTTCAGAATTATAATTGACATTTGTACAAATGAAAAATATGTTTTCCAAACTTATCGCCGGGGTTTTTTGTTGCGTTCTGTTTATACATGATGCAACTTCACAGGATACAAAAGAATATAAGATTGTAAATACCTTTCACATTGCAAGCCCGGGCGGATGGGATTATATTGCCTTGAACAAAGGAAAAGTATATGTATCGCACGGCACACAGGTAAATATCCTTGATGAAAAAACAGGTGATTCACTTGGATTTATTCCTAACACAACAGGTGTTCATGGAATTGCTTTTGATAGCGAATTGAACCGGGGATATACCAGCAATGGGAGAACAAATAATGTTTCCGTTTTTGATCTTACAACAAACCAGGTTGTTACACAAATAGCCACAGGAGAAAATCCTGATGCAATTACTTTTGAGCCTTTTACTAAAAAGATCATTACGAATAATGGCCGCGGTAAAAACCTTTCAGTTATCGACCCCGTAACCAATACTGTTGTTGCAACTATTGATGTTGGTGGTAAGCCCGAAGAAGCCTCATCAGATAATGAAGGAAAATTTTACGTAAATATTGAAGACAAAAATGAAATAGTGGTTGTTGATCTTAAAACTTTTAAAGTTATCAACCATTGGGCACTCTTACCAGGCATTGCTCCAACAGGGCTTGCACTTGACAGGAAAACGAAAAGATTATTTTCTACATGTTCTGATAGTAAGCAGTTGGTAATACTCGATGCTACAAATGGAAAATTAATAGATAAGCTGCCCATTGGAGATGGTTGTGACGGTGTTGCTTTCGATGCGAAAAATAAAACTCTTTTTACGTCTAACGGAGAAGGTAGTATCACGATAATAAAAGAAAATTCTGCAAACGATTTTAAAGTGCTGGGTACACTTCCCACAAAAAAAAGTGCAAGAACCATTACTATTAATGAAGAAACGCATACATTATTTTTACCTGCGGCAGACTTTGAAGCGCCTGATCCTAATGCTGCACCTAATGCGAGGAGAAAGATGGTCCCGGGATCTTTCCAGGTATTGGTAGTTCGATAATTTCTTTTCGGTCAACCCTAATTGCCCGCCTCTTTAAAGCAGGATAAAATGATGGCGGCCGGATAATCATTACTTATATTTTTTATTCTTTATAAGCCAGGCAGCCACCTGGTAAAATGCAATTGCTTCCCGGGTCAAACTGTCTTCACAAGGAACTTCTTTGTTATTGCCTGTTATAAAATCAGGCAGGTAAGATCTTATTTTTTTTACAGGCGACTGCACTATCAACTGATTATTTTTAATATAGCCCAGTCCCTGGTAAGTGCTTATAAAGGCTCTTCTCTTATCTTTTGCCGTATTGAAAATATCCTGGCCAAAAAATTCACTTCGATAACTAAAATGCAATAAGCCTAAAATTGTGGGCGCTATATCTACCTGGCTTGTTAAAGCGTTTTCCACACGAGGCTTAATAAATGACGGGGCAAAAATTATTAAGGGAATATGATAGCCGGTAACAGGTAAAGCAGTGCTGCCTGCGCTGCTGGCACAGTGGTCGGCAACTATTACAAATAATGTATTGCTATACCATGGCCTTGTGGCTGCTTGTTGTATAAAATTACCAATAGCATAATCACTATATTTTACTGCGCCTTCCCGGCTTTGGGCAGATGGGGGAATGTCGATCCTGTTTTTAGGATAAGTATACGGTCTGTGATTGGACACCGTCATAATATGGGTAAAAAATGGCTTTGATCTCTCCATATTTTTATCCATAGTTTTAAGAGCAAGTGTAAATAGATCTTCATCGGCTACCCCCCAAATATTTGCATAATGTATTGGATCTGCGATCGCTGTCCTGTCAATTACTTCATACCCATTATGTGCAAAAAAATAATTCATGTTATCAAAATATCCATAGCCTCCATAAATAAACTGCGAGATGTATCCTTGAGAATTAAATACCCGTCCTAAGGAAAAAAGATCTTCATTGTGCTTTCTTTTCACAAGGCTTTGTCCCGGGATCGGTGGTATTGATAAATCCAATGCTTCAAGACCTCTTACAGTGCGTGTGCCCGACGCATACAGATTAGTAAATAAAATACCTTGTGTAGCCAGGGAATCCAGGAAAGGAGTAAGATTATTTTTGTTGCCAAAACTCCCCATGAAAGAAGCGCTGAGGCTTTCCACGCTTATCAATACTACATTCATTTTATTTTCCGGCTGCATATCCTTTACCAGTCGCTCTATACTCGGCCCGTTGGAATTGCTATAAATTGTATTGTATGTTGCTAATTGGTTCCTTACTATTTTAAATGCTTCTGAATCAGGAATAGTTCTATAAAAAGTATAAAAATCAAGTTCATTATTTTCAAAGGCCTGTATAAAATCATACAGGCCATTCCCTGCCAGCTCATTGGCATAGTTGTTCCTGCTGTAATTTTTCCACCCCGGATCAATAACATACATGCTTATCATTGGGGCCAGTAAAAACAGTGCGGCAATAACAAATCTTTTTGCAAATGATAAAGGGGTTACAGGAGATCTTGATATAAATCTTTGAACAAGCAATAAAATGGCGAGCGCACAAAGAGCTGCTATTAATAAAAGCCATGATACCGGATAGGATTCCTTAATATTTCCCAACACTTCATTGGTATATACAAGATAATCAACAGCAATAAAATTATACCTGGAAGAAAATTCATCCCAAAAAAAACACTCACTGATCGCATTAAACAATAGGATAAATACGGTAATACTGAAGAATATCTTCAATATAAAAGACCTCCATTTAAGCCTGAATGCAAATGAACTTCTTAATAAAAAAACGTAGATCAGGAAACGAATAATTATGTAACGTAAAACCCAATCAAATAAATATTTATTGAAATCACGGGGAACAAGGTCAGTAAATAAGAACAACCCGATCACTAAAACGAATCCGGCTATTGCCAGCCATTTGCCCTTTGAATAAATAAAATTATTAGTGAACAGAACATGCAGTACAAAAGGAATAACAATAAACCCTGCAACTATCACATCATATAAAAAACCGATTGCAAAACTGCCTGGTAAAAATTTATACTCAACATTTTTACCTGACAGTATACATAAGGCAATACGTGTGATGAATGAAATTATTATAGCAATAATTGCTACTGCTATAACGGGGCTGAATTTATTTTTATAAACAATAAAAGGTCTCATTATAGGATTTTATTGCAATAGAGCCGAAATTTTAGCATTTTAAAAATATCCCAACATTATTAAGCCATACGCCTATCATAGGTAATTTTCTAACGCTGGCTTTTCAATTACTTGAATTTATATATGAAACCTGGCATAAGAACCCCGTTATTATATTGTAGGTTAAAAGAAACAGTTCCTTTATTTTGAACGGGATCTTTTATCCTGGCAAAGCGGTGATAATTGTTCACAACAAGTTTCCCTGTTAAAAAACCTAAGCCTGCACCAACAAATACATCGGACGCCCAATGTGCATTTTCAACGATCCTGCTTATGCCCACAAGGGTGGCCAGGCTATATGCAATTATTGGTACAAAAGGTTTACTTGAATATTCTTTAGCAAATACTGTTGCTGCTGCAAAGACTACAGTTGTATGCCCAGAAGGGAAGGAACTAAATATCTTTTTGCCATTTACATCAGTCCCCACTTTGGAAAAAGGACCTAAGAATCTAGGCCTTGCTGTTGCGCCATTAAAATATGAGGCAGGTCTTGTTCGCCCGGATAAAAATTTTACTACATTTTCTACGGCGGAACCGGTTAGATAAGCCTGGGTGGCTAAAAGTGTTGTTGTCACCATCTTTTGTTTTTTAAAAACAAGCCCCCAGGTTCCAAATGCTGTTAATGTATATATCTCATATAAGCCTCCAAAGCTTGTTACCTGGCTGCTTATATCTGTAATCCACTCGTTATTATTTTTCAGCACTACAACTCTTTTTTGAATCGGCACATCCAGCAGCATTACCCCTCCTGTTACCAGTGCAAATTTTCCTAACCTCCACCAGTCCTTTTGTTCCATATGAAAGGGTTTGGTAAATGCTTGTTTCAGATCACTCGTTAATAATGTAAAGTATGATTTGATACCAAGTTTTGTACTATCGTTATAAGCTACCGGATTAATATTATTTGTCTGTTTTCCTGCGCTGTCTGTTTTTTTACTCAGGCTATCCAGCGTATGGCTCAATGTATCTTTTTGTTGAGAAAATCCTGTAAAAGGAACAAAAAGCATAAGGATCAAAATCAATCTTACAATAATCTTCATATTTACTTTTTAGAGATGCGGATAATTACTTTAGACAAAAGTGAATCTGAATTCTGAAGAGATTTTGAAGTAAAGGCAATTACAAATTGATATTTTGACAACACTACCAAATCTCTTTCAGAATCATTTTGTATTTTTTCTGAAAATATTTTTGTGAAGATTCTCATTATAGAAGACGAAAAAGAACTGAGCGACAGCATTTGTGCTTATCTTAAAAGCGAAGATTATATATGCGAAGTGGCATTAGAATTTAACACAGCACTTGAAAAAACGCAGGACTATGATTATGATTGCATACTCCTTGATATTTCACTTCCCGGGGGTAACGGACTGGAAATATTAAAAGAATTAAAAGCAAACAATAAGATGGATGGTGTTCTCATCATTTCTGCAAAAAATTCGATAGATGATAAAGTTATTGGGCTAACCTTAGGTGCTGACGATTACCTCTCTAAGCCGTTTCATCTTTCAGAACTAAGTGCAAGAATTGCTGCTATTATAAGACGAAAAAATTTTAGTGGTAATACTCTTTTAAAATTCCATAAGATCACAATTGATACGGCGGCAAAATCGGTGATATTAAATAATAAATCTTTGGAACTTACGCGGAAAGAATATGAACTATTATTATACTTTGTAAGTAATAAGAAAAAGGTGATCTCAAAAAACGCAATAGCTGCACATTTGTGGGGAGATGATATGGAAGGCAATAATGATTTTATCTACACACATATTAAAAATCTGCGGAGGAAGCTAATGGATGCAGGCACTACTGATTACATCAAATCTGTTTATGGAATGGGTTATAAATTTACCGACTGATGAAGCTGCTTACAAAATATAACAGGGTAAATTTTTTAGCTACCATAATGGTCTTACTTATCAGCGCTGTTTGTTATTATTTTTTTATCAGATCGGTTTTAATAAGCGAATTGGATAAGGACCTGAAAATTGAAGAGCAGGAAGTGACTGATTTTGTAAAAGAAAATAACCGGCTTCCCGAACCAACATTTTATACAGATGAACAGCAGGAATTTATACCGGCAGATTCGCAAAAAGTCAGCGAAACATTCATTAGCATTAACATATTCAATAAGGAGGAAGGGGAAAAAATTGAATACCGGCAATTGCAGTTTCCCCTAAAAGTTGCGGGAAAACAATATAAAATACTGGTAAGAAAATCAGAAAAGGAAACAGATGAACTGATCCGGTTTATTTTGAAGATCACGCTGGGAATATTGGTGATATTACTAATTACGCTTTTCCTTATCAACCGTTTTTTTCTCAACAGGCTTTGGAAACCATTTAATACAACACTGCAGCAGGTAAAACAATTCAATTTATCAGGAAAAGAAAAAGTAGATCTTCCAAAAAGCGACATAACAGAATTTACGGAATTGAATAATGCAGTTCAGATCATGACAAACCGGGCAAGCAATGATTATATTGAAATAAAAAATTTTACAGAAAATGCTTCCCACGAAATTCAAACTCCGCTGGCTATTATAAAATCCAAGCTTGAATTATTAAGCCAGTCAGAGAACCTGAAAGAAGAACAAATGAATATTATTCAGTCAGTATACGAAGCTGCCAACAGGTTATCCAAATTAAACCAGTCATTAATCTTACTTACTAAAATCGATAATAACCAGTTCAAACAACGAGAAGAAGTGAATATCAATGACCTGCTTAACAAACACCTTTTTAATTATGAAGAACTTATTGCAGCAAAATCAATAACCATTAAAAAAAATATAGAAAGCGATGTGAAATTGAACATGAATGAAGCACTCGCCGAAATATTGATCTCCAATCTTATCACGAATGCCATTAAACATAACATTGATAATGGAATTATTCAAATTACTTTAACCGCTAATCGTTTATCCATTTCAAATACAGGGTTACCATTACAAAATGATCCATCAGAATTATTTGAAAGATTTAAAAAGGATGCAACAGGTTCGGAGTCATTAGGATTAGGATTATCAATCATAAAGAAGATCTCAGAAATATACGGGTATCATATAGATTATGGCTATACAGGCTCAATGCATATTACCAGCATTGATTTGAGTAATTCCTGATGCGGTCTTCAAATTTCCACCAGAATCGATTTATAGATTTGGTCATTAATAATGAAAGAAAATGAAAACATCATTAAATATTCTTTTCCTCTTGTTTGCGTTAAGCAATATTTCTCTTGCCCAAAAAGAGAAAGAAATCAATAAGCGAATAAAAGTTCCTTCAACTGTTATGTCAGCTTTCGCTGTAAAGTATCCAGGTGCATCCAAAGTAACCTGGGAAAAAGAAGATGGTAACTATGAAGCAAATTGGGGTGGAAAATCCGGAGAAGATAACTCAGTGCAATTTACACCGGGAGGGAATTTTATTGAGATGGTAACTGCCATCCCGGTAAATCAACTTCCTTCACCCGTAATTGTATATGTAAAAAAACATTATAAGGGTGCTGCTATTACCGAAGCCGGAAAAGTAACGGATGCAAATGGAAAAATATTTTATGAAGCAGAGGTAAAAAAGAAAGACTTCTTGTTCGATTTGAATGGGAATTTTATAAAATCAGAGTAATTACCAAATTATTACCTGGTATTTTATGATTAATATTAATTCAATTGCTGAGCATGTGATCGCACTGCTAAAATATAAACTCCCTGCAACGCTAACCTACCATAACTTAGATCACACTTCAGATGTTGTTACTGAATGCACAGTAATAGCCACGGAAGAAGGTATTAGAGATCAGCAAACACTTCATGAGCTGCAGGTTGCGGCATTATATCATGATACCGGTTTTTTATATGCCTACAAAGG
>JADMIO011478733.1_pt1 | contig 14556 bp, 16 predicted proteins | sample 8958161 | NCBI WGS metagenome assembly JADMIO01 (sample SAMN16585339, study PRJNA669376) | soil metagenome | isolation source: Crop rotation soil | place: USA: Cullars Rotation, Alabama | collected 2011 | reverse complement strand
CTCATCGCCCGGATTGACCCGACGCAAACTATCCGGCAGAAGGCCGCTCAGGAAGCGGGCGTCCAGTCCGCCGAGATGCAGGTGGCGCAAAGCGCAACCTCAGTTGCATGGCAGAAGGCCACCCTCGAGGCCGATATCGAGCTGCGCAACGCCGATGTCCGGCAAGCTCAAGCCGTTCTCGATCAACTGCTCTCCGGTTCGCGGCCGCAGGAAATCCAACAAGCCGAAGCTGCTGTATCGGACGCTCGCACGCAACATGCGCAGGCAAAGGCCGACTGGGACCGGGCGCAGACACTCTACAAGAACGATGACATTTCGAAAGCCCAGTACGATCAGGCGCAGACGCGGTTCAATAGCACCGCCGCGACGCTCCGGCAGCTCGAGGAACGCTTGGCGATGGTCAAGGAAGGTCCCCGTAAACAGGAGATCGAAGGCGCTCGCGCTGCCCTGGCTCGCGCTCGGGCCGCTTTGAAGGTGAGTGAGGCCAACCGGCTGGAGATCCAGCGCAAAGAACAGGATCTCGCTACCCGGCGAGCTGAGGTCGAGCGTGCGAAAGCGAACCTCGGTGTCACGCAGGCACAACTCGATGACACCTCGGTGTACTCGCCCATCGGAGGCGTTGTCCTCACGAAATCGTCAGAGATCGGGGAAGTTCTGGCGGCGGGATCGACGGTCGTGACCGTCGGCGACCTCGACCATCCCTGGCTCCGCGGCTACATCAAGCAATCCGACCTCGGCCGGATCAAACTCGGTCAAAAAGTGAAGCTCACGAACGACTCGTTCCCCGGCAAGGTCTACGAGGGCCGCGTGTCGTATATCGCTTCCGAAGCCGAATTCACGCCGAAGCAGATTCAGACGCAGGAAGAGCGCGTGAAGCTCGTTTACCGCATCAAGATCGATGTCGATAACCCGGCCCACGAATTGAAATCCAACATGCCGGTCGACGCGGAGATCCTGCTGTAAGCAGGGATCGGAACATGGCGCAGCCGATCATTGACGTCCGAGGAATCACACGGCGGTTTGGCTCCGTAACCGCGGTCGACCACGTGAACATCGAAATCCCGGCGGGCGAGATCTTCGGCCTCGTCGGACCGGACGGCGCCGGCAAAACAACCACTCTACGAATCCTTTGCGGCCTGATGGATCCCACCGAAGGCCAGGCTTTCATCGCCGGACACGATGTTCGGAAGGACGTTGACGCCGTCAAGGATCAGATCGGATATATGGCGCAGCGGTTCGGCCTCTACGGAGATCTCACGGTGGAAGAGAACATGGATTTCTACGCCGACCTCTTCGGTCTTGTCGGACCGCAGCGCGTGGAGTTGAAGTCGCGATTGCTGCGCATGACGCGGATGGAGCCCTTTCGCGCGCGGCCCGCCGCGAAGTTATCCGGCGGGATGAAGCAAAAGCTCGCTTTGATGTGCACACTCCTGCACCATCCGCGAATCCTGTTCCTCGACGAACCGACCAACGGTGTAGACCCGGTTTCCCGCCGCGATTTCTGGGCAATCCTTTACCAGTTAGTCAAGGATGGCCTGACGGTGCTGGTGACCACGGCCTATCTCGATGAAGCCGAACGTTGCGGCCGTGTTGCGCTGATGCACAAGGGCAGGCTGATCCGTTGCGATACCCCGGCCGCGCTTCGGTCCGGTCTGGAAGAACGCTGCTATGAAGTGTTCTCTCCGAATCAGAGGGCGACTCGCGAGCGATTGGAGTGGCTGCCAGGGGTTCTCAGTGTCGAGCCCTCGGGTCCGTCGCTGCATCTCTTCCTTATTCCTCACGAAACAACGATCGAGACGCTGAAAGACGCCGTCGAATTGAAAGGTCTTGGCCCCATCGAATTCCGTGAGATCCGGCCCTCGCTCGAGGATGTTTTCATCGCGCTCATCCGGAAGGAAGAAGGGCCTCATGTCCGGGCCGCTTAAAGAAACTGGCTTCGCCGTCGAGACGCACGATCTCGTCAAACGCTTTGGCGATTTTGTTGCTGTCGATCACGTTTCGCTCCGCGTAACCCGCGGCGAAATTTTTGGCTTCCTCGGACCCAACGGGGCGGGGAAGTCGACCACAATCCGGATTCTCTGCGGTTTGCTGTCGCCGACGCTGGGTGATGCCCAAGTCGCCGGCTTTGATGTTGCGACCGAGCCGGAACAGATCAAGCGCAACATCGGCTACATGTCGCAGAAGTTCTCGCTCTATGACGATCTGACGGTCGAGGAGAACATCGAGTTCTTCGGCGGCGTTTACGGTGTCCCACCGAAGCGCCTACAGGAGCGCAAAGAATACGTTCTGGAGATGGCGGGTCTGGAGGAAAAGCGCTCGACCATGACCCGGCTGCTCGCGGGTGGTTGGAAGCAAAGGCTGGCGCTTGGCTGCGCGATTCTTCACGAGCCGCCAATTCTCTTCCTGGATGAGCCGACCTCCGGCGTGGACCCCATCGCCCGGCGGAGCTTCTGGGAGCTGATCTACCAACTTTCCGGGGCCGGGCACACGATCTTCGTCAGTACCCACTACATGGATGAGGCCGAGTACTGCCATCGCGTCGCCTTGATGTACCGCGGGAAAGTCATCGCCCTGGGTACGCCCGCCGAGCTGAAGCAGTCGCTCGAATCCCACCCCATCCTGTACTTGGAGTCTTCGGACGTAGGGGGCGCGATGAACGCGCTCGTCGGCAAGCCCGGCATCCTCGACTCGGCCGTATTCGGGGCCGGGCTGCACGTAATGGTCGAAAATCCCGAACTGGCCGAGACGGCGATCCACGCCGCGTTGGATGCGCAAGGCATCAACATCCGCCAGTTGGAGCGAATCCAGCCCTCAATGGAAGACGTTTTCGTGGCGTTGATCGAGGAAGAGGAGAAGAGGGCTGCATGAGTTTCCGCCGCGTAAAAGCGATCGCTCGGAAAGAATTCCTGCATATCCTCCGGGATCCGCGCAGCCTTGCCATGGCCCTCGCGCTGCCGTTGATGATGTTGCTGATGTTCGGATGGGCGCTGAGCCTGGACGTCGACCAGATCCCGACAATTGTTTACGACCGCGATCACACGCCGGAGAGCCGCGCTCTGATTCGCGAGTTCAGCGGATCGCGTTATTTCCAAATCGTCGCCTTCGCCGACGGTGAGAAGCAGGTGAACGCATCCATCGACCGCAGCCGCGCACTTCTGGGCGTGATGATCCGCGAGAATTTCGGCAAAGACCTGAATGCCGGCAGGGATGCCGACGTTCAACTCCTGTTCGACGGCAGCGATTCCAACACGGCTTCCATCGCGCTGGGCTATGCAACGGCGCTCGTCCAGACCTACGGCTTCGAGTTGAAATCGAAGGCGCAGATCAAGAAGGGCGGAGGTGAGATGAAGACTCCGGTCGAGACTCGTCTGCGAGTGTGGTACAACCCGGACCTGAAGTCGCGCAATTTCATTGTTCCCGGACTTACTGCCACCATCCTGATGATCATCGCCAGTCTCCTGACGTCGCTGACCATCGCCCGCGAGTGGGAGACCGGCACCATGGAACAGTTGCTCTCGACCCCCGTTCGACCCGCGGAACTGGTTCTCGGAAAACTGTCGGCGTACTTCGCACTTGGAATGACAGACCTGATCATCTGCCTGGTCGTCGGCGTATTCATCTTCGGCGTTCCGTTGAAGGGCGACCCTTTGATGCTATTCCTGGCTTCCTGCGTGTTCCTGTTCGGGGCGCTCTGCTGGGGAATCATGCTCTCCGCATCCACCCGCTCGCAGCTGATGGCGTACCAGCTGGGTACGATGACGTCTTTTCTTCCGTCGTTCCTTTTATCCGGCTTCATCTACTCCATCCAGAACATGCCAGCCGTTGTCCAGGCCGTGACGTACATCGTACCCGCCCGATACTTCATCGCGATCATGCGGGCGATCTTTCTGAAAGGCGTCGGGCTATCCATCTTTCTCGGTGAGATGGCGTTTCTGACGATTTATGCCGTAGTCGTCTTTCTGATCGCGAGCCGCAAGATGAGGCAGAAGATCGCATGAGACAACGACTGAGAAATATCATCCGTAAAGAGTTCCGCCAGGCCCTGCGCGACCCCCGCCTCCGCTCAATGCTGTTCGTGCCGCCCATTGTGCAGCTCATCATCTTCGGCTTCGCGGCGAATCTGGATGTGGAACATGCGCGAATCGCCTGGATGGATCTCGATCGTACCCAGCAAAGTCGTGAACTTCTGAGCAACTTCGAGGGATCCGGCCGGTTCGATATCCTGGCGACTCCGTCATCGGACGTCGAGATGCAGCGCCTCTTGGATCATAGCGACGTCGACGGCGTCGTACGCGTGCTGCCGGGCTTCGGGCGGGACATCGATCGCGGCAGGACGACCTCGGTTCAAGTGTTGGTGGACGGCACCAACTCCAACACAGCTTCACTCGTGGGCAGTTTCGCGTCGCAGGTGATTGCGCGCTATTCGAACGTAGTGCTCCAAAAACAGCAGATGGAGAAAATGGTCGGTCGAACCTCGGCCTCCGGCGGACCCATTCATCCCACGATTCCGCAACTCGACGCTCGCCCGCGAGTTTGGTTTAACCCCGATCTGAAGAGCAGGAACTACTTCGTCCCTGGCATCGTGGTCAATATCATCACGCTCGTTACCCTGATGCTGACCGCCATGGCCATCGTTCGCGAGAAGGAGATCGGCACCATGGAACAGTTGATGGTGACGCCGATCCGCCCCCTGGAACTGATCCTCGGAAAGACGCTTCCATTTGCGCTGGTCGGACTCTTCGATACGTTTCTCGCGGTCGTCGTCGCGCGTCTTCTGTTCCACATCCCCTTTCTTGGCAGCGCCTGGCTCCTGTTGCTTGCCTCGTTGGCGTTCCTGCTGACGACCCTCGGGTCGGGGCTGTTTATCTCCACTCTTGCCCGGACACAGCAGCAAGCGATGATGTCCACGTTTTTCTACTTCCAGCCCGTCTTCATGCTGAGCGGCTTTACCTTCCCAATCCGCAACATGCCTGCAGTGATTCAGTGGGTGACCTACCTCAATCCCGCCCGCTATTTCATGGAAGTGGTGAGAGGGATCTTCCTGAAGGGCGCCGGAATCGACGTTCTGTGGCCACAGTTGGTGGCCCTGACGATCTTCGGGATCGCCATCCTGGGTTTAAGCGCGATTCGTTTCCACAAGAAATTGGACTGACGGCCGAAAGAATGTAGTTTTCACCGTTACCCTCCTGTATTCTGTAAAGGTATATGCAGGGGAACCCAAAGGTTATTGCCAAACTGAACGAGGCTCTTAAGGAAGAGCTGACTGCGATCAACCAGTACTTCCTTCACGCCGAAATGTGTGAGAACTGGGGCTACGACAAGCTGGGCGACTACATCAAGAAGCAGTCCATCGACGAGATGAAGCACGCCGAGGCGCTGATCGAACGAATCCTGTTCCTGGACGGAACACCCGCAATGACCGAGTTGATGACACTCAACATCGGTCAGAACGTGAAGGCCCAGCTCGAAAACGACCTCAAACTCGAGATCGGCGCGGTGGGCATGTATAACGAGGCCGTCAGATTGTGCCGCGACGAGGGCGATAATGCGTCGCGGGAGCTGATGGAAAAGCTGCTCAAGGATGAAGAAGAACACGTCGACTGGCTTGAGGCTCAAGTCCACCAGATCAAAGAAATGGGCTACGAGCGGTATCTGAGCCAACAGATTCGCGAGGAGAAGTAACGCATCGGATCGTAATTTCTGCCACCACTCTCTGCTTCAATGTCGGCGTAAACCCTTTGGTTTGCGCCGATTCTGTTTTGGCGCGCCATTTGCTTCTGATGTAGCGGAGGACGAAATGAAACTACGTTACATGCTTGCCGTTGGCGCACTATCCTGCGGGCTCGCCAATCTGCCACTTCTGGCGCAGGACGATAAGCCGATCAAAGAGGATGTCAAAGACGCAGGCAAATCGACGAAGCATGCGGTGAAGAAGAGCGCCCGAAAAGTCAAGAACAAGACGAAGCAGGGCGTAAATAAGGCTGCCGATGCGACTCAGCGAGGCGCGGAGAAGGTGAAAGACAAGACTCAGTAGGAAAGTTCCGGCAGGCCGTGCGGTCGATCGGATAGCCTAGAGACTTATGGCCGCAAAGCTGGAGGGGATTTTCACCCCAACGCTGGTGCCCCTCGATGATCGGGGTCGCATCAACGAACCGGAGTTGCGACGGTTCTTCTCCTGGCTGATAGAAAAAGGGGTACACGGGTTGTACCCCAATGGGTCGACGGGTGAGTTTACCCGTTTGACAGCTGAGGAACGCCGCCTGATCGCCCGAGTCGCCTGTGAAGAGGCGAAGGGCCGTGTTCCCGTGCTCGCCGGAGCGGCGGAAGCGAACGTGCGCGAGACACTGGCTGCGTGCGAGACATACTTCGAATTCGGCGCGCGCGCCGTCGCGATCGTCTCTCCCTTTTATTACAGGCTGTCCTCCGAATCTCTCTACGCCTACTTTGCCGAGATTGCGCGGGAATCCCCGATTGATGTCACCCTTTACAACATTCCTATGTTCGCGACGCCCATCGAGGTGCCGATCATCCGCCGTCTCGCCGAATTCCCGCGGATCATAGGCATCAAGGACTCCTCCGGCGATCTCGCGTTCATGATGCGCATGATCGCAGCGGTGCGTCCAAGTCGCCCGGATTTTTCGTTCATGACCGGATGGGAAGCCGTGCTCGCGCCCATGTTGATGGTTGGCTGCGACGGTGGAACCAATGCGAGCAGCAACGTCGTTCCGGAGGTTACGCGAACAATCTATGAGCTGACCAAGGCCGGCCGCTTCGACGAAGCGATGCGATGGCAGTATCGAATCCTCGAGTTGTTCGACGCGATGTTATTCCCGTTCGAGTTTCCCGATGGATTTCGCGCCGCCGCCGAGTTACGAGGCTTTCGGTTTGGCAGAGGACGCCAGCCCATGACAGCAGCGCAGCAGCAGGACCGCACCGCGCTGGAGGGTGTGTTGCGATGCATCCTCTCGGATTTTGGATTGGTAGCGCCTCCCGCAACCGGGTGCGCACCGCGGACCGGTCTGCCGGCTGAAGATAAAATCGCCCAGATCGTGTTCGGCGTCATGCGGGAGTTGGAAGAGAGGGGCGTCGTCTGGCCGAAGCCCTAGCCTTAATCGAGGTCGGCGGCTGGTCGCCCGCGATGGTGATCCTTGACGCCATGGAGAAGATGGCCGGAGTGCGGATCCTCCAAACGGAGCTCAACGACCTGCCGGGCGTATGCATCAAGATGGTCGGTCCGCTGGCGGATATTCGGGCTGCGGCGGACGCAGCGGAATCCGCCGCGGAGCGGATGCACGTGCCGGTGGTTCGCGATGTGATTCCATCGCCGGACTCCGGTTCAGCGGCGGCGTACGAAGCGGCAGTCGACTATCAGCCGCTGTTTGAACAGGCGACCGTGAATAAACCGGAAGTTTCAGGAACGGGAAGGGGGAGGCGAGTGCCGGAACAAGCGGGTTATGCTGTTGGCTTCATCGAGACGCAGGGTTTCACGGCCGTCTTCGAAGCGATCGATACGGCTTTGAAGACCGCGGCAGTGGAGGTCCTGGCCCGCGAAAAACTGGGCGGAGGCTACATCACAGTGGTGATCAAGGGAGACGTCGCGGCCGTAACTGCGGCCATCGACGCGGGCAAGACGAAGGTTGAGGGCCTGGGCAGGCTCATCGCTGCCCATGTGATCCCCAGTCCTTCGACCGGCGTCTTGTCGCTGCTACCTAAGCTCATAGCTTGAACTTTTTCGCGATGACCGCCAGAGTTTCGTCCCGTTGGCCCTTGCTCCAGGCGTCCTGAATCTGTTCCTCGGGCAATTCAGCAACCCGGCCCAGGATGATATAGGCCGGAAGCGCGTGCGCGAGATGATGCCATCGCGCCATTTCATAAAGCGATTGTAAAGCTCGTTCGCGCAGTTGATCGAGCGTGCTCTTGTCACGCGATTCCGTCAGGTTCACCAGGGCGACTGCCGCATTGTTGCGATCGGTCCAGATGAGCGAGTTCAGCATCTCGATAAACCACGTGGGTTCGATTTTGAGGCCTGCCTCCGGATGCAGTTTGGAATAGACGCCCAGAGCCGCCATTGCGCGAATCGCATTCGCCCGTACCGTCTCGTCTGCGTCCTTCAGCGCATACTGCAGATCGTCGACGACTTGCGACTTCTTCTCCGCGTATCCGATAACATAAGCGGCGATGGCCCGCTGCTCGTCATCTCCTGAGGTGCGCAGGACACTGCGCAGTTCTTTTTGATACCTCGTCGACAGCCCGACGAATCGCAGCTGGACATCCCGCGCTTCCGGGTCGGCCATCAGCGAGTGGCCGTTTGTAAGGTCCTCGGCCGTGGAGCCTCGACGCACGGCGGCCTGGACAGCGCTCAGGAAGCTTCGATACGAATCAACGATGTCATCGGGCAGATGGAGATCGTTTTCGGGTGGCTCGCGGAGTTCGAAATGCGGCGCTCCCTTTTCCTCAATACCGACGTAGAGAATGACGCCGCCTTGGTCGTCGCAGCAGGTCGCCTCCAGGCGCGCTTCGACCACGCCGGAGACTTCCGCAAGCCGATCCTCGGCGTCTCCTTTGGACCGGGGCAAAGGATCGCCTGGTTTGACCCCCAGAGCGGCGCGTAGTTTGGTCTCGGAAACCTTATGAACGCCGTAGAACTCGATGGATCCGATCTTCGGCGTCTGCCCGTACAAAGCCGTTGCGAGCAGTATCGAAAGCCATAGCGGTCGCAAGTGCTTTAGACGTGTCAGGCAGTCTAAGGGCTACGCCTGTTTTTCCGCGATCGGACCGATGATCGGCAACACGTAACGTTCGTTGTTGTAGGCCTTGTACATCAAGAAGATCCAGACCGCGGCGCAGAGCAGGAAGTAGACCTGGTGCAGCCTCCACCAGATGTACGCCCAGGTATACCATCCCCCGATCGAAGTGAAGATTCCAAACAGGATCTGCAGCGCGATCTCGCCAACCACCAAGACCAGGAAAATCAGGATCGATTGCATCGCGTGAAAACGCACTGTCTTGTTCCGATTGTAGGGCTCCAGGAACAAAAACAGCACGCCTGTGATAATCAGTCCCAGATAGCAAAGCGCGTTCACGACGTTCTCAGCCATCGGCGCCGAGGTGGACATCGACGGTCCTCCCATCGGCTGTCCGGGCTGCGAGTACGCGGGTCCGGGAGGCGGCTGAGGCGGCGCTGCCGGCGCGGGGCCGGATGTCACCGTAGTACCGCATTCGGGACAGAACTTTCCTTCAACTTTTGCGCCACAATTCGGGCAGAATGCCATTCGTCTCCTCCAACGGATGAATGATACTGGAACGAGTCTCGTAAATCAATGAGATGGAAAGCTGATCTTACGCTGCCCCGTTGTGGCGCAGGAGGCCCGTGTAGGCGAGACGGACAAAGCCGTCCCCCTTCTTGCCCTTGTTCCACTTTTCATCCAGGTCCTTCGTCGGCGCTGCCGCGACGGCTTCATCAAGCGTCTTGCCCTGCTTCGCCATTGCGGCGAGCCGGTCATGGATCGTGGCGAGCATGTCGCGGCTCGCTTTGAGATCCTCTTTCGATGCCAGTGCGCCATGTCCTGGAATGATCCGCGTTTTTGCATCGCCAACCTTCAGCAGAGTGTCGGAGGCGGCCGCCATTCCGCCAATCCAGCCGCCAGTGGAGTAGTCGATGAACGGATAGCTTCCGTTGAAAAACAGATCGCCTGTGTGCACTACGTTGGGTCCCGGGAAGAACAGGTACGCGTCGCCATCCGTGTGGGCCGGCGGCACGCTCTTGTACTCGATCGCCTCGCCGTGCGTCATCTTGCCGCCGCTGGTGAATGTCTCCGCCGGAAGACCCTCGGGTTTCAGCGGTTCGACCACGCGATTCAGCGCTTCCATTGTGATTCGTGAACTGAGGCGCTTCTTCACGTTCTCGTGCGCAATAATCTTCACTCCCGCCTTTCCGAGTTCTTCATTGCAGCCGACGTGATCCAGGTGCCAGTGCGTGTTGAATACCACGTTGAAATTGTGAGCGTCCACCTGCTCCTTTACCGCCGCAAGCAGTTCTGCGGCGCGATTCGCAAAGCCGCCGTCGATCATCATTAAACCGTTGCGGTCGATCACGATGGCGATGTTTCCGCCATCTCCGGCCACGAGTGCCAAGCGGTCAGAGAGCTTCGTTGCTTGAATCGGCGTTTGATTCTGTGCGAACGCCAGGGACATACCGGCCGGGGCGGCAATGAGGGCGCGCAGGAAGTCCCGGCGATGCGTGAGGAAGCTGGGCATGGATGCAGGTTACCACGCGTGCTTTACAACTCTTAACTCCGCAAACGGCGACGAGCCCAGGCTATGAGGGTTTATCAGCATGGAGGTTGCAGGAGACTTATGAAGTCGTGAGACCGTTCGCGCCGCTGGCCTGACCGCGGCCTACTGTATCGCCCAAGCCCTGGCGGATCCGGAAGCCCACCGGATCCGCAAACCATGGTTCAGATGAAAGTCAGCCATCTAACCGCTCTCATGAGCTTGACCGACGAGCAGAAATCGACGGCGACGTCCATCTTCACAGATGCGGTGACTGCCCAGTCGCGACTCGCTTCCGTAGCGGTAAAGGTAGGCGACAGCGCTGCGATTGATCAGTTGGCTGCGGCGATTGGAACGGTCGGAGGACAGCTGACCGCGATCAACGCGAAAGCGGACGCGGCGTTCTATTTGATTCTGACCGTTGACCAGCAATCGAAATTGGAATCGATGCCTTTCGGGCACGCCCCGGCCAAGAGGCGCTCCTGGCCCGTCGGGCCGTCCCGGACCGCAACCCCGCTGAAGCCGGGCCACGTTCGGATCGGAGTAGCCTGACCCCGCTCCCTGATCCGAACGCCGAGCTTCACATGAGGTTATGCGGCCGTGCAGACGTAGTCCCGGCTGGCAAGTTCCGGTTAATGAGCTAAATGATATTGTTTTCGAACCGCTGCTGTCGGACGCTTAAAACGTGAATCCAAGACCGATTTCGACTTGCCCCTTGCGCGTCAACGTGGAATCTCCATTGAACGAATACCCGCGCCACATTGTGTAGCGGGCTTCTGGAGTCACGTGGATGTTGAAATCATCCGTAAAACGCATGCCCAGTCCGAACACAGTGCCCAGGAGATTGCGTTTAGTCGACGCCGGCGCGGTGCTGTAGGTCACATTGTCCTCCGGATCGATGACCGCGCTATTCGTTTTCACGTTGCCAACATGACGCAGCGTTGCTCCCCCTGAGAAATAGATTTTCGAGAGGACGCCGCTACTCCGCAGCCCCTGAAACCGGAACATCAGCGGAATGTCCCAGAAGTTCGCTTCGGTAAATTCGTTGGTCGTCGTGAGTTTTCGCTCATCGGCCGTGGTAGCGGTATTGTCTGTGCCGACGTAGAGATTCGTAATCTTGGAATAGCGGACGTGCGTATACAACGCCTCAGCGCTAAACAGAATATGCCGTGTCAGCACCAGTTCCAGTGTGAGTCCTCCGCCGAACTGCCGCCCGAAAGGCGTCGTCTGGTAGGTGATGCTCTCGACTGGATTCGGATACGAGACTGTCTGCGTCCGGCTCTGAATCAGCTCCCACGGGAAACCCCGCACGCGGAACCCGAAGGAGAATCGCTTCTCCCGCTGCTGTGACTCGCGGATCTTCTCCGGTTTGGAACTGCTGGACGGTTGATCGGAGGTCTGGGCGTTCAGATTCGCCATGGTGAACAGGCCCAGGCTGCAAAGGGCAGTCCCGATGAGGCGAGCGGGCAGATGGTATCTCATATCAGTCACAGCTGCTTGGATCGTACTCCTTGAGTTTATCCGACTCAGTAACTCAATATAAACCCCGTCGGCGCTCTCCGGATGCGGGTTCCGGTTTAGAATTCATAGTGCCGCCCGAATTTCTCGCGGCGCATTCCTTAGAGGGGGAGTCCATCACAATGCACGGTTATGGAGCAGCAGACATTGCTCGTTCATTTCGCACCGTCCGAGCGAATACGATTAAGATCGCAGAAGAGATCCCGGCAGATCAGTACAGCTATCGCCCGGCCGACGGAACCCGCACGATAGCCGAAGTACTTGCTCACGTGGCGCTTTCACCCAGATGGCAGCAGAAGCTGCATTCCCAGGGTGTGACCGCTGTCGACTTTTCACAGTTCGCTTCGATCATGCAGCAGATCGCGAGCGACGAGGCGGCGCTCGCCCAGTCAGGTAAGGACGGAATTCTGGAATCGCTCCGCAATGGAGGAGAGGACCACGTCGCATGGCTCGCCGGTCTATCAGACGCGACCCTGGCCGAGCGCGTACACTTCCCTCCGCCGGTGGAGCCGTCCAGCAAAACGCGTTTCGAAATGCTGCTATCCGTTAAAGAGCACGAGATGCATCATCGCGCGCAGTTGATGGTGATCGAACGCCTGATTGGCATTACTCCGCACCTGACGCGGGAGATGCAGGCGCGTATGGCGCAGATGCAGCAAACCCAATCGCAGAGCGCGTAACATATCAGGCCGGCGGCGGGCCGCTGGAGTGGCGGATCAGCAATTCCGGCTTGTACTCGTGGACTTCCACCGTCGCCTCGCCGCCGGCTTCGATCGCATGCAGTAAGAACCCCGCGGCCATGGACCCCAATTCCCGCCTGGGCCAATCGATCGTGGTGAGATACGGACTGGGATGGTACACGCCTTCGATATTTCCAGCCCCCACGACCGAGATGTCTTCGGGAACGCGCAAGTTCGCTTCCCGGCACGCGTAAATTGCGCCGATCGCCAGAGTATCGTTCGCGGCGAAGATCGCGGTAGGCCGTTCACCGGCTGCCAGGATTTTCTGCATGGCGCGGCGGCCCTCCTCGAGTTCGAAACTGATTGCGCGCGGCGTCCACTCCGGCTCGGGACGGAGTTCATGTGTCCGCATAGCCTTCTGGTAGCCTCGGCGCCGCAGTGTGGCGGTGCTGAGCGGCGGACCTGCGATGTGGCCAATTTTTCGATGTCCCAACTGGATCAGGTGCTCCGTCGCCATGAACCCTGCGTCGAGATCATCCAATCGGACTGACGAGCACTTGAATGCCGGAAAGAACCGGTCGATCAAGACGAACGGGACCCCTCGCTTGCGCAGTTCCAGGAACGGCGCTGGTGACCGCTCCGGCTGCACCGGCGCCACGACAAGACCGTCAATCTGGTTTGCAATCAGGGCTCGAATCTCTGCCTGCTCCCTCTCCGGATCGCTTCGGGAGTGGCACAGCATGATGTCGAAGCCGGCCTTTTCGAGGACTTCCTCCAGACCGCCGATGACCTCCGCGAAAAATGAGTGGGAAATTTCCGGGATCACCACTCCCACCATCTGCGAACGCTGCGTCACCAGGCTGCGAGCCCATCGGTTCGGATGATACCCAATGGCGACGGCGCAGTCGCGCACTCGCTTTCGCATTTCATCGCTGACGTCTGACTTGCCGTTCAGGGCCCGCGATACCGTCATCGCGGAAACGCCAAGTTTGTTCGCGATATCGACGATGGTGGGCGCGGCCTTAGCTGTCCTCGCCATCGCGATTCGCCCTTGACTTCATTACGCTCATGATGCAATATTATGCCATCTCGGTTCCGTTAACGTTATCGTAGTTTGAGGTTGCGCTCGAAATTCTGATGTAGTCAAAAAAATCGGAGAAGCCCTTCCACTGAAGGGCGCGAGGTTGACCATGGTTCATCCGAAAATTCGGATTGCGGTATTCGTGTGTACGCTCGCCATCGTTGGCGCGAGCGTTTTGAACGCCCAGTCTGCGACCGGCGAAGTGAACGGCACAATCAATGACCGCTCCGGAGCCGCTGTACCCAATGCCACGGTCCGGTTGACCAACCAGGGGACGGGAATCGCGGAGCAAGCGACCACCAATGCTTCGGGGTACTTCGTATTCATCAATGTTCGACCAGGGTCCTACACCCTCGACGTCGAGGCGCAGGGCTTCAAAAAAGCCCAGGTCCCGGTTTTTGAGCTTTCCGTAAACCAGACTCTGAAACAAAATATCGCGCTCGACATTGGCGCCCTAAACGAGTCGGTGACGGTGACCGCGGAAGCGCCGCTTCTCCAGCAGTCCTCCAGCGAATTAGGCACCGTCATTAGCGAGACAGCCGTACGCGAGCTGCCATTGAATGGGCGCAACTTCACCCAGCTTCTCATTCTCACCCCCGGTGCGAACCCTGTTTCGACCGCGCAGGGCTCGGGCGTTGGCTTCCAGGATGCCGGCCTCACCGGTATTCCGAATACGCTGATCTTTAAGCCGTCGCTCCATGGACAACAGAACCGTTCCGTACTGTATTACCTGGACGGGATTATCAACACCGATTTTCGCGGTTCCGTCTACGGCGTCCTCCCCATCATCGATGCGGTGGAGGAGTTCAAGGTCCAATCTCATAACGAGAAAACGGAATTCGGCGGGGTTCTCGGCGGCGTCGTGAACCTTGTGTCTAAGTCCGGTACGAACTCCTATCATGGCTCCGGGTGGGAGTTCGTTCGAAACAACGCGTTCGACGCGCGAAACCCCTTTCCAGCACAGTGGGATCCGAAGCTTGGAATTCACGTGACTTGAAGTCGCGG
>JADMIO011583483.1_pt1 | contig 14558 bp, 10 predicted proteins | sample 8958161 | NCBI WGS metagenome assembly JADMIO01 (sample SAMN16585339, study PRJNA669376) | soil metagenome | isolation source: Crop rotation soil | place: USA: Cullars Rotation, Alabama | collected 2011 | reverse complement strand
CCGTTCCCGCCGCCGTTGCCGTTCTCTTCCGCCGCCGCCTGCTCGGCGGTGCGGAGCTCGGCGTTGGTCTTTGCCTCGGCGGCGTCGTCCTGCTCGCGGGTCGTGAGATATTTCGGGAGGTGATCGGCGATGTACTGGAATCGTTTTGCGTTGAACTCGGCGAACGCCTTGTCGCCGGTCGCTTCGTACGCCGCCACCATGCCGGCGTACGCGACGCCGATCGGGTAGCCGATCAATCCTTGCCGGCGCTCGTTGCGGCCGGGGTTGGCGTCCTGTTTCCCGGTCGGCACGGATGCCCATGCGTCGAGCCGGTCACGCACGTGCTGGAGCGTCGACGTGATCTCGGCGACCCGCGGAATGCGGTAGGGCACCGTGTACTGCGGCTGCGTCGACGGATCGACGATGGCGGCGGCGGCTGTTGGCGCGGTCGTCGGTTCCGCCGCGAACGACGGGATCGTGCCGGCAAGCGAGAGGGACGCCGCCGCCGCGGCGGCCAGCGCGAGACGACTCGATGACATTGCGTGCGTGCGGTGCTGCATGTGCGGATCAGTTCCTTTCCCTTGCGTTCGAATCCTTCCCGTTGACCAGGAAGTGGATGATGCGGACGGCGGTGCCTTTGCTCTTTTCGTTGTGGCTCGCCGCGACGCGCAGCTGCAGGTCGTGCGGCCCGTCGGGCAGGCCGGCTGCCAGCACCTGTGCCCACGGCAGATGGAGCTTGGCGCTCCACTTTGTATAGAGGTCACAGGTTTTTGTTGTCCCGCCGTCGACGCTGTATTCGACGACGCCGGCGTCCGGCCCCGACGCGACAAAAATGCCGGCGGTCGTCCCGTTGAACTTCAGGTGTAACGTGGCCCCGGGTTGATCGGCAACCAGCGCGGGGACGTTCACGAACCCCGGCCGGGTGCCGGCCCCGTCGGTGGGCCTCCAGTCGTCGATTAGCCGCCAGCCGTCGTCGTGCTCGGCTACGGATGGAGAGACGAGGCGGCCGTCGAAGTAGCTGCCGGCGTCGAGCGGTTTATCCGGCACGTCGTGCGGCTGCGGTTTCGCGTCCGTCGCCACTGGCGTTGCCCAGGCGGCATTGAACAGCCGGCCGATCGCGTTCGCGTACAGCCGGTGCCCGAACGGCGACGGGTGAAGGTCTTTGAAATCCTTCTCCCACGTGAACTCGCCTGCCTTAATCCGCTCAGTCACCTCTTGCGCCAGGTTGATCGACGGCACACCGTAATATGCCGCGACCTTCTCGTGCGAGGCGATGACCGGCGGCGTTCCCCCCTGGCGGATGATTTCCATCTTCGGCGGGTCGACGAAGTGCAGCATCACCACGTCCGTCAGCGGGTTGGCCAGCCGCGCCTGGCGGACGATGCCTTCCATTCCGCGTACCTGCTCGATCTCATTCTGCCCGTTCACCTCGTCGTTGACGGCGGCCTCTTCGAACAGCAGGTCGACCGGGCCGCGAGCCAGTACGTCGCGTGCGAAGCGAAACGCCCCCGGCGTCGAGCCAGTCGACGGGATGCCGGCGTTGATGAAATCAAACTTCGTGTTCGGAAATCGCCGCTGCAGGTCCTCGCAGACCAAGTCGCGCCAGCCCTTCATGTTCGTAATCGAACCGCCGAGGAAGACGACTCGGCCGGTGTGCTCGCGCTCGAACTTGATGCGGCTGTTGTCGAGCGGGGAACGAAGGACGAAGTAGTCGTAGCCGTAGGGTGTGTTCGGTGTCTTCACGGGCAGATCCGACGGGCCAGTGGTGTGGGCGAGCACAAAGTTCACGATCGGCGTCGGATTGCCAAGGCTGTGCGGGTGGTGGTTGCCGAAGGGCTTGGTGATGACGGTGATGTCCCCGCCGAGCGCCTTGTATCGCTGCTCAACGAGCCGCGTGTTCTGGTCAATTGGCACGACGTCGTCGGCTTCACCGGCGATCGCGAGGATTGGGATGTGCGCGTCGGCTAGCCGGGCCAGGTTGTCGACCGGGTTGAGCTTGTAATCGAGCGCTTCCTGATCGGACTTGAAGCCGTACGCTTCAAGCATGCGGCGCCAATCGGCGGCGTATTTGCCGCTGCGCTGCCCGCCGGGCCAGCTCTTGATGTCACAGACCGGCGCGTCAACGTAGATCGCGGCGACTCGATCCGGATGTCGCGCCGCCCAGTTGAACGCGAACAACCCGCCGCGGCTGAAGCCTTCGAGCACGGTCTTCGGCGATAACCCTATTTCGTGCGTCAGGTGCTCGTAGAACCGGTCCATGTGATCGAGCGCGATCGGCGCGCCGTACATGTTTTGCACGTTCATGTAGGCGACGTGAAACCCGCGAGCCAACAACGCGACGTCCGCCTCTGGCTCGTTGCCGAAGAACTCCGTCCGCCAGATCCAGGGCCGACCCTCTGCCGGCTGGTGCGGCCGCACCAGAATGCACGTGCGCCCGTCGACGGTGAAGTCGTCACGGTCGTAGCCGTTCCAGGTCGACGCGCCGGCCGCGCCGGCCGCGAGCACGAGCACCGGGATCAGGTGACAAAGTGAGCGCATTCGTCGATTACACGAGCGTCGCTACCGGTGCCGAACTGCCGGCATCGCCGCGGCGGCCATGCTACGGGCAATCGATGTCGACCGCCAATTTCACTTGCGCGGCTTCGGTTCCGACAGCGCGTTGGCCGGTTCGAACGCTTCCGGCGGTGAAACCGTGTCGAGGTGCAGCCCGACGGAGCGCATGACGGGGCACGCTCGCGACTTGGTGATCGTGAAGCGGACCTTCGATGCTGTCACCTTCGGAAACCGGTCGAGCTTGCGGTGGCCGATCGTCGTGCCAGTGGCGACCGTCTTCCACTCGCCGCCGACCAGGGCCTCCACCTTGTACTCCTGCACGCGCTGGCCGAGGACGATCGCCTCTTCGCTGCGGAAGACGTTGAACGTCGCGTCGCCCCCGAGGTCGATTTCCAGCGACGCGGTGGTGACGTTGTCGTCCGTCGACCAATACTTGTCGCGCTTCGGATCGATGACGTTCGCTGCGCCGAACGCGGCGGCGTCGTTACCGCGGACGTTGCTCGCCGTCACCGCCTTGCCCACGGCCAGGTCGGTGCCGAAGATCTTGCCGAGGGCGTCGTGGAACTCGTGCAGCCGCTGCACGCATTCGTCGGAGAACTTGCCGCGCTTGTCCGGCGCGACGTTGAGCATCAGGATCGACCCGCGGCCGACCGACGTGTAGTAGAAGTTCAGCAGTGTCGCCAGATCTTTCGGCGGGTTCTCGTCCCAGAACCAGTGGCCGTTCATCATGGTGTCGCACTCGACGGGGAACCAGATCGCTTTGCCACCGGTCGCCGCTCCCGGTTCCTCGCCCGGCGCGGGGTAGACGCACCAGTTGGTGAGCATCGCCTTCGCCTGCTCGTTGCCGACCCAACGCAGGTCTTCCGCGATCGGCTTCACGACCGGCCCCTGCTTGATGACGGCGTTGGGCTGCAGCGTGCGGACCGTCTTAATCACGTCCGGCCACGTCGCGACGTTCGCCTTGTTGCCGTCAAACCACATCTCGTAAACCGGCCCATAGTTGCTCAGCAACTCAGTCAGCTGCTGCTGGTAGAGCCTCGCGTACGCCGGCTTGTCGGTGTCGTAGTTCGGCTGACTGCGGTCCCACGGCGAGCAGTAGATGCCGAGCTTTATCCCGCCTTCGCGACAGGCGTCAGATAGGTCGCGGACGACGTCGCCCTTGCCGTCGCGCCAGTCGCTGCTGGCGACGCTGTGTTTCGTCGTCGCGGTGGGCCAGAGGCAAAAGCCGTCATGGTGTTTGGCGGTGAGGATGATGCCCTTGAAGCCACACTCCTTCGCGACCTGCACCCACTGCTTGCAATCCAGTTCCGTCGGGTTGAACAGTTTCTCGTCCTCCGTGCCGAGGCCCGTGCCGCGGCCGGTGAACGTGTTCATGCCGAAGTGCGTGAACATCGTCAGGTCATCTTCGTGCCACGCGAACTGGGCGGGAGAAGGCAGTGGGGCGAGTGGTTGAGACTCGTCGGCCGCGGCCGCGCATTGCGTCGGCAACCAGAGCGCGGTCGCCCACAGGCCGACCGCGATGATGCGGAGGATGGATTTGGGAAAGTGCGTCCGATTGATTTCGAGCATCCTGCGGCTCCTCACTCGTGACACGGTGCCTCGGCGCCCGGTGCCGGAGGCGTTTGTCACGCTTCAGGTTCATAGCGAGCCGGCCGGCTGCCGTTGATGAGAGGGAAAGGTCTGACCTCGGCGCGCGTCTCAATGGCCGACAAAGTAGACCTTCACGTACGAGTACACCAGCGAAAACGCCCCGACGATCACGCTCGCCCACAGCGTGATCTTCAGAATCCGGATACGATTGGCGATCTCTTTGTCGCGCCACTCCGCGAGCCTTCGGTCGATTTCGTCCAGCTTGCGGTCGATGCGCGATTCGATTTCGTCGAGCTTCTGGTTGAGGTAGCTGTCGGCGGTCTTCTTGATGCGGTTGGTGAGCCCGCCGAAGAGGCCTGATTCTTCGATGTCTTCCTTGATGCTTGCCGGCCGCGGTGGCGGGTTGATGGTCGCGCCGGGGCCAGAACCGCTGACACCGCCACTGCTGCCGGCGCTAGCTCCGGGCGATTGCGGCGGGGGAAGGAACTGGTACTCGCGCTCGGCCTCGTCCTCGCCGACGATCTTCGCGACCATCGCGCCCAGGGCCGCCCGGCGTTTGCGGTTCAGCTTTGAGAAGAAGCCTTCCTGCCGGCGGAGCTTGCGGACGAGCACGGGCACCGGGTCGTTATCGCGGATCGCGACGCCGCGCAGCAGTGCCAGCACGATGAGCCCGCGGTGCGACAGGCCGGAGAACTTCATCGACCGGATGCGCGCGATCTCCTGAGCGATCTGCTCCTTGCTCGCATTGACCGTAACGGGCCGGCGGCCCCAGCGGACGACGTCGATCATCGCGTCGCGCTCCAGCCCGGCGATCAGGTGTCGCCGGTCGTGGATCGCGGCGACGAGGTGTTGCCGCGACTTGAACCGCGTGGGGTCGAGACCGAAATCTTCGGCCAGCGATTCGAGCTCGTCCTTCGGCAGCTCCGCCAGTTGCCGCGACGGCGGGGCGCCCGGTGACACACCGGCCGGTGCGACGGTCGCCGGCACCATCGGCGCGGGCACCGCGCCACCGGTGGCTGCCGCCTCGTTCGGCAGGAGCTTCACGTCAGTGCTGTTGGACGATGGGGCTGACATGTCTCGCGTGGTCGCTTCGCGTCACGTTCTGCGTCAGGCTTTGTTTGGCCGCCGCGTATTCCGCCTCGAACTTGTAGATCAGCGTGTGGCCGTGCCACAGGATCAGGAACGCGACGCACAGCAGCAGGCTGATGATCACGTCCCCCCAGAATGCCCGGAACCGCAATCGCAGGCCGTGCACGATCACGTACCGCCGGACCAGTGAGATGTACTTGTCGCTGCCGGCCAGCCAGACGTACCAGCCCCACAGCGACTGCAACGTGATCACCGTCGCGTAAATCGTCACGACCCAGCCGAGGGCGTAACGGAAAAAGTCGAAGAAGTCGATGTCAGGCATGAGAAGCCCGAATGACGAAACCCGAAATCCGAATCAAATCCGAAACCCGGATGACGAAGAAGTGCCGATGGTATCTAGTTTCGGATTTCGGGCGTCGGGTTTGATCCGGATTTCGGGTTTCGGACTTTGCATTACCCCTCCTCCGCTTCCTCGTGGTCCATCACCTTCCCGCCGAACAGGGCGGTGCCGATCCGGACCATCGTCGCGCCTTCGGCGATGGCCAACTCGTAGTCGTGGCTCATGCCCATGCTCAGGTGCCGCAGGTGCCCGCCACCAATCTTGTGCCAGCGCATCTCTTCGAAGATCTCACGGGTGCGGGCGAAGGTCTGGCGGATCGTTGCCTCCGGCGCCTCGAACGCCGCCATCGTCATTAACCCGACGAGCTGCACGTTTGGCATCGAGTCGATCTGCTCGGCCAGGTGGACCGCGGCGCCGACGGCGACGCCGGACTTTTGCGATTCCTCGCTCGCGTTAACCTGCAGCAGGACCGGGATCTTTTTTCCCCCCTTTTCAGCGACGGTGTCGATCTCCTCGGCCAGTCGCAGGCTGTCGATGCTGTGCACCAGGCTGACGACCGGCAGCACCTGCTTCACCTTGTTGCGCTGGAGGTGACCGATCATGTGCCAGCGGATCTTTTCCGGCGCGGTGACGGCGCCGGGCACGGCGGCGTCGCCGAACGCCTGACGTCGTTGGAGAAATTCGTTCACCTGTCCGGCGCGCTGGGCGAGCTGCTGCACGCGGTTCTCGCCCAGGTCCGCGACGCCCAGCGACAAGATCTCGCGGATCTGCTCGAGCCCGGCGGTCTTGGTGACGGCGACGAGCGTGACCTCGCTCGGCTCGCGCTTGGCCTTCGTCGCGGCGGCGGCGATGCGGTCCTTCACCTCGTCCAACTTCTCAGCCAACGGCGAACGTTTGGCCACGCACGGCTCCTTCCAAAGGATCCGCATTATAGAGGCGAGTCGCGCGCGGCGGTAGTCAGGTGACCGGCTACAGTCCTCCGCTGCATCATTTCGGTGGGGCAAGCATTCTTGCCTGCCACGGGTGAACGTACTCGTTCGACCGTCCCATCGAAGCGATGTGGCCGGCGACGACGCCAGCCATGGCAGACAGGAATGAATGTCTGCCCCACCGTTGATACGATGTGGATCGCCGCGCGAAGAACATGACCACCGAGAACAACGAACGATTTCAATCCGCCGTCGCCGCATTCGACGCGGCGAACGCCGAGGACCCGCACCGCGTGAAGCACAATGGCAGCGAGGTGCCCGCCGAGTTGCTGTACGCGCGGCGGATGACCGACTGGCTCGCGCGGTTGTATCCCGACGCGTCGGAGCCGCTGCGGCTGGCGGCACGGGCACAACACATCCGCCGGTGGGAGATCCCGCGCGACACGTTCCCGATCGACCGCGCCGGCTATCACCGCTGGCGGACGACGCTCTACACGTTTCACGCCGACACCGCCGCGCGGATCCTGCGCGACGTCGGGTACGACGACGCGACGATCGCGCGCGTCCGCTCTCTATTGCGGAAGGAGCGGCTCAAGGCCGACCCCGAATCGCAGGCGCTGGAGGACGTGGCGTGCCTGGTCTTCCTTGAAAGCTACTTCGCCGATTTTGCGGCGAAGCACGACGATGAAAAGGTGATCACGATCCTCCGGCGAACGTGGGCGAAGATGTCTGAGCGGGGCCGGGCCGCGGCGCTGGCATTGCCACTTGCGCCGGGGGCGCGGGCGCTGGTGGAACGGGCGCTGGCGTGACGCGCGCCCGTCGCCGCCCAGAAAACGTTTGTCCGGCACGTCGGTATACAGGATGCCAAAGGGAACGGAAGGAGCACCCGCATGAGCGAGTTCGGTGACGACAGGATCTCTCGGCGGCAATGGGTAGGCCGGTCGATGCCGCTGATCGCGGCCGCCGGGGCGGCGGCGTCGGGTTTCCTGGCGCCGGCCACCGCGATGGCCGCGGACGCGCCACCGGCCGGCAGCGACCTGCTTGCCGGCGCGCGCGTCTACAACGTCCGCGACTTTGGCGCCAAAGGTGACGGCGTCACGCTCGACACGGCCGCGTTCCAGTCCGCGATCGACCGCTGCACCGGCGACGGCGGCGGCACCGTGCTCGTGCCCGCGGGGGTGTTCGTCACCGGCACGGTGGAACTCAAGAGCAACGTCACGCTGCACATCGCCGCCGCGGGGAAGATCCTCGGCACGGTCGACGGCAAGCAGTATCACGCGGCGGACGGCATCCCGCTCGGCGGTGACTCGACGCTGAACGACGGCAACGTCGGGCACTTCTTCGCGGTCAACGCGATCAACGTGACCGTCGAAGGCCCCGGCTCAATCGACGGACAGGGGGCGCAGTTCCACAGCGCGGTGCGCGGCACACCGCCGCCGTCGGGCATCGGCGGGGCGAAGCGGCCGTACTCGCTGCTCTTCCACCGCTGCAAGAACCTGGTCGTCCGCGACGTCGAAATCCTGCAGAGCGCGTTCCACGCGATCCGCGTCATCCAGTCGGCGTACGTGCGGTGCGACGGCATCCACATCTACAGCCGGGTTAACGCCAATAACGACGGCTTCCACTTCATCTCCAGCCACTTCGTCAACATCAGCAACTGCGTGATCGAATGCCAGGACGACGCGTGCGCGCTGTTCGGCAGCTGCAAATGGATCACCGTCACCAACTGCTCGTTCAGCACGCGGTGGAGCGTCTTTCGCTTCGGCGGTGGCGAGGCGGAGAACATCACCGTCTCGAATTGTCTCATCTATCAGACCTATGGTTGCCCGATCAAAATGCACTGCACGCCGGGCTCGCGGTTCGAGAACATCTCCTTCTCCAACATCGTGATGAACGATGTGACCGGACCGATTTCGATCGGCAATGGTCCGTGGAGCCCTCGGCGGCCGCCGACGTCGACGCAATCCGGCGCGGCGACGCCGACCACGCAGCCCGAGAGCGAGCCGACGACGCGCCGCGCGCCGGGCGTCGTGCGCAACATCACGTTCAACGGCATCCGCGCGACGGTGTGCGAGACGCCGTCGCCGCTGCCCGGCTGGCCGTACGAGAGCGCCTACCGGCCGGGTGAGATCCGCTCGTGCATCGTCCTGAACGGCGTCGGCGACACGTTCCTCAACGACATTTCGTTCCACGACGTGCACGTGACGTTCGGCGGCGGGGGGACGGTCGAAGACGCGGGGAAGGGCGACGTGCCGCAGCACAACGGTGAGTACTTCGAGCTCGGCCGGTTGCCGGCGTACGCGCTGTTCGCGCGGAACGTGCGCGGGCTGACACTCAACAACGTGCGGTTCGACGTTCAAAAGCCGGACGTGCGGCCGGCGATCATCTTCCGCCGCGTCGAAGACGCCGCGATCAACGGCATCAGCGTGGCGGGGAATCCTCAAGCCGTGCCGGCGGCGGTTCGGATGGTCGATACGAAGCAGACGCTGGTGACGGCCGCGCGGTTGCTCACGCCGGCGAACTGTTTTCTCCGCGTGGAAGGCACGGGGAGCGAGAACGTCATTGTGGACGGTGGGGATTTGACGAAGGCGCAGAACGCGACGTCGGTGGGGGATGGCGCGAGCGAGCAGGCACTGAAGGTGCGGGCTTAACCGATGAGCGGCGTGATCACCTTTGGTGACCACAGCTGAAGTCGTGCGTCAGATCGTGGTCACCCGAAGTGACCACGCCGGCTTAACCGGTCGCGTGCGCGCCGAGGCGTTCGAGCAACTGTGACACGCTCGCGCTCTCTCCCGTGTTCACGTGCACGTCGAGCAGCTTCTGTGAATCGCTCGCGTTGTGGTTCTCGAGCGTCACCGCCTTGCCGCCCGATAATTCTTTCGCCACGGCTTCGATGTCTGCCTTGGCTGCGTCGAACGTCGCCGGGGTGTTGGGCGCGTTCAGCCGGTCGTTCAGCCGGATTGAGATCTCGTCGGTGCGGAACTTCAGCCGACCCTGCACCTCCGGCTCCTGCTCCATCTTGGCGGCGGCCTTCAGCGTTTCGATCACTACCGCGCGAATTTGATCGCGCGGGTTGCTTGCGCCGGCGACAGGTCGTTTGCGGACGTAGAGCAGGCCGAGGCGGTTCTCGGTGCGGTCCATGTGGACGTTCGCCTCTTCCGCAACGACCAGCGTGCCGGGGCCGGCGGGCACGTGCGCGTAGTCGGCGACGTCGATCAGCAGGTGGCCGTCGAGGCTCTGGCCCTGGATCCAGTGATGAAAGATCGGCACGAACTCGGTCGGCTCGAAAGTGTCCGTGGCGGTGAAGAGCTTAACGTTGATCTTGAAGACGTCCATTGCGTTTTTGATGCACTCCCCCGGTTCTGCTGAGCAGCGGCTCCGGAAAGGGGAGTATGTTAATGTTGATCGAACGACGCGGCGCGTCTTACTTGGCTGCGGCGCCGACCAGCGACGCGGTCTGTTCGGCGCCCGGACCGGCGTTCTGCTGCCGGACCTTCAATTCGCACTTGTGGGCGGCGTCAATGAAGAGGTTCGCCTCCTCGACGAGCTTGTGGGCCGTGTCCGCCGTGTAGCGCGCGTCCGGCCCTTCGTGCCGCTGGAACAGGTACCGGCTGAACTGGTCGCCGTGGTAAGTGTCCCAAAAGAGCTTCGTCTCGACGAAGCGTTTGCGGAACTCCTCGACGATCACGTTCGCCTCGTCCGGGACGTCGATCCACTGCAACTGGACGAGCGTCTTGGCGGCCACGATCATCGCCTGGTAGGCCTTGTCATCGGCAGCTTTGTACTGGCCGGCATCGAGCGACAGCTGTGCTTCGAACGCTTCGCTCTCGGCGAGCGTGAAACCAAACTGGCTCAAGCTGACGACTTCGCCGGCGCACTCGCCGGTGCCGAGGTCACCGATCGTGAACTCGCGCGGGTCGCCCCAGTCGGTGTAGTAGCTGGCGTCGTCCTTGTGTGCAGGAACGGGTGCGAACTTCTCGACGATCGATTTCAGTTCCTTCTTGCCGATCCGCTGGCACCACGCCTGGAAGGACTCTTCGCCCTGACGCTCTTTCACGTAGCGATCGGTGAGCGTGCCGACGAGGTTCGGGATCGCCTTGCTGGGCACAGAGCCCATCGCCAGCGCGTAGCTGCCGCCGTTGTGCGCCCACTGCCCGCCGAGCATCACCTGGAAGTGCGGGACGGTGTAGTTGCCGACGTTTCGGCTGTTGCCGTAGAAACCGATGTCGGCTACGTGGTGCTGGCCGCAGCTGTTGAAGCAGCCGGAAACCTTGATGCGAAGGTTCTTGATGGCCTGCTCCATCGTCGCATTCTTGAGCGTGAGCCGCTCGCGCAATTCACCGGCCAAACCACGGGATGACGCGATACCGAGCTTGCAGGTGTCGGTGCCGGGGCAGGCGACGACGTCCACGATCGTGCCAGCGCCGGGCGTGGCCAGGTCGATCGCCTTGAGCTCGTTGTACAGGTCGATCAGCTTGTTCTGCGGGACCCAGCGGAGAACGATGTTCTGCTCGACGGTCGTCCGCGCGTTGCCACCGGCATAGCGGGCGGCGATGTCCGCCAGTGCCCGCATCTGGTCGGCGGTGAGATCACCGAGCGGGCAGGTGACGGTGGCGACGGCGTAGCCGCTCTGGCGCTGCTCGTAGACGTTGGTGGCGGCCCAGGCGTCGAAGCCTTCGGGCCGGCGGGCGCCGTTCAGCTGCACGCCTTGCCAGCTGGGCTTCTCCTCGTAGCGCGGGATCTCGTCGAAGTATTTCCGCCAGCTCGGGTCTTCCGGCATGGACGCGAGTTCTTCGCGAACGATCTCGCGGAACTTTTCGACGCCGAGCTTCTGCACCACGAACTTGAGCCGCGCCTTGTTGCGGTTCTTCTTCTCGCCGAGCCGGGCGAAGACGCGGCCGATCGCGCGGGCGAGCGGCAGGATGTCTTCCTCGGGCACGAATTCTTCGAACAGCTTCGCCTGGTGGGGCACGGCACCGAGCCCGCCACCGACGTAGATCGCGAAACCACGCTGCTGTTTTCCGTCCGCACCGGTGCGGACCTTCGCGATGCCGCCGAGATCGTGGATCGACACCAGCGCGCACGCTTCATGCTCGCAGCCGCTGAACGCGATCTTGAACTTTCGGCCGAAGTCCTGCGTGTCGCGGTGGCCGAGCAGATAGAACGCGCACGCCTTGGCGTAGCCGGTGACGTCGAACGACTCGGTGCGGCAGACCCCCGCGAGCGGGCAGGCGGTCACATTGCGCACGCTGTTGCCGCAGGCTTCGCGCGTCGTGATGCCGACGGCGGCGAGGCGGCGGAAGATCTCCGGCACGTTCTCGATGTGCACGAAGTGCAGCTGAATATCCTGCCGCGTCGTGATGTGGCAGATGTTGTCGGAGTATTCCTCGGCCAGCTCCGCGAGCGTGACCATCTGCGTCGGATTAAGTCCACCGAACGGGATCTTGATCCGCTGCATGCCGGGCGCGTCCCAGTAGGTGTCGGGGCCCTTGGTCAGCGGCGGGTACGGGAGCTTTTGCGTCTGGATGCCGTCGTGTCGCTGGCCGTTGTCGTAACGCTGGCCGTACGAGCCGCGTCGGAGGCGCGTCTCCGCGAAGACTTTTTCGTCGATCTTGCCCTGCTTGCGGAGCGCGATCTGCGCTTCGAAGGAGTCAATCTCCTGTCCCCAGTTGGCGGGGATTTGAGATGAGAGCTGGTCTTTCCAATTCAACGGCGTCGAAGCCATGGCTTTAACCTGCAAGTCAAAATTCTAGGGCTGAATAACGGGAGGCGCCGCGCCGTGCCGGCGAGCGCGCCGGGCGGCCGGACGGAGCAAAATAGCGGCCGACCGATGTCATCGCAACGGACGCCGCACCCAATCGCCCACGTGCAATTCCGCCATAATCTATAGGGAACTAGTGGATGAATCGCAAGCGAAGTTTTGCGATTTTTGCATTGCAAAAATCTGAAAACATCAATACAACCTCTTTTCGCGCATTTCTGTTGAGTGGGATGTGATGGAAAGCGGCAAAGGGTAGGAAAGTCCAGCTCTCCGTCAACCGTTGCAAACCCACCAATGAGGAGGATTCCATGCAGAATCAGCCTTTGCAGCGGGCGTCGCGTGTTCAGGGGTTTGCGGCAGCTCATGGGCGCCGTGCGTGTGGGGCGCGGTGGTGCCCGGCCGTGGCGGGCTTGATGCTGTTCGCCTGGGTTGCGTCGTCGGTGATTGCCGACCCCTTGCCCGGTGAGATCCGCAAGTTCGACCAGCAGCCCGAGCTGAACTTGCAGTTCGGCGGTGCCATCTGGCACGGGCACGACGAAGCGAGCAACGCTTACCAGACGGCGGCAAATCCGCAGGTGTATACGGGTACGTTCATGGCCGACGATTTCGCTGACAAATTCAGCACGCCGGTCGTGCACATCTCGTGGTGGGGGTCATACCTCAACACGACCTCCCCGCACGCCACGCAATTCCTGGTGAGTTTCGAGAGCGACGTGCCGGCCAGCCCCGCCGGCGGATTCAGCACACCCGGCACTCCGCTGCTGAATCAGATCGTAACGCTGGGCGCGCTCGCGCCGGCTTCCGGAACGTTCACGGAGACGGTGGACGCGCCCACGTCGGTCGATGGGCCGATTTACAAGTACAACGCGGAACTGGCGTTTCCCTTCGCCGAGCAGCCGAACACCGTCTATTGGCTGAAGATCGCCGCACTCTGGCCGACGTCGGCGGGAACGCAGGGTGACTGGGGCTGGCACAATCGCGACTACACGATCCAGGATGCCTTGGCTGCCGGTCCCCCGGTCCCTACACCGGGCGAGTTCTCGCAGGTAGGGCCGATCGCCGGCAGCACCGTCTGGCATTTCCAGGATGACGCCGTCACCGGGCAGATGACGCTAGGCGGGGTGCAGCCGGGCAACCCGTTCGTGCCGCCGACCGCGCTGGTGCAGAGCGGTTTCTCGCCGACGCGCTACCTCGACAACGTCGACGGGCCGCAGGGAATTGGGAACTATTCGAAGGACCTGGCGTTTCAGCTGTACACCGTGCCGGAGCCGAGCGCCCTGTTGCTGATGGGTGTGGTCGGCGCCGGTTTGTCGTTGCGTCGCGGCAATCGTCGTCGCGGCTAAGGCAGGGGCTGGTCGCTGGCGCGCTGTGGGCGGCACCCGGGGCGATTGGTCGTTTTTGAATGAGCAGCGCCGCTTGCGGATTCCCTCTCCAGATCCGCAAGCGGCTCGTTGCGCGCACACGGGCCGGTGTGTACGTTAGTGCTGCGCCGTCTTGGTCGGTTGCACCGCGGGCGCCGCTTCATCCAGCAACGACTTCACCCAGGATTCTTCCGATTGCGAACCGGGGTTTTCACAGCGCAGCAAACCGGCGCGGTCAATCAAGTACACGCGAGGGATCCCGTCGATGTGATATCGCGTGGCCAGCGGGTGCAATGCTGGCGGTTGGATCGTCGTGAACATCTGCGGCCAAGTCATTTCCGGGTGCTGCTTCAGGAACGCAGCCAGCGTCGCCCGGTCGTAGTCGGAACTGATGCCCACGACTTCCAGCCCCTTGTCGTGATAGTCCGCGTACAGCTTCGCCAACGCGGGCAGCGAATCGCGGCAGGGCGGGCACCACGTCGCCCAGAAATCGACCAGCACGACTTTGCCCTTCCACTTGTCGCTACTGAAGGTGGATCCGTTCGTCGCCGATCCGCTAATGATCAGCGGCTCGTCGATCTTGTTGGGCGTGGCGACGTACGCCTCCGCGGCCGGTCCTTTGAGCGACTTGCAAACCATGTCGTTCGCTCGCTGCCCGATCGCGACAGTGGCGGGGCTGGTGCGGATCATGACCACCAGCGTGTCGCTGATGTCATCATTGCGCGGTTGCGTCTTGATCATCGCCGCCACCTCGTCCAGCACCGGGACTTGCTCGTCCGCCTTTCCCTTGGCCTTCCACCATCTCACGAGCAACTGACCGAGCTGGCCGTCAGTGGCATCCGCCGCGTCCTTTGAGGCCGCGCGGTCCGTGATCCGCTTCGCGGCATCGGTGTCGTCGAAATAAGCCAGTTCCGCATCGTCCTTCAGGATGGCGAACCGAGTTTTAGCGGCGAGTT
>JADMIO011538841.1_pt1 | contig 14559 bp, 6 predicted proteins | sample 8958161 | NCBI WGS metagenome assembly JADMIO01 (sample SAMN16585339, study PRJNA669376) | soil metagenome | isolation source: Crop rotation soil | place: USA: Cullars Rotation, Alabama | collected 2011 | reverse complement strand
TGGACCCGCTGACCGGACTCTACAACCGCCGCGGGCTGTTCGCGATCAGCGGCAAGCGGGTTGACGTCGCCGTGCGTCTGAATTGCCGGGCGTTCGTGCTGTATGCCGACCTCGACGATCTGAAGCGGGTCAACGACGAGTACGGTCACACCGCGGGTGACACGTACGTGCAGCTTGGCGCCGAAGCGATGAAACAGTCGTTCAGGGCGGCTGATGTGCTCGCGCGCGTCGGCGGCGACGAGTTTGTCGTCCTCGGGCTCGAAGCCACGTCGTTCGAGCCTGCCGTTCTGGTGGGCCGCATCCAGCGCGCGCTCGAGCGTCTTGCGCGCGACCACGGTGTGCCGCATACCGTCGCGATCAGCTGCGGCACGGAGCGGTTCGACCCGCGTACGACATCCATCGAGCAGGCCATCGACGGCGCCGACGCAGAGATGTATCGAGCGAAGCGTGCCCGACGCACGTCCCCGGAGAAGGCGGACTGCTGAATGGAAATAGTGCGCACCCGCGCACTTCCCCTAACTGACCTTCGCCGTTTCCGCCGCTTGGCCGAATAGCCTTGCAAACAACCTGCGGAGCACGCCGGGCCGCTCCGCCAGGACGTCGTAGAGGTCGTCGTGGCGGATGCGGAGCGCCATGCCGTCGCCCGACGCCTTCACGTCGCCTCCCAGCGGCATGCCGGCAAGCGTCTCCATCAATCCGATGACGTCGCCCGCGGCCATCGTGCGAGGGGCAGCGCCTTCCGCTTCGAGTGTCAGGTTCCCCTTGACCACGACCACCACGCCGGGAATTTCACCGGCGCGAATCAGGTGCTGACCGCGGGTGAACGTCACCCCCTGGGCGGCGTTGGCGAGAGGCAGCACTTCGTCGGCGGGGAAGTTTGCGAACGGCGTCACCTTCTGGAGCGCGAGCACCTTCTCGATGGGTGTCAGCCCCTCGCCCGTCAACCGTTCGAGCTCGGCGCCGACGTTGGCCGGCGCGGGAATGATGAGACGCTCCCCCGAGAGCGAGCGGCTCGCCAGCAGCGTGCGGAACAGACCCTGGACGAGCTCGCTGTTGTCGGCCAGCAGCAGCCGCCATTCGTCCACGGTCATGTCGAGCGACACCGCCCGCGTGGAGGTGCGAAGGTTCCACGGCAGGGGTGCACCGCTGATCACCTCGTCGAAGCCAATCGGCACGACCGGTTCGAAACGGCGCGTCTCGCCGTCCTTGGATCGGCCCTCGACCACGCCCTCGAGCAGGATGGGCAGGTTCTGCGGCGCCTGGCCCTCGACGCCCAGCACGTGGCCCGGCTCGTGGCGGCTCTGCCTGCCGGTTCCGGCGATGCGAAACAGCTCATCGACCGAGACCGCGCCGAATGCCGGCAACGTGCGAAGCCGCGCGGCCAGCTCCACCGCCGGTAACGGTTCATTCCAGAGCTGCCTGACCCGCTCCGGCGAGAGCCGCTGTTCGGCAAGCGCCCACGAGGCGGCCTCGAACGCATACCAGTCTCGTGGATCACGATGTGCCAGCACGTGCTCGATGTCGGGCGCCAGCGCCCAGACCTTCTGCTTGGCGACCACGTACATCGCGGCCGCCGCAATCACCTGGTCGTCGTCGTTGATCAGGTGCAGGAGCGTTTCCTCGACGTTCCTCGTGCGCGTCGACAGCAGCGCGTTGCCGCGATGGACCTTCTGGTCCGGGGGCAGGTCTTCCAGGACGGGAAGGACGCGCTTGCGGATGGGTCCTGTAAGCACGTTGTCCAGGTACTCGGCCGCGCTTGAGCGCGCCTTGGCATCGCCGTGGTCGAGTGCCCATCGTGCGGCCGCGACATCCTGCCAGGGATACAGAATGCCGAGCAGCAGATAGATTCGATCGACCGAGCGCGCCATCTTCTCGAGCAGTGCCGGCGCGAGCAGCGAATCCTGCGGGAGCTTCTCGTGCACGAACAGGTTGTGGTGCAGGCTCAACCACGTGAAGTAGCTCGACGCCTGATTCAGGATCAACGCTTCGAACGGCTTGCGATCGAACGTGAGCTCCGGCGCCTGGCGATGCAGCACGTCGATGGCGCTGAGCAGCTTGAATCGAATGAATCCGTCCGACTCCTCCCCAAGCGTCGCGACCAGTGCATCCATGGTCTGTTGCGAAGGCAGCTTCGCCAGGGTGCCTGGGATGTGGCGCCGCACCCAGATGTCCTCGTCGCGATCGCGCAGGAAGTGCGCCAGGACGGGGACGACGTCGAGCCCATAGGAGACGAGCACGTCTCGCGCCGCGCTCTTGAGGCGTCGATTCCGCAAGAGCGTCACCAGCGTGGGCACAAAGATGAAATTCGCGTGGCCGATCGCTCGTGTCGCCTGGAGGGCTTCTTCGGCGACCTGGGTGTCCTCGTCGTAGAGCAGCGGAATCAGCACATGGTGCAACCGCGAATCCACGCCCTGCCGGATGGCGACCGCGACATCGCGGCGCGCACGGCTCTCGGAGCTCGCCGCCAGGCGCACCAGCGTCGCCTCGGCGGCATCGAGGTCGGCGACAGCGCCGCTTCGGGCAAGCACGATGGCTGCCGTCGATGCCAGACGCGCGTCCGTATCGTTCAAGTACGGCCGCACGATTTGCGGCACGTCGGTCTCGCGGATGTTGGCCAGCGCCGACATGGCGGCGACGCGCACGCTGGTTTCGCTGTCACCGAGCAGCCGCTGGACGTGCGGGAGCCAGCGTGTTGCGATATCGGGACGGACCGCGCCCAGCGCGGTCAGCGCGCGGCCGCGGACCTTCGCGGACTCGTGATAGAGCAGCAACGGTGTAATCAGGTTCCGCTTGTCGAGCGACTCGAGAATGTCGATCGCGTACAGCACGCGCTGTTCGTCGGGATCCGCCAGCTCCTCGATCAGCGTCTCGACCGTCTGCAGATCCGCGACGTTCAGCCGCACGTCGGCGGCCGTCACATCCCGCCGCTCGATGCTCTGGCGGAACGCTGCCAGATAGCCGCGCTTCGCGCGCTGCGCGGCGAATATCCAGAGCGCCGTGATGATCAGGCTCGCGTAGCTCATACGCTGCCAATCGAGATTGAAGCCCCAGTCGCTGATCAATACGAGAATCAGCAGCCCGCCGAGCCCCTTCGACAAGCGATCCATCGTGACGTCGACGAACGGCTTGGCCTGATACTTGATGTCCGTCGGCAGCGGGAGGAACAGGATCTCGCGGGTGGTTTTGTCCACCGTGTACCGCAGCGATGTGTCCAGGATCCGCGCCGTCGCCGGGGCCCACAGCGCGGCGTTGAGCAACATGATGATGGCCGTGGAGCCGAGGCTCATCGGCAGGATCAGCAGCGCGAAGCCAATGCCGAGCAGCCGGTGAATGCGGCTGGTCAACCAGATCTGGATGATGAAGCCGGCCAGAGAGAGATAGAACTGCACCTGGCCGAGGAACTGCGTGATGCTGTCCGTGTTGCCGCCGCCCTTGAAGGCCTCGGTCGCCATGTTCAACTGCTGCTCGATGACCGCCGCGCCGATAGCCGCAAAGCCGATCACCATCGCGATCACCTGAAGGTGCTTGGACTCGCGGAGCAGCCTGATGGCCTCCTTGCCGCCGACACCGCCTTCCTCGCCGGTCTCGGTAATCCCCTTCAGTTCCACCTTCGTCAGCCGGATGATGAACACGACCACGACGAGGCACACCGCCAGCAGCGCGGCGCTCACGAGCAGGAGGTTGTAGGTCCCGATCGTCCTGGCGTACGAGAAGAGGAGGGCCGAGCCGGCCATACCGCCCAGACTGGCGCCGCCGCCGATGAACCCGAAGACGCGCTTGGCCTGACGCGGGTCGTAGATGTCGTTGGCGAGCGTCCAGAATTGGCTGATCAGCAGGATGCCGAGGATCAGGCCGTAGAAGTAGAACCCCACGGCGACCCAGTCGGACCCGGTCTGAAACAGCGCCCAGAACAGCACCAACAGCGCGACCATGACGCCCTGGGCGACCGGAATGACCCAGCGCCGCGGGATCAGGGTTACCGCTTTGCTGTAGCCCTGCATGATGACGCCGATTAGGACGCCGGCCGCGAGCAGAACCCATGGCAATCGTTCCGCACCAAGCTGCGAGATGAACAGCGACCGCGTGCTCGGCTTCAGGATGTTGTAGGCGGTCATCGCCAGGAACGAGTAGAGGAACATCAGCAGAACGCTGCGGGTTTCCTCCTTGCGGACATCCACGATGGGCTTCAGCAATCGGTCCAGTGCCATGGCGGCTCCACGCGCGACAGCAGTCCTGCTGCGCGACATGCTGCAAACAGGCGCAATCCTATGCGAACGCTCACCGACGGACAAGTTCGGGGAATGCCGGAGCGTCCGCTCGCGCTGGAGCCGCAGCCGACGGATTCGGCCGCCTGCCGCCACCATCACGGGGCGTGTCGTGTCGGGGGCTGTCTCTCGGCTTCCGTTGGCCGACCTGAACGACGGCGTGACCGTGCCGCCCTGATACACTGGCGCGAATGCTCGCCCGGCTTCGGAAGTTTCTCGACATTCGCCCGGCTGAGGGCACGCCGCTGCTGTACACGTTTCTTTATGTTGCGGTGGCGGTCGGGTCGTTCCTGCTCGCGAAGGCCATTCGGAATGGGCTCTTCCTGCAGGTTTACGGAGCGTCGAAGCTGGTTTACGTGTATGTCGGCGTCCCGGTCGTGCTGACGCTGCTCGTGCCGATTTACAACATGGTCGTCGCGCGCGTCGGTCATCGGAAGGTCGTGACCGGCAGCCTCCTCTTTCTCGCCCTCAACGTCCTGGGCTTCTGGTGGGGTCTCACCTACTACCCCCGCCCCTGGCTCGCGGCCGCGTTCTACATCTGGGTGAATTGCTACGGCGTGATCGCGCCCGTGCAGGCGTGGACGTTCGCCAACGGCGTCTTCGACACCCGTCAGGCGCGACGCCTCTTCGGGCTGGTCGGCAGCGGCGCGTCGGTTGGCGCCATCGTTGGCGGCTTTCTCGCGCGCACGCTCGTGGGGCCGCTCGGCACTGTCAACCTGCTCCTGGTGCTGGCGATGCTGATTGGAGGCGCCGCCATCATCGTGAACATCGCGTGGAAGATCCGGCGGCAGGCCGATCGACGATCCGCGGCTGCCTCCCGCAGTGTGCCGTTTGCCGATACGCTTCGGCTCATTGGCCGCACCCCGTATCTGCGGCTGATTGCCCTGCTCGTGACCTGCGTCGCCATCACGACACAGTGGACCCAGTTTCAGTTCCAGTCGGCCGCCGAAGCGCAATTTGCGGGCGACGCCGACCGGCTGACGCGCTTTTTCGGCGACTTCAACTCGACGATGGGCATCATGGCGCTGATGGTGCAGGTGTTCGCGACGGGACCGGCCCTGCGGCGGTTCGGGCTCGGCGTCACCATTCTGCTGCTGCCCTTGCTGCTCGGGACGGGCGTGACCGCCATTCTGCTGACGGGCAGCCTCTGGGCGGTGCTCTTTACCAACGCCTCCGATCAGGGCCTGCGCTTCTCCGTCGACAAGGCGACGTTCGAGCTGCTGTATCTGCCCATCCCGACAGGGGTACGCGATCGCGTCAAGTCCACGATCGATCTGATCGTGAACCGCATGGCGGATGCACTGGGCGGCGTGTTGCTCGGGCTGGCGACAACCGGCTTTGCCGGGCTCACGCTTCGCATTCCTGGCGCCGGTCTCGGTCTGCGGGGCATTGCCGCGGTCACGCTGGTCTTCGTGGCGGTCTGGATTTCCGTCGCGGTCGCGCTGCGTCACGGCTACGTGAACGCGATCCGCGACAGCATCACGCAACACCGGCTCGACACGGAACGATCGTCCGCGCGCGTCCTCGATCGCTCCGCGACCGAGCTGCTCGCCGCCCGTTTGAATGCGACCGAGCCCAAGGAAATTCTGTATGCGCTCGAGGTCTTTCGAGTGGAACACCGCGGCGCGACGCATCCCGCGGTCCGCGGCCTGCTCATGTATCCCTCGCCCGAGGTCCGCCGTCAGGCGATTGCCGTGCTGGATCAAGCCCGCGATTTGTCCGCCGTCCAGGACGTGGAGGCGCTCTTGAACGACCCGGACCCCGGCGTCCGGGCGGAGGCATTGATATTCCTCGCGCACCATGCGGACATCGACCCGCTGGAGCGCATCACGACGTTTACGGAGTTCGAGGACTTTTCCGTCCAGGCCGGGCTTGTCGCGTTTCTCGGGCGGCCGACCGCCTGGCAGAACCTCGACGCCGCGCGCGTCATTCTCGCGAAGATGGTGTCGGGCGAAGGCAAGAACGGGTCGCGGGCCAAGCTCGAAGCGGCACGACTGATCGAGCAGATGCCCGGCGAGTTCGACGAGGAGCTTTCACTACTGCTGCGAGATGCGGACGAAGACATCGTTCGCGCGGCGCTGGGCGCCGCGGCCGATGCCGAACGCGCGCCCCTCGTCGCGCTCGTCATGCCGCATCTCGGCGACGCGCGTCTGCGCGATGCGGCAGCGCACGCTCTGGCCGGCATGGGTGAAGGCGTCGTTCACGACCTGCGCGTGCTGATGGAAGATGCCTCTCGTCCGCTGAACATGCGCTGCGAGGTGCCCCGGATTCTTTCCACGATTGGGGGCCTCGAAGCGCAGGCGGCGCTGGTCGATAATCTGCTCGAGCCGGACGTGTCCCTGCGAACGCAGATCATCGCCGGGCTCAGCCGGCTTCATTTCCGTCATCGCCAGCTCGATCCGGATCAGCAGGCGATCGAAATGGTCCTCACCGCGGAGATCATGGGGCACTACCGGTCGTATCAGATCGTCGGCACGCTGGGCGAGACCTTTCAATCCAACGATCCCGTGGCGCAGGGGTTGCGACACGCGATGGAACAGGAGCAGGAGCGGATTCTCCGCCTGCTCGATCCGCTGCTGCCCGATCAGGACATGAAAAGCGTCTATCTCGCGCTGCGATCGACGAACCGGGCGTTGCGCGCCAACGCACTGGAACTGCTCGACAACGTGCTGTCGCCGGCCTTGCGCGAGCTCGTCGTCCCGCTGTTCGATGGACAGGTCACGCTCGCCGAGCGGGTGGATCTCGCCAACAAGCTGGTCGGCACGTCCGTCGATTCGCCGGAGGAGGCAGCGCTGACGATGCTGGCCAGTGAAGATCCATGGCTGAAGTCGTGCGGGGTGTATGCGGCCGGGGTCTTACGCCTTGACGCGCTCAGGCCGCAGATCGCGCAATTGGTTTCGGCGTCCGACCCTCTGCTGCGCGAGACGGCGCGGACCGCCCTCATCCGGCTCGATGCGCCCGGGGCGGGCGCTACGCCGGTGCGGCCGGCGCGCGCGACCGTAGCAAACGACATGCACACCACGATTTCGCAGGCGGGTGAAACGTTTGGTGTGGGTTAGTCTGGTGTTGGCCAGGTAATTAGGCCCGGACGCTCTGGACGACCGCCGGGCGCAGGAACAGTCCGTCCTCTTCCAGCAGCTCGACGAACGCGCTCACAACACGCGGATCGAACTGACGGCCGCTCTGGCGCTCCAGCTCCTCGACCGCGTCCTCAATCGGCCATGCGGCCTTGTACGGTCGTGCGTGCGTCAACGCGTCGAAGACGTCGACCACTGCGACGATCCGGCTGACGAGCGGAATGGCCTCGCCGCGAAAGCCCGGGTTGTAGCCGCTGCCGTCCCAGTGCTCGTGATGGGTCAGCGCAATCTGCTCGGCGAGCTGCAGCAGCGGATGACTGCTGCCGGACAGAATCTTGGCCCCAATCTGCGTGTGCGTCTGCATGACGCGCGTTTCGTCCTCGGTCAGCCGGTCGAGTTTCAACAGGATGCCGTCGGGCACCGCGACCTTGCCGAGATCGTGAAGGGGTGCGGCACGTCGGACCAGATCCGCGGCCGCGTCGGGCAGGCCCAGTTTGCGCGCGAGGCGCTCCGACCAGATCCCGACACGTTGCGTGTGCTGGCGTGTCGAATCGTCGCGGAACTCGGCCGCCAGGGCGAGCCGCTCCAGGATCTCCCGCTGTGCCTCCTCGAGCTCCAGCGTACGCTGCCGCACCTTCTCCTCGAGCGAATCGTTCTGGGCGAGCAGGGCGCGGTGCAGGAAGCGGGCTTCCAGCAGATTGCGGATGCGCAGGAGCACCTCGGTGCTGTCGTACGGCTTGGCCAGGAAATCCTTCGCGCCTGCCGACAGGGCACGCCGCCTGGCGGTAACGGTACTGTCGCCGGTGACGACGAGAATGGGCAGGTAGCTGTCGGGGGGGATGTGCGGCCGGATCTGGTCGAGCACGGCGAACCCGTCGATGTCGGGCATGTGCAGGTCGAGGATCAACAGGTCCGGCGAGAACTCGAGAAACAGCTTGACGGCGTCGCGCGCTTCCGTGGTCGCACGAAATTGCGTGTAACCCGCTCGCTGCAGGATCCGTTCGAGAAGTCGGAGATTGCTCTCCTGATCGTCGATGATCAGAAGGCGGCCGATTGTGTGTGAACTGATCATGCGTGCAGACGACGGATACAAAAGTCGGGGTCAGCGCGGTATTTTCGTCAAATAGGTGTCCTGAGGCAAGACAACTTTGTGCAAAATGACTCAGCCATATAAAAAATTCGTTCGGTACACCAAACTTGTCATGGCCGATCGACACGGCTGGATGCATGTTGCGCGTTCGAGGAGGGGGCTGGCGTGGCGCCGACAAGTTTGTAATCGCAGAGGTCGAATTCTCGCGGCCGCATCCACTCCTGTAGAGCGCTTTTACGTCTCCGAAGTGCGATCGGTGGTGAAGCGCTGATACAGATACGACGCGATCAACAGCAGCAATCCGAGTCCCACCGTGCTGAGAATGCGGTAGAAGCGATCAAGCCTCGAGAGATCGATGAGGAATACCTTGGCCACCGTCATGGCCAGGAGCAGGATGGCCAGAATCCGCAATGGCGGGTAATCGCGCCGGATACCGATGGCGATGAGCAATAACGCGTAGGTAGCCCATAACGTCGACAGCGCGACGTCGCGCGCGAGGCTGGCCGAGGTCACGGCGCCAGCGCCGCCGACTTCCTGTCCGAACCAGGCGGTTCGAGCAAATAATCCATCGACCTCGGACGAGGCCCACACCAGCAGCAGGACGCTCACCGTGATGACAAGGGTCGCGACGAGCTGCGACCGTCCGGCGACGGCCGCGTCCTCGACCGACACCTCCCGATAACGCCAGGCGAGATAGGCGATCAACCCCGCCACGAGCAGCGTGGTCAGCGTCCGTACGTTGGCGACTGGAACAGCCGTGGTGACGGCCGGGTCGAGGAGCTCATTGAACAGTCGCGCAACGGCGGCCGTCAACAACGCGCCGCCGCCCACCTGCAGCCACGCCCGATGCGTCGCCAAGCCGAGCACGACGATCGCGGCGCCCTCCACGGCCCACGCGGCGGTCACGGCCGCGCCGTCCAGCTCGATGGCGACTCCCGCGGCGACGAACGCGCCGGCCAGCGCCAGCAGGTGAAGCGAGGCCTCCCGGTTCCGTGCTCGCGTGCCTGCGGCGAGCGCGCCGTACCACGCGGCGGCGACGAATGTCATGGCGCCGAGACGATCCAGGAGGAATTTCTCGAACAGCAGGGCGAGGCCCCCCCAGAGCCACAGGCCGTTCAAGTGCAACATCGCCAATTCGATGAGCGGCGGCGGCTCGTCCTGCGCGGTGCTTTCCCGCAGCTGCGATACGAGATGGAGGACGTAAATACCGAACAGCGCGATGAACGGCGCGCTGTCCCATCGCGCCGGCCGTGTGGCCAGCCATTCGAGTGCTGGCAGCGCCACCAGCACCCAGGTGGCCAGACGCAGCCACGGCCGCCGCAAATGGCCCGCCACGATGACGCCGAGCGCGGTTGCGGCGATCAGGTAGATCAGCAGGCCCACGGTGTGCCGCCAGAGGATGGCCAGCGATGCCAGATGGTAGATGAACGGCCCGAAGCCCAGGACGGCGCGCGCGGCCTGGTTCGAGAGCGTCGCCGAGGCCGGAATCGTGCGCCAGATGATGAGAAAGAGTGCGGCAAACAGCGTCAGCCACAACTCTGTGGACAGCCATCGCGCGCTGGTGAAGTAGCGTTCGCCCCACGACGAAATCGTCAGCCCGGTGAGCACGAAGCTGACGAGATGCAGCAGCGGCCATTGATGCCGTCGCGCAAGCCATAACGTGCCGAGCACGAGAATCGCGTCATACGTGAACAGCACGTGCGGGGAGCGGGCGTCGCCGCCGACGAGGGAGGGCGTCAGGAAGCCGCCCGTGACCGCCAGCACCGCAAGCCCCTGCGCTTTTTCCGCATGCGCTCGCCAGGCCGCGAGGGCCGTGACACCGACCATGAGCGCAAATGCGGTGGTCGGCGCAATCAGCTGGTAGAAATCGAGCGCCGCGTACACGGCCACGTACAGGATGACGATGCCGCCACCGGCCAGCATCTGTCCGTAGGACGCGAGTCCGCGCGTGGAAAAACGGCGTCCGGCTTCGAGCAGGGTGAGACCCGCGGCGCCGCCGAGGGCCACGCGCATCACAGGAGTGATCCAGTTGTTTTCGAACGCGTACTTGATGAAATAGCTGGCGCCCAGGACAAGCGTGGCGATGCCGATATACAGCAGCCAGTCGGCGCCAATGCGCGTCTCGAGCGAGACCGGCGCCCGCGCCGACCCGGCCGCGGCTGGCGCGGCAGGTGCGGCATGTGGGGTAGCCCCTGACCCGAGCGGCATCGGTCCGGCGCCCGCTGGTGGTGGAGTAGATCCAACGGGTGCCTGGGCGCCTTCGGCGTGTGGCGGCGTCGCGTCAGACGGCTCGGGGCCGGCCGCGGCCGCCTGAGAAGGGATGTCGAAAATCGGGGGGAGCGGCGGGGGGGCCTCGCGACTGCTGGCAGGGATAGCGGCGGCGTCGGCGGTGCGAACCTCGTCGAGGATCGCGCTGGCCGGTGTCCCGCTCTCCGTAACGATGATCGCCGCGATTTCTTCGACCACGATTGTTGTGGCGTCGGTGCGCGCGGGCTCCGCGCTGTCGCCAGTGTGTGGCGTCCGGAGCGTCTCGAGCTGACGGCGCAGCGCCGCGATCTGCTGCTCCAGCCGCGTCACGGTTTCCCGAAGTTGACTGCTTTCCTGCAGCGCGCGCGTTGCGCGCACGGCCGAAATGATCGGCAGCACCAGCGTGACCAGCGCCCAGCCAATCAGGACCAGGAAGATGAAAGGCACAAAACGATCCTCAATGAAGCGCCAGGGGCGCGGCGCCGAGTGCCTGGTGCGCTCCACGTGCCTCGTGCTCGATGCCGCAGGCACGACGCGACGGAATGGCACGGGGCACGGGGGGGAGCCGTACTAGGCACCTGGCACCGGGAACTTGCTGCTTCGTATCGCTTCCGCCGCAGGTGACTCTGGCCAATCGGGAACCGAGGCGGCCACGTATTCGCCATGCGCCAGCTCGCGTTGAAAGAGGCAGACGCCTGTCGCGTAGAAGGCCAGCTTGATGCCGACGCGAGCGGCAATCCACACCTGGCCGATGGCGAACCCCACCCAGAGCATGGGGCCGCCGCGCCACACGCCAGGCGAGACGAGGGCATAGAGTCCGGCGGCGAGCAGGAACGTCATGGTGTTCAACGCATAGAGGGCGAACACCTGACGCGGATGCCGCCTCACGAACCGGAGCCCCGCAGCCATCGCGCCAAGCGCGCTCCGGCGATCCTCCACCACGATGCGGATGCGGGCGTAATCGAACACGAGCGACGTTCCGACGACAAGCGCTGCAAGGCCGGCATAGAGTCCCAACGCGATCACGAACGCCGTGCGTTCGACGGCAACGTTTCGCGTGAGCTGATTCCAGAGCGGTTTGATCAGCCAGCCATCAAGCCACACGAAGATGCCGTAATACACGAGGGTGGCCATGACGCCCAATCGAAGGAAGCGAAAGAAATGCGTGCCGCACGCCGCGAAGAAACCGGTCGTCCAAGTGGGTCGATTGCGTGCGTACCGATCGAGCATGCCGCCCGACAGGAACGACCAGACGACGAGCCAGGCGGTCACGGCGCCCCCGAGCACCGGGTCGAGGCGCGCACCGCCGAGCAGCCCGCTCACATTCGCGAGGACCGCGGCAATCCCTATCACGGACGGTCTGAAGGTCGTGCCGATGCCGCTCGCTTGACGGGTGAACTCCTGCCACCAGTCGTAGTTCACGTGTTCGAGCGCGGCCTCCGCGGCGAGGCTATCGCCGAGATGGGCCGCCAGCATGCTGCGCAGCGCCACCGCCAGCGGCAGCGCGAGCAGCATCGTCGCGAGCCAGGCGCCGAACCAGATCGCGGGCGCTCTGAGTACTCGCCGGACGCCGTCAACGTAGATGGTCAGCACCGGATCCGTGCTTCAAACGAAGAAACCGTATGTCATCATCAGGTCCTGCCAGTACACGAGCCAGGTCAGCGCCCATTTCGTGGCGGCCGCGCCGCCGCGAGGCTCGAGCGAGCGGCTGTTGTTCGTATAGTCGACGTCGAGCAGGATGACGTGGTCCGGATCGACCTGTGCCGATCGTGCCTGCACCGCGCGCGTGAAACTGAAGGTCCGCCAGCGATCGCGCCCATCCCACCGCTCGCGGACCCGTTCTCCGTTGCCGAACGTGACCTCCACGTCCACCGGAAAGACGGCCTCGCCCTTCCGCTGCACCACGACGGTCGTTTCCCACAGCGCATCGCTGGCTGGCGTCACGAAGGTACGCTGTCGGTCCCGATCGATGTAGCCACGAACGCTCGAACGCTGCGACTGCAGGTCCGAGACGGCGTAATCGACGCTCGCCGAGCCGCGATGCACCTGGTCGAAAAACCACGTCAGGTCGCGGCCGCTGACCTCGTTGGCCACACTGAAGAAGTCGGCAGGTTTCGGGTGCGCGAACTGGTACCGATGGAAGAACGTGCTCAGGATTCGTTGCAGGGTTTCCCAGCCCACGATTCGCTCCAGCGTGTGGAGCCACAGCGCGGTCTTGTTGTACGTAATCCGCCGGCCGGTTGACGGGAAATATTGCCAGGATGGATTTGACGGCAACTCCGAGGTTGCCTCCCGACGATAGAGGTCGGCGCCCTCATGATCCGTACGCGAGAGCGGGATGTCGCGAAACGCGAACGGAACGAATCCTCTGAAGAAGCGCTGGGTCTCGTAGAGGGGTGAGAGCGCTTCGTCGATCACGCGGGCAGCGGCGAATTGATTGACGCCCTCGTCCAGCCACGCGTGCTCGAACTCGTTGCTGCCGACGATGGCGTACCAGAATTGGTGACCGGCTTCGTGAACGGTCACCCGCGTGGGCTGGGTTTCGCGATCGGCCACCAGCCACCGCGTGCCGGCAACAAAGAGGGTGGGGTACTCCATCCCGCTGGCTTCGCTCTGCCATGCGGGATCGACGACGGTGAGATGGCCATACGGGTACGGCCCGAACCACTCACCGTAGTACCGAAGCGCGGCGCGGACGGCCTCGAAGTGCGGCGCCTCCTGGCCCGCGTGTTCCGGTTGCAGCAGCAGCCGGATGTCGACAGGCGGCAGGCCCTGGTGCTCGAAGCGCTGCCGGCGCTCGATCATGTCCGGGCTCGTGGTCCACGCAAAATCGTGCACGTCTTCCTGCACGTAGCGGTGGGTCGTCGTCCCGTCGCCGTTGTCGCGGCGCTGCTGTTCGCGCCCCGTGGCCCCCACCGGCCACCCTGCCGGCACGCGGAGGCTGACGTCATAGACGCCGAAGTCCGAGAAGAACTCCGTGCTGGCGTGAAACTGGTGGGTGTTCCAGCCGCTGTCTTCGAGCACGCCCAGTTTGGGAAACCACTGCGCGATGAAAAAGAAGTCGCCGATCCGTCCTGTGCGTGCAAACGGACGCGGGACCCGTGCCTGCCACTCCAGTTCCAGCGTGACCGTGCTGCCGGGTCCTACTGCCGACGGCAGCTGTACCTCCAGCACGGTCTGGTCGTCCCGGTTTCCATCATCCGGAGCGATATAGCGTTTTTGCGCCGAAAGGTCGACGAACGGCGAAGGTCCGTCCTGAAGAAGGCGGACGCTCGTGACGTCCATCCACGACCAGTCCTGTTCCGATCGGTCGAGCAGGCCGCCGCCGTTCCCCGCGAGTCGACGCTCGCGAAGCCAGGTCGATCGCGTGTTTCGCCACGCATTCCAGTACAGGTGAAACTGCAGCGTGCTGGTGGCAGCCGAGGTCACGTTACGCCAGGTAATCGTTTCGCGGCCGTCGATGAGACTGCGCTCCACGTCGAGCGTGGCCGCGATGGAGTAGTTGGCGTTGCGAGGAGAGCGCACGCCCGCAGCGGGTGCGGCAGGGGCCGCAATCGTCGCCGTTTGCGCGAGCGCCGGCATATCGCTCCACTGCGACGCGGGCCCCGTGAGCAGCACGGCTCCGGCGACGATCGAGGCGGCAAACGGGCGCGGCATCGGGCTGATTCGAGCGGCGCCAATCCTACACTACCGCCGCGATGGCCACGGCACCGTCCTCATGACGACGCGTCATTCCTGACTTCTGACGACGGGATTGCCGAGCACGAAATCACGATTGGGATCCAGGTCGGACTGATTGATGTGTACCTTGCCGGGCTCCTTGAGCAGCCGTTCGCCGGCGCTCATGGTGAGCTCCACGTTGCAATCACCGGGAGGCACC
>JADMIO010991075.1_pt1 | contig 14560 bp, 12 predicted proteins | sample 8958161 | NCBI WGS metagenome assembly JADMIO01 (sample SAMN16585339, study PRJNA669376) | soil metagenome | isolation source: Crop rotation soil | place: USA: Cullars Rotation, Alabama | collected 2011 | reverse complement strand
CGTCGTACGACTCGCGGATCGCGGGATTGTCATCCTGCTCGGGGAAGAAGCGCGAGGTTCGGAGGATCAGGCAGGCGAGCCCGTGACGCCGGTGGAATAACTCGCACAGATCTTCGGCCGCTCTTTTGGTTACTCCGTAGATGTTTCGGGGAATGGGGGCGACGTCTTCGGTGATCCAAGCAGCGGGCGCTTCCGGCGTGGGTGTTAATGCCGCACCGAACGCGCTGGTGGTGCTCGTAAAAATGAACGATGCGACGGCGGCGGATACGGCCTCCTCTAAGAGGGTGAGAGTTCCCTTGATGTTGGTGTCGATGAAGTCTTGGCGGGTGTGGGTATTGATGTGGGGCTTGTGCAGGGTTGCGGTGTGAAGAATAGCATCGACGCCGCGCAGGGATTGTTGGAGCAAGGTGCGGTCGAGGATCGAACCGGCGATGGTTGTGGATGGGGCTGGAGTGATATCCAGGCCAAGAACTTGGTGGCCGGAGTTGGAAAGTGTCCGTACGAGAGCTTCGCCGAGGTGTCCACTGCTGCCGGTGACGAGCAATTTCATCGGGGCTGCTCCGGGCGGAAGTAGGCTTCGGTGCCGGGGTGATCCTTGAGAATAGCCTTGGTCTTGGTCGGGCCGAGAATGCTGGCTACTTTGGAAAGGGGGTCGGAGGTAATGCCATTGGGGGCGACAATGCTGACCGTGCTTTGATTGATGAGGCCGACTCCGGTTTTGGGGTTGACGATGTGGGAGTAGCGCTTGCCCTGGTATTCGAGAAACTGAAAGGTGTCGCCGCTTGTGGAGATGGCGCAGTTTTCGGCGAAGATTTTGCGGGGGCGCGTGCCGGGCATGTCGTTGGTGATTTGAATGATCCAGCCGTATTTACGGGGAGGGGCGTCGGAACAGACAATGTCGCCGCCAGCCTCGAAGCAGGCGCTGCTGATCCCATGGGAGCGGAGAACGGCGATGGCGCAATCGCCGGCGTAGCCTTTGCCGATGCCGCCCAGATCGAGCTTCATGCCGGGGACTTTCAATCGGATGGTATGGCTTTCCTCATCGAGCACGATCTTGTCATAGCCGACTAACGGGCGGGCTTTGTCGAGGTCTTCTTGAGAGGGAAATTGGTTGGTTTTTCGCGCGTTGCGCCAGATCTGCACGTACGGCCCAACGGTGATGTCGAAGGCGCCGTTGCTTTCGCTAGAGATTTCGAGGGATTTTTGAATGACATAGAAGAGTTCATCACTGACGGGAACGGGTGGGCCGCCCGCTTTGGCGCAGAGGCGCATCAGTTCGCTGGTGGGGCGGTAATCGCTCATGATGTCTTCCAGCTCGGCGATGCGCTTGTAGGCGGCGCGGCAGGCTGTTTCGGAGGTCTCCTGATCGGGTGCATAGACCGAGAGGCGCACTTGCACGCCCATGTGGAGTTGGGCATATTCAAAGTATTGCAAGCTGGTCTGCGTCGCGGGTTGCGTTGAAGGCTGCGTGGCGGGATGATGAAGCGCCTTGCACCCGGCCAGAAGCAGTAGGAACAGAATCGCAACGGTGGGGGGGATGTGGCGTAGAGACATAACCGTTTCAGGATTGAGTCGGTCGTTCTATTGGAGACAAGATGAAGCGTGCAATGTTCGCTCCGGTGATGATAGCCGTGCTATTGGCGGCAGTGCCAGTGATGAGGCTGGCGATCGCGGATGATGCGTCGAAGGCGGCGGCGCCCAAGGGGTTTGAGTCGTATACGGAAAAGTTCACCGGACCCAACGGGCTGGTGAGCTTTGAGATGGTGGCGATCAAGGGAGGCAAATTCAAGCCGGCCGGCTCGGACAAGGAGGTCGATGTGAAGAACTTTTATATCGGCAAGACGGAGATGACTTGGGATGTGTTTGACATCTTCGCCTTCTCGCTGGACATGACCGAAGCCGAGCGCGCGAAGGACGATGAATGGAACAACACCGACAAAGCCAAACGGGCTCGGCCGAGCAAGCCTTACGCGGCGCCGGATCATGGTTTTGGGCATCAGGGGTTTGCGGCGATTTCGATGACATACAAGTCGGCCGATCGCTTTTGCGAGTGGCTGAGCCAGAAGACGGGGCACAAGTATCGCCTGCCGACGGAAGTGGAGTGGGAGTATGCAGCGCGTGCGGGTGGGCCGGCGGGGGCGATCGAATCGGATGCGCTCGATAAGCTTGCTTGGACCCATGACAACGCTGATGACATGATGCATCCTGTGGGGTCGAAGGCTCCCAACGCGTGGGGATTGCTGGATGTTCTGGGGAACGGATGCGAGTGGTGCGTCGGCAATGACGGAAAACCCTGTGCCCGGGGCGGGTCGTGGAGCACGAAGATGAAGGACCTGACGGCAAATGGATATGGCACGCGGGAAGTGCAGACGGAGAAGTGGAACATGACCGACCCGCAGGACCCAAAGAGCACCTGGTGGCTGAGCGATGGGAAATTCGTTACCTTCCGTGTCGTTCGCGAGGAGTAGGGCGGTCATCGCTCACGATTGGCGCAAGAGGATCTCATGCGCGGAAGGATCATACGGTTAATCTTGGGTCTGCTTGCGGTTGCTCTTGTTTCCACGGTTCCGACGCTGTTGATCTTCGCTGCTGACGATGCCCTCAAGCCGGGCGGCTTTCGCTCATACACCGAGAAATTCGACGGTCCTAATGCCTTGGTTAGTTTTGACATGGTGGCGATTACAGGGGGAAAATTCGTTCCCGCCGGATCCAAGCAAGAGGTCGAGGTTCAGGACTTCTACATCGGCAAAACCGAGATGACTTGGGATGTCTTCGACATCTTCGCCTACTCATTGGACATGACCAAAGCGGAGCGTGACAAGGATGACGAGTGGTATGGTATCGAGGGCGGCGCGGGCAAGGCGAGGCGCCTGCGCCCCAGCAAGCCTTACGGAGCACCCGACCACGGCTTTGGCCATCAGGGTTTCGCCGCGCTTTCCATGACGTACAAATCAGCTGATCGATTCTGCCAGTGGCTCAGCCAAAAGACTGGCCATAAATATCGATTGCCGACGGAGATCGAATGGGAGTACGCCGCCCGTGCAGGTGGTCCGGCCGCGCCGCTTGATCCGGAGCTGGTTGAAAAAGTTGCGTGGAACCTGGGTAATGCGGATGACGCGATGCACCCAGTAGCCACAAAGGAACCCAATGGCTGGGGTTTGTACGATGTGCTGGGCAACGGAGTCGAATGGTGCACTGGGACCGATGGTGTTCCATGCACTCGTGGCGGATCTTGGAAAACAAAAGCTAAGCAAATGGCAGCCGAAGGTTTTGCCTTGCGTCAGTTGCCGACGGAGAGTTGGAACAATGATCCGCAGGACCCCAAAAGCACGTGGTGGTACTCGGATGGAAAATTCGTGACGTTCCGGGTACTTCGTGAGAAATGACAATTCGAATGGAGGGCGGGGCTACAACTTGCCCTCCTAAACGGACAATTCAGAAAGGATCACATCATGCAACCGAAAGTGGCGGAGGACTTCACGCGGCGAGGATTCTTAAAGGCGACTACGGCCGTTTCGGCCGCCGCCTTGGCGACCAACTTCGCGACCAACTACGCCTATGCGGCCGTGTCTGAAACAATCAAAGTCGGGCTGGTTGGCTGCGGCGGCCGGGGCTCGGGCGCGGCGATGGACAACCTCAAGGGCGCTGAGCAGATTAAAGCCAAGTCCGAGATTTATGCTGTCGGCGATGTGTTCCCCGAGCCGGCTAAGAGGGCTCAGGACAAGCACAAAGTTCCCAGCGATCGCGTCTTCGTTGGCCTCGATGCTTACAAAGCGGTCATCGATTCGGGTATTGACATGGTCATCCTCGCGACCCCGCCGGGCTTCCGCCCGCGGCATTTCCGTTATGCCGTCGAAAAGGGGCGCAACATTTTCTTTGAGAAGCCGGTCGCAGTCGATCCAACCGGCGTGCGCATCGTGCTTGAGGCGGCCGAGCTGGCGGATAAGAAAGGATTGAAGGTCGTCACCGGCACTCAACGCCGCCACCAGACCAACTACAACGAAGCGATCAAACAGATTCATGGCGGGGCTATCGGCGATGTGCTGCATATGAGCGTCTACTGGAACGGCCAGGGCATCTGGAATCGCCCCCGTCAGCCGGGCATGTCGGATGTCGAGGCGCAGATTCACAACTGGTATCACTATGTGTGGCTCTGCGGCGACCAGATCGTCGAGCAGCACATCCACAACCTCGACATCGCCAACTGGGTCATGAACTCACCTCCGATTTCGGCCTACGCCCTGGGCGGCCGGCAGGTGCGCAAGACGCCGGGTCATATTTGGGACCACTTCGCCGTGGAATATGAATACCCCAACGGCGCGCGCTGCATGAGCATGTGCCGCCATTGGGGCCAAAGCGATGACAAAATTGGCGAGTTCGCCCTCGGCAGCAATGGGTCGGTGAACTTTGCTGACTCCACTGTGTCGATTCAGGTCAAGGGCGCCAAGAAGCAGAACCTTGAGCGCGAGGTGAGCGGCTACGTACAGGAGCATGCCGATCTGCTCAAGTGCCTCATCGACAACAAACCAATCAACGAAGCGAAGCGCATCGCAGAAACGACGCTGACTGCGATCATGGGCCGAATGTCCGCTTATACCGGCCGCAAGATTTACTGGGATAAGGCCGCCGCGGCTGCGGCCAACAATCCCAAAGCATACACGGCGATGGAGTCGAAGCTGGATACCTGGCCGGGAGACAATCTGAATCTCAAAGGTACGCTGCCCGAGCCGGAAGTCGCGATGCCGGACCGGGATGACCCGATCTAAAAGGAAACAGCAGCGTACATAATGTGTACTTATGAAAGCGGGCCGGCCATTGTCGGCCCGCTCTTTTATATGACTCGGGAAAACCAGACCCATTTCACAATCGCGCTCCTCGCCCGCCAGTCCGGCTTGCGCGAGAATGAAGTCCGTTTACTCCAGAAGAGCCTCGTCGCCTGCGGCAAAGCAATGTTAAAAGGAGCCAGCGCCCCTCTGCCGCTCTATCGCTTCGCCCGCAGCGTGGCGGCTTCAATGAATCTTTCAAGGGCTATCCCCACGCTCCAGCTCTGCGACGCCCTCAAATCGCTCCTGGTTGCAATGGACGATGAGTCGATCCGGATTCTCTCTCCCACCGACCTGCCGGGGGTGGGTTACGTATATGATCAGGCCAATTCGGAAACCTGGCCGATTCGGGATCGGTGAGGAAAGGCTAATCGCCTGACCTTCGATTCAGGGGACCGCTCGCCAACCGCTGGCCACGATTGATTGCGGGATTCATCTTGTTCTGCCCCCAAGGGGAGGGTAAACTGCCTCGTGCGGGTGGGCTGGCCCGCGCGCCACAGGGATGGGAGGGTTTGGCGAGCGCTCGGCAAGGGATGCCGGCTTTTGCGAACCCAAGGCGCGGACTGACGTTGTATCAGTAGTTTGCCGCAAGTTGTACCTCTCACATCGGGACCAACGATGGCTAGACACCAGAAGAAATTGGGAGAGATTCTCGTCGAGTGGGGCATCATCAATCAGGCGGACGTCGATAAAGCATTGTCGCATGCCAAGAGCAAGAACATGCGCATCGGCGAGGCGCTGATCGACATGAAGATCGCCAGCGAAAACAACGTCTACAAGGCGTTGGCGGCGCAGCACAATATGGAGTACATCGACCTCGACAAGAGCGTCGTGCCGCCCAGCAGCGTGAATCTGGTGCCCGATGAGCTGATGAAGAAGCACATCATCCTCCCCCTGGGGATGGAAAACGGGCGGCTGCGGCTGGCGATTCACGACCCGCTGGATCTGGAAACCATCGACATCCTGCGATTTCGGCTCAATAAGGAAATCCGCACCGTCCTGGCGCCCAAGACGCGAATCAAGCGATACCTCGACAGTGTTTTCAACTCCAGCGCTTCGGCCACCATCGACAAGACGATGGACAAGACGCTCCAGTCGCTGGACAAAACACTGGACCGCTCGGTGGACAAGTCGGTTGATAAGTCGATTGACGTGGATGGAGTAGGGGGCGCGGACGATGGAACCAACGACCCCACGCAAGCCCCGATCATCAAGCTGGTGCATGCGATGATCGTTGAAGCGGTGCGAAACCGAGCATCGGATATTCACATCGAGCCGATGAAGGATCGCGTTCGCGTTCGATACCGCATCGACGGCGAATGCGTCGAGCGCGATCGTATCCCCGTCAAGATGAAGGGCCCGCTGATCAGCCGTCTGAAAATCATGGCCGGCATCGACATCGCTGAAAAGCGACTTCCGCAAGACGGGCGTATCAAGCTCAAGGTGGACAACTCCGACATTGACTTTCGCGTCAGCTCGCTGCCGGCGTATCACGGCGAGTCGGTGGTGCTTCGTATTCTGCGGCCGGACAGCGTGCGAATCGGCATTCAGAACATGGGGTTTGAGGAAGACGATTACAGACAGTTTCAGAAGATCATCAAGCGGCCGAATGGAATCTTCCTTGTCACCGGCCCGACGGGTTCGGGAAAAACAACGACGCTGTACGGCGCGCTCAATGAGCTGAATCGGCCGGACCGCAAGATCATCACGGCGGAAGACCCGGTCGAATACAACTTTGTCGGCATCAATCAGTGCCAGGTGAAGGAAGTCATCGGACTGAGCTTTGCGAAGATTCTGCGAGCGATGTTGCGTCAGGCGCCCAACATCATTCTGGTCGGCGAAATTCGCGACTTGGAAGTGGCGGAAGTGGCGATTCAGGCGGCCCTCACGGGTCACTTGGTCTTCAGCACACTGCACACGAACGATGCGCCCAGCGCCATCACGCGTTTGATCGATATGGGCGTCAAGCCGTTCCTGGTGGCCAGCTCAATTCAGGCGGTGATGGGTCAGCGGCTGATCCGCACATTGTGCCCCAAGTGCAAAGTTCCCGATGATAATCCGGACCCAATGTGGTTGAAGCTCTGCGGCATCACCGACAAGGATCGCCAGGGCAAGCAGCTCTTTAAGGCCAAGGGATGCGACTACTGCACCGGAACGGGTTTCCGAGGACGCAAGGGCATCTTCGAGATGATGTTGATGAATCACGAATTGCGCGACCTGGCGTTCGATCGTGCGCCCACCAATAAGATTCGCAAGGCCGCGATCGCCAGCGGGATGAAGAGCTTGCTGGCCGACGGAAAGATCAAAGTTCTCAATGGCATCACGACGGCCGAGGAAATCGTCAAGGTGGCCCAGGTTGAGGGCATTGTTACTTAAGTTGGACTGTTATGTCATCCATTCAAATTGATCGCCTGCTGGAAACGTGCGTCCGAAGAGGCGCCAGCGACTTGCATCTTGCAGTCGGCCGGCCGCCGACGCTTCGGCTGAATACGCACCTGCGCGAGCTTCAGACCAAAGTGTTGGAGGCTGAAGATACGATCGCGCTGATGAAGTCGATCACCCCTGAGCGCATTCAACAGGAATACGAGGAGCAAGGTTCGGGCGACTTTGGTTTTGCGTATGGAGATCAAGCGCGCTTTCGCGTCTCCGTGTTCAAGCAAAAGGGGTTCTGCTCGATGGTGCTGCGGCGCATTCCCAACAAGCTGCTGACCTTCGAGCAGATCGGCTTGCCGAAGATGGCCGAGCAGATCTGCCGGCGTCCACGCGGAATCTTTCTGGTGACGGGTCCGACCGGATCTGGAAAGACGACGACCCTGGCGGCGATGATCAACTACATCAACGAGAACTTTGACAAGCACATCATCACGATCGAAGACCCGATTGAATATTATCAGCCGCACAAGAAATGCGTGGTTGTTCAGCGCGAAGTCGGCGTGGATGTGCCCAGCTTCCCCGAGGCGCTGAGGCGCGCGTTGCGTCAGGACCCAGACATCATGCTGGTGGGCGAAATGCGCGACTTGGCGACGATCGGCGCTGCCATCACGGCCGCTGAGACGGGGCACCTGGTGTTCGGCACGCTGCACACATCGGGAGCGGCATCGACGATCAACCGCATCATTGACGCATTCCCGACGGATCAGCAGGAACAGATTCGCGTACAGCTTGCGAACAACCTCATCGCGGTGCTCAGCCAGTGCCTCTGCCCCCGCGTCGATACGGATGGAATGATCGCGGCGTACGAGTTTATGTACGTCACGCCCAGCATTCAGAACCTGATCCGCGACAACAAGAGCTACCGCATCGACTCCGACATCCAGACCGGCAAGCGCTATGGCATGCAGTTGCTCGATGACAATCTCTGGATGAATTTCAACGCCGGCAAAATCAGCAAGGAAGAAGCCATCGATAAGAGCAAGAATCCCGGCGGAATGGTCCAGCGCATGGAACGCGCCGGCATCATGGCCGGCGATGAAGCGCTCCAGGCCGTCGCCGCGGAGTTGGGAGAAGAGGGTGACAAAGGCGGCGGTGATTCTGACAAGAAAGCACAGATGGAGGCGAACCGTGCGCGGATGGCGGCGCTTCAGGGCAAGAAGTAGGATTTCGGCGTTGGGACCTGAGCTCCAACCGCCGCTCACGATGAAGGGAATTGCATGTCACGAGTAGCACCTACGACACCGAATCCGGCGGGCGATGATAAGAACCGACCGTCGGCCAGCGCCAATCCAGCGGCTCGTCCAGCTTCGGCGGCGACACCCGCGGGTTCTGCACCCGCGAAGCCCTCCGGCACTCCTGCGACCGCCAGGCCGACCGGCACCAGTTCCAACACCGTAGCCAAACCGTCTTCTGCGTCCTCCGCGCCGGCATCGCGTCCAGCTACCCCTGCGGGCGGCGGTGCTGGCAAGACTCCCGGTGGTGGAGGCAGCGCGCCGGGAGTGCCCGGCGGGGGAGCACCCGGCGGCGGAGCGTCAGCCGCCCCAAGTGGGCCCGTTCCAATCGATCAGCTTCAGGGCCGACCCATCGGCCGCGTGCTCACGAAGATGGGAAAGATCACCCGCGACCAGCTCGTCGAAGCGCTAACGTTTCAAAAGAGCAAAGGCGGGATGCTTGGGAGAATCCTGATCGACTTGGGATACATCAAGGAAGCCGATCTATCGACAGCGCTGGCGGCCCAAAAAGGCTACGAGATGATCAGCCTGGATGGGATCAAGATTTCCGACGAAGCCATTAAGGCGGTGCCGCCACAGATCGCAACCACGAACAAGGTGCTACCGCTCTCGTTCGATCCGGGCACGAAGAAGCTGACGGTGGCGCTGGCGAGCCACGAAAACTTCCGGGCGCTGGACGATCTGCGGCAGCTCATGGGCTACACGGTTATCGCGAAACTGGGCGACCCGGACATCATTGATAAATTGATCGCCAAGCACTACTCGGCCGGCGGTGAAGGCCTCAGCGAGATCATCGGCGAAATTGGCAAGGATGATGCGCTAAAGGAATTGGGCAAACGCGGCGAGTCGCTCGACCTGGAATCGCTAAAGGAAGCGGCTGATTCCAACCCCGTCCGCAAGCTGATCAACCTTGTGCTTCTTCAGGCCATTAAAGACAAAGCATCGGATATTCACTTTGAGCCGTTTGAGACCGAATTCAAGATGCGCTACCGCATCGACGGCGTACTGTACGAAATGATGCCGCCCCCCGCGCACATCGCGGCGGCCATCAGCTCGCGTATCAAGGTTATGGCAAACCTGGACATCGCCGAGCGGCGTATGCCTCAGGACGGGCGTATCGAGTTGACGGTGAACAACCAGCCGATCGATCTTCGCGTGGCGGTGCTGCCGACGATGTTTGGCGAGAGCGTCGTGATGCGCGTGCTCGATCGAAGCAACGTGAGTCTCGATCTGGACAAGATCGGAATGCGCGAAGAAGACCTGGCCACGTTCCGCCAGCTCATCAAAAAGCCCAATGGAATCGTGATCGTGACCGGCCCGACGGGCAGCGGCAAGACGACGACGCTGTATTCGGCTCTGCGCGAGCTGAACGATATTTCGAGCAAATTGATCACGGCGGAGGACCCGGTCGAGTACGACATCGACGGGATCATTCAGTGTCAGATCAAGGCGGATATCGAGTTGACATTCGGGCGAATTCTCCGCTCGATGTTGCGTCAGGACCCGGACATCATTCTGGTCGGTGAGATTCGCGATAAAGAAACCGCCGAAATCTCGGTGCAGGCGTCACTGACCGGCCACTTGGTCTTCAGCACGCTGCACACGAACGATGCACCTTCGGCCATCGCGCGATTGTTGGATCTTGGGCTGGAGCCGTTCCTTGTGACGGCGACGCTCGAAGGCGTGGTGGCTCAGCGACTGGTGCGGCGCATCTGCACGAATTGCAAAGAAGAATACACGCCTGCCGAAGAGCAGCTTATGGAATTGGAGCTGCGCCCAGAAGATGTAGCCAACCGCAAGTTCTATTACGGCAAGGGATGCGAGGTATGCAACAACACGGGCTACCGCGGGCGAATGGGTATCTATGAAATCATGTTGCTGGATGACGACATGAGAGACATGATCGTGAAGCACGCCAGCACCCAGGTGTTGCGGCAAGAGTCCAAAAAGCGCGGCATGCGGACGTTGCGCCAAAGCGGTTTGCTCGCCATCTATGATGGCGTGACGACGATCGAAGAGGTCGTTCGCGAGACGATTATGGAAGAAGGTTGATCCGTCGGCCGCTGCCTGTCCGCCCGAATCACCATCAACCGTGGGTGGACAGCGCGAATAATCTGGACAACACAACTCGATTTGGAGAGCTAATTCATGGCCACCTATGCCTTTGAAGCGATGAACTCCTCCGGTCAGGAGGTCAAGGACGAAGTGGATGCGGCTTCCTCGGAAGAGGCGATTGCCAAGATTCGCCAGAAAGGATTCTTTCCGACCAAAGTTCGCGAGAAAGCCGCCAAGAAGAAGGTGGGGAAAAAGAAAGGGGGAGGCGAGGAAAAGTCGGCGACCGGCGGGGGGACGCGAAAGATGCCATTCTCGTTTGGCAAGGTGAAGACCAAACAACTGACGGCGTTTACCCGCCAGCTTTCCACGCTTCAGGACGCCGGTTTGCCCATCCTGCGTTCGCTTCAGATTCTGGAACAACAGCAGAAGCCAGGGTTGATGAAGGCGATCATCGGCGGCGTAGCAGCCGATGTCGAAGGCGGCGGCTCCCTCTCGGATTCGATGGGAAAGTACCCCAAGGCCTTCGACAAGCTTTACGTGAACATGGTCAACGCGGGCGAAGCGGGCGGCGTGCTCGATCTGATTCTGGCCCGCCTCGCTGACTTCATGGAAAAAGCCCAGAAACTGAAAAAGAAAGTCATCGGCGCGATGATTTACCCGGCCGTGGTCATCAGCATCGCCGTGGGTATTGTGTCGATGATCATGATTTTCGTGATTCCCAAGTTCGAGCAGATCTTTAAGGATTTCAAAGTCAGCCTGCCGGACGTGACGAACTACCTCCTCATTGTCAGCCGATGGTTTGCCAACCAGTACGGCTGGGTCTACATCATTTGCTCGCCGATAGTTTTTGTCGGATTGCTCAAGCTTCTGAAGATGAGCCAGGGCGGCCGGTACTTCGTGGATGTGGTGAAGCTGAAGATTCCGATTTTGGGCTCGATCGTGGGCAAGTCGGTGATCGGCCGGTTCACACGAACGCTGGGCACGCTCATCAGCGCCGGCGTGCCGATTCTCGATGCCCTGAACATCACCAAGGAAACCTGTGGCAACGAAGTGTACGCGCGGGCGCTGGTTAAGGTGCACGACGCGATCCGCGAAGGCGAAAGCATGGCCGACCCTCTTCGGGCGACCAAGGTGTGCGATGCGATCGTGGTGAACATGGTGGACGTGGGCGAAGAAACCGGCGACCTGGACAAGATGTTGATGAAGGTGGCCGACAACTACGACAGCGACGTGGACGTGTTGGTGGGCTCGCTGATCAGCATTCTGGAGCCGGTGATGGTGGTGGTGCTGGGTCTGATCGTGGGCTTCATCGTCATCGCGTTGTTCATGCCAATGATCACGCTGATCGGCTCGGTGTCGGGACAAAAGAGCAAGTAATCAGGAAGGCGGCGGATATGAATCGCAATCAAAAGGGCGCCCATCGAGCCGGCTTTACGCTCGTGGAATTGATGATGGTCGTGCTGATCATCGTCATTCTGATGAGCATCCTGGTGCCGCTGGTGAGCAAGGTGAGGATCAAGGCATACGGCGCCAACACGGCGGCGCAGATCGGTCAACTGCGAAGCGCTTGCGAGGCGTATAAGCAGACGTTTGGACGGTATCCGGGGCCGCTGAATGATGAGGATATTTTTTATAAGGCGCCTGGCGCCATCGCGAGGAACATCGGCGGCACGCGGGTAACCGAAGCGGAGAATCTGGTGCTTGGGCTTCTGGGCGGATTGACGCTCAATGGTGCAGGTACTTCGACGCCGCCGTATACGTACGACGCCACCAAAGTTGGCTCTGGGATCAGCAATCTGAATGCGAACGATCCGAAAGTGTTTCCCCCGCTGATGGAAGGATGGCAGGACCAGCTTAGCAGCGCGGTCAGTGGAACCGGGCGGTTCAAGGACACCCGCAGCACGACCACGGGGGATTCGGATGTTCCCGAATTCGTTGATCGATATCCGCTTGAGCCCATGCCGATTCTCTACCTTCGGGCCCGCCCCGGCGCTACGGGTGTCATGAGCAACGCGAACAGCGCGGCCGGACCCTTCAATCAATATGATTTTCACATGATCAGTCCTTACGTGAACACGGCGGTGAATGGACTCACCCAAGGATTGACGGCCGCGGGCAACATCAATACTGCGCTGGCCAAAGATGTGGACCCCAAGCATCCGACCAAACAGAACTATCTGCCGTATTTTCTGGACACCAGCGCCAACACACCGGGCGGTTTGAATGCGAACACCGCCGTGCCTCGTCAGAAGGATGCGTTCATCCTCATCAGCGCAGGCCCGGACCGGGTTTACGGAACCTCCGATGACATCACCAACTTTGGAAGCGTTTTCCCATAAAAAAGGTGCCGCCTTGACGCAATTGCACAACCGCAACAGAGCGAGCTTTCGCGCGCAGGGGTTTTCCGCGACGGAGCTGATTATCGTCATCGCGATTCTTGCGATTCTGGCGGCTTTGGTGATCACGGCTGTTTCCCGCACGCAGAAGAGCGCGAACACCATCCGCATTCAATCCGATCTTCAGGCCATTTCGTCCGCGCTGGAGCAGTACAACAGCGATTTTAAGATTTACCCTGGCACCTCCAGCGAAACAATCGTTGGTACGCGCGTGGTGCTGGCCAAGGCATTGATCGGCCCGGGCAACAAGAACGACGACGGAGCGGATGGAACTGGCTTTGCAGTTGTCTCAGGTGGAAAACAGTGGCCTCCGTACCTCGCGCCGGAAAAGTTCAAGGTCGCGAATTGGGGCACCGCGGCCGCACCCGAGTGGATGCTGTTCGATCACCTGGGGAATGTGATCGAGTATTTCCCGCAGCGAAGGTTCTATGATCCGACGGTCGGTCCACTGGTTGGCAATGGAGGCGCGCCCAACAACGCGGGAGCTACCATCGCGAATGCCAACTATGACCTGCGCGATTGCTGGCATCGGCGAAGCCCCAATGGCGCGTTCCAGTATGGCGGCGAAGCGGGCGTAAATACCAGTCCCACCATGGGCTGGCGCAATGCGACCGACGCCCAGAATTCGCTCAAATACATGGTCGGTGACAACGACATCAATAACAAGGTCGATCCGGCCAAGAACTGGAAGGTGCTCACGAAGTACATTCTTTGTTCCCCGGGGATCGATGGTAAGTTTTTCAACGTAGGTCAATTGAGCACCACCGATGATCGTCAGCGCGAATACAAGAAATGCGACGATGTGTACAACTTCGAGCGCGATCACCTCTGATGCGCACGAATCGACAACGGCCGCGGACTAAAACCTTTACGAGGAAAATCTCGCACGCATCCGCCTTTACGCTAATCGAAATGCTGACGACGGCGGCGACGCTGGTGATTGTGCTGGGGCTGATGGTCTCCCTGGCCCGATATGTCCGCAGCCGATCGGCGGATGCGCTGACGCGGAACATTCTTCAAAAGCTCGATGCGTGGCTAACCGCCGCCTCAGGTGATCCGTCGGTGGTGGTGCGACTGGGCGCGGTTCCAAAACTAATCGCTGCGCCCGACGCCCAGGGCGATGATGAGCTGCTTCAAAAGGCCGCGATGGCAAACAACGAGGCGTTCGTGCGGGCGTGCCTGGATTCGGGCGGTGGGGGGGCGCTGCTGAGCCTGCCTCTGACTGTGTACGACGGGCGCACGCTGCGCGATGCATGGGGCACGCCGCTGATATATATGGCGCCAAACGCTCCCAGTCCGGGCCTCAGCCCGCAGAAGCGGGCGTTTTTCTTTTCGGCCGGGCCAGATCGGCGCTTCGGAACGGTTTCTGACAATTTGTACAGCTATGAGATTGCAAGGTGAACGGGGCTGGACATGGCGAATAATGGGGCGCTGGAGGATCGATTGTGAGAATGGATCGCAAAGCATTCACCACCATTGAGTTAATGGTCGCGATCGGAATCATGGTGCTCCTGGCCAGCATCGCGTATGTGAGCATTAGGACCGTTTCCTCGCATACCAAGCAGCAATCCACCCTCACCAGCCTCGAGACGCTCCAGGGAATGCTGGGAGAAATGACTGC
>JADMIO010972876.1_pt1 | contig 14560 bp, 13 predicted proteins | sample 8958161 | NCBI WGS metagenome assembly JADMIO01 (sample SAMN16585339, study PRJNA669376) | soil metagenome | isolation source: Crop rotation soil | place: USA: Cullars Rotation, Alabama | collected 2011 | reverse complement strand
AGCGATAAGCGCAAAGCGGCGCAGATTCATGAGCCAAGGCCCCCGTCTACATGATTTCTTTTCGACTAAAGAGAGATTTCGGCGCGACTCTATCACTTAAGATTGGAGTCTCTGCAAGCAAAACGTTGCCGATCGCGGGCAAAAAAAAGAGCCGCCCTGGTTGAGCGGCTCTCTCGTCGATTACGGTTGCGACGCGACTACATCACGGCTTCGGTCTGCGGGTGCGGTCGTGATTCGTGACCGAGAGACATGCCCGGCATCTCGGCGTCGCGGACCTGCGCCGAAACGCGGATGCGCGTGACCATCTTGGTGATTCCGGGGAGCGTATTCGTCCAGACCTTCAGAGCCCCTTCGAGCTCGCTCTTCGCCTCGGCATTCAACGCAAAGCGGACCACGGTGGGCTCGCTGAGCCGGAACGGCGTCGGATCCCACGGCCGCTCGGCGGCCAGCCAGCCGGCGATGTCGTAGGTGAATGTTCCCTCGTAGGTCGCCAGGATCTCTTCGTTGGTGACCCCGTGCGCGTGGCGCAGGAAGACGAAGCGCGTGAAGTTCTCCCAGAACTCGTCGAAGTTCTTGATGGCCGGTGCCTCCGGCCGCTCGAGGATGAGATCTTTGGTCAGGCGCATCGCGAGGTCGCAGACCGGCTTCCATTCGCGGAACGACGCGACGGCGCGGTACTTGTGCATCAGGTTGTCGCCGATCTCGGCCTTCTTCAGGCGCTCGAAGTTCTCGTCGCGGCTGTAGAACTCGACGACTTCCTCGCGCGTCGAGAACAGTTCGTTCCTCGTCTCGCGGATGAACTCGTCGACGAACGCACGGACTTCGGCATCGGGCGCGGCGATCGCATCGACGCAGCGCTCCAGCCACTCCGAACGCTTGACGCCGAGGCTCTCGGCGAAGGCGATCGCGTCCTCGAAGTAGTTGTCGTGCCAGAAAGCGGACGTCACGAGCGCGATGCGGCGTGCGGCGAGATAGTCGTCGAACGTCAGCGTCTCGGTCTCAGCGGCGATCTCCTCGACGTCGAACACCTTCTCGCCTTCGTACACGCCGAAGTTCTTCGGCAGCACGCGCCAGCCCGAGCGGAACTTGAACTGCTTGCGCGACTCCTCGGTCGCGAGCTCGGTGCCCTTGAGGAGCATGAGCTGGAAGTTCGTCACCTGGCTGATGCCGGAGTCGAGCAGCTTCTTGATGGCCGCGCGGTGCGTCTGCAGCGTCTCGCCGGGGAGGCCGAGGATGAGGTCGGAGTTCGAGCGGAGGCCGCGGCCGCGCATGTGCACCTGCAGCGCCTCGTACGCCTCGAGCTTGATGGTCTGCCGCTTCACGTTGCGGAGCACGTTCTCGTCGAGCGACTGCACGGCCTGATACAGCACCATCGCGCCGTTGACCTGTTCGAGCGACTTGATGATGCGCTCCGGCCGGTTCTTGCCGGTCGTGGCGTCGATGTACGTCGGGTAGCCGTACAGTTTCTGCGTCTCGCCGATGTAGCTCGAGATCTCGGTGTCGCGCTCGTACATGCCGTAGTTCGAGTCGGCGATGCGGAATGCGCCGACCTGGGGGCAAAGCTCCTTGACCTTGCGCGCGATGTAGTGGATCTCGTCGCGCATGCGGTCCATGCCGAAGTAGTGGACCTTGGTGTACCAGCCGGTTCCCTGACAGCAGAACGTGCAGCTGAACGGGCAGCCGCGGTTCGTCTCGATCATCGGCGTCAGGCGGCCGTCGAAGAACTCATCCATGATGCCCGTCAGGTACGGCGACGGGATGTCGTCGACCTCCTTGTGGCGCGGCCACGTCTTGTTGACGATCGGCTTGCCGTCGGCATCGCGGTACACGCTCGAGAACAGCTCCTTCTTACGGAACTCGTCGAGCGAGCAGCCCGACTCGAGGAACGTCTTGACCGTGTCGCGAGCGAGGAAGTCGCCTTCGCCCAGAACGAAGACGTCGAGCTCCGGGTATTTGGCGAGGAACGCGAGCTGCTTCTCCTCTTCGAGGTCCATGTTCGGGCCGCCCATGACCGTCAGGCTCTTCGGGTTGAGCTTCTTGGCCAGGCGGCAGAAGAAGAGGCTGAGCTGCTCATTCCAGCAGTAGTCGCTCACCATGAGCACGTCGGGCGGATTCTCTTTCATCGCCGCGAGCAGCTTGTCGGGATAGGCGAAGAGGCGGGACTCGATCTCGTCCGGCAGATCGCGATCCATCACTGCCTTCATGTAGCCCACGCCGAGGGGCGCGGTGTCGTTGGCGAGAACGCCCATGTAGTTGTAACGGAGGTCAGCGAGATAAACGGTCGGTTTCATGTCGTCTTTGTTCTTTCTGTCAGCGTGTGTTCAGCGCGAGCTGCGGCGCTGCGGCGAGATAGCGTGAGTACCACTCGATGGTGCGCTCCAGACCTTCCTTCATGTCGACCCGCGCCGACCAGGAGAGAAGCTGTTTCGCTTTCTCGCAGGTCATGTATTGCTCGCGGATCTCGGCGCTCGCCTGGTTGAGGATCACCGGCACGAGGTCGCCTCGCTCCATGATGTCGAGAACCTGTTTGACGATGTCGAGGACCGTCAGCTTCACTTCGAGGCTGAAGTTGTACGGGCCCTGCGGCGCGCCGTCGGCGAGCGATTCGACGAGATGCAGATAGGAGTCGGCGGCGTCTTCGACATAGAGGAAGTCGCGGACGAACTTTCCATCGCTGCGGATGACGAACGGCTCCCCTTCGAGCGTGGCCTTGATGACGCCGGGAATGGCGCGATTGAAGTTGAGGTCGCCGCCGCCGAAGATGTTCGCGCAACGCACGATCGACACCGGCATGTCGTACGTCGCGAGATAGGTCTGAGCGATGAGATCGGCGCAGCTCTTCGATGCGTCGTACGGGAAGCGACCCTGCAGCGGATGGTCTTCGGTGTACGGCAGCGAGTCGCTCGCTCCGTACGCCTTGTCCGACGATGCGATCACGGTCTGGCGCACCTTCGCGCGACGCGCCGCCTCGAGGATGTTCCAGGTGCCTTCGATGTTCGCCCGGAACGTGCTGACCGGATCGATCTTCGCGACGCCGACGATGGGCTGCGCCGCGAGGTGCAGGATCGTATCGATGGCGTACTCACCGACCGCGCGCTGCACGAGCGTCGCATCCTCGATCGAGCCGTGCACGATGTTGATGCGGGAGTCCATGCCCTCGCGGACCAGCATCGAGCGGGGCACGCCGTCGCGAATCAGCGCGGTGACTTCCGCGCCGAGCTCGAGGAGGCGCTTGACGGTCCAGCCGCCGAGCAGCCCGGTGGCGCCGGTGACGAAGACCGATCGCCCATTCCAGAACTTCGGTGTGGTCCGAACGCTCATCGGTTCGCCACCACCTGCAGAAGCGGGACGTGCTTCCACGGAGCCTTGCTCGAATCGCTCTGATGGATCCGCTCCATCTCCTGCTGGTCCTTGCTCGTGTCCATCGACTTCCAGAAGCCCTTGTGCTGATAGGCGTACAACAGGCCCTTGTCAGCGAGGCGCGGAAGCACGTCGGTCTCGAGGTTCTGACCCTGCCAGTGATCGAGCGCTTCCTTCTCGAAGACGAAGAAGCCGGCGTTGATCCAGCAGTCTTCGATGACCGGCTTCTCGATGAAGCGGTTCACCTGACGGTTGTCGCCGAAGACGACAGTGCCGTACTGCGAGCGCAGCGGGACCGTGGTCACGGTCGCGAGACCGCCCTGCTGGCGATGGAAACGGAGCAACGCGTGAAGGTCGACGTCGCCGAGGCCGTCGCCGTAGGTCGCCATGAAGGCGCCCGGGGCGTGCATCGCACAGCGGCGCACGCGCTCGCCGGTATCCGAGTCCTCGCCGGTGTCGACGATCTGAACGTTCCACTCGGAAAAGCGGCCGTGGAAATAATCCGTCAGGATCTCCTTGCGATGGCCGGCCGCGAGTATGAAATCCGTGAACCCCTGCTCTGCGAAGATGCGCATGAGGTGCACGAGAATCGGCGTTCCCGAAATCGGCATCATGACCTTCGGGAAATACTCGGTGAACGGATACGAACGAGTGCCCTTACCGCCGCAAAGAATGATGACCTTCATCGACTGACTATCCCCTTTCCTAATAACCACCACGACCCTTGACGACTACAGGAATCGTTTTCAAGACCAGCATTGCATCGGACCACAGCGACCAGCGGTCGATGTATTCGAGGTCGTACTTCATCCAGCGCTCGTACGTGACGTCGCTGCGTCCGCTCACCTGCCAGATGCACGTGAGACCGGGCGGCACGCTGAAGCGGCGGCGATACTCGCCGGCGATCATCTCCGCTTCGTACACCGGCAGCGGCCGCGGACCGACGATGCTCATGTCGCCGCGAAGCACGTTCCAGAGCTGCGGGAGCTCATCGAGGCTGAACTTGCGCAGGAGCCGGCCGAGCGGCGTGATGCGATAGTCGCGTGGATCCTTGAAGATCGGGCCGTGCGTGATCGACCGGTCGGCCTGACGCACCAGCAGCTCGGCGCCATCGACCATCGTGCGGAACTTGAACATCCGGAATCGGCGGCCGTTCAGACCGACGCGGGTCTGAAAGAACAGCACCGGGCCAGGCGACGTCAGCTTCACGAGGATCGCGATGATGATCATCGTCGGAAGCGCGACGATGCCCGCGGCCGCCGCAACGACGACATCGAAGACGCGCTTCATCGCCGCATCGCGATCGGACGGCCGTACGCCGCCGACCTCGAGACTGGCACCGCCCGCGAACGACGCGAGCTTCGGCGGCCGCGACTCGCCCTGCTGCGGCTCGAACAACACGCGAACCATCGCGCCGAACTGCTCGAACACGCGCGCTTCCTTGAGAATCTCGGGCATCGGCGTATCGCCGATCGTCAGCAGCACTTCGTCGACGACGCGTGATTTCAGAATGCTTTCGACATCGGTCGCGATCGGCTCGCCGCCGGGATACGACCGGAACACTCGGTTTCCGTTGGTCCCCGTCGCCACGCAGTCGAGGCGCAAGCCCCATTGCGGATGCGCGTTCGCGGCGAGGGCGAACGTTTCAGCCTGCTCCCACGTGCCGCTCAACAAAACGTTGCGGCGGTCGAAACCGCGTTTACGCAGCGACTGAAGGACGGCGTGCACGATCGCGCGCGTGAGCGCCAGGATCACGAATGACGCCGCGAAGACGATCGCGACGCTGCGGACCAGACGCGGAGCCATGAAGACGGCCGCGCCGAGGATCAGGCATGCGGCCGCGAGATGCGCGATGAGCACCTTGCGCACGAGCTCGGCCGGAGATTCGACGCGATGCGAGTCGTACAGTCCGAGCCGCGTGAGGAAGTGCTGCGTGAGGGGAACCACGAGCAGCAGAATGGCGAGCGCCGGAAGGTTCTGAAGATTCAGAACGCTGCGCGTGAAGAACGCAGCCAGGGCCGCCAGCGTCAACGCGTCGACGACGGGAAGCCCGCTAACGACCCAAAACGCAAATCCCCGCATTTTCCTCTCTGCAGCTGGACGCGCCGGCGAAGGGCGCCGGCCCTACGACAACGATTATTCGAGCGTTGAATGGACGCCCTTTTCCCCAAACGCGGACCGAACCGATTGTTGGATTGCGAGCGGCAGTCTATTCCGGATACGACCAAACTACAATCATTATTTGCATCACTTGTTCAGCTCTTCAATAAAACGAAAATTGACGTAAGTACCGACAATTGCATTGACGGCACCGAGGGGGCGCGTGACGAAGTCGTCGAGAAATCGCGCGATCTGGCTCCGACCGTTTTCCGGCAGAAACAGGATGTCGTCGGCCTGCATCACCGCGCCGCGTAGGGACAAATAAGCATCGGACTGCGTCTTGTGCTGCAGAACGACGGGCAGCGCCTGCAGAACGCCGTTCGGCGAGAGGCGGATGATCGTCACGTCCTTCATCGATGCCGTCCGCCTCGGCCCGCCTGCGTAGGTTAGCGCCTGCGCGGCGGTCGGCGCGTCGCGCAGCGGAACGACAGCGGCATTGTTATTGACGTCGCCGAGGACGTAGACCACGGGCTGCCGGATCTGCGTCGCGATGACCGTCACCTCGGGATCGACGAGGCGCTTCGCCAGGGTCTCGGTCAACTGCTTCTTCAGCTCGAGCGGCGTGAGACCCGCGGCGCGCACATCGTCGGCGAGGGGAAGCGAGATCATGCCGTCCGACCGAACGACGACCGTGCGCGAGACCTCCGGTGTGCGCTGGACGATGATCTCGAGCGTGTCACCCGCGGCGATGACGTATTCCTTGTGGAAGCGGATCGCGGATTCCACCGCAGCAGGCTCGAGTTTCAACTTATCATCCGTCGCGCGCGGGCTGACGCACGCGCACAGGGTCATCATCGACAGCAGAATGACAATCAGGACATACGCGCGACGGCCGGGGTGCGCGCAAAGCGATGGCTGCAAGTTCGTCATAGGTGGTTCTCGTGGACCGAGGACGCGCCATTCTATGCACGATAAGGTTGGGGCCTCAAGCTATTTGCATATGCGTAGAATGCCCTGCGCATGACGGGACCACGATCGAGGCGGGCGCGACGGACCTCACGGCGCGCGTATCCATTTCTCGTGGCGCATCCTGTCGCCCTCAGCGAGCACGGCGATGAGGTGCGGCGCATCGAAGAGTCGCACTGGTTCACGAACTTCGGGCCGGAAGTCGTGCGCTTCGAGAAGGCCTTCGTCCGCACGCTGTTTCGCGGGGAAGGCTCCTGCACCAGCGTGTCGAACGCGACGCTCGGCATCATGCTCTGCATCCGCGCGGCGATGCTGCGGCAGTTCAGCACGAAAGAGCAGCGCAAGCGGACGATCGCGCTCGTCCCATCGTTCACGTTTCCAGCGACGGCTCAAACCGTCGTCTGGAATGGCCTGCGCGTCGCATTCTTCGACGTCGATCCGGACACTTGGCTGCCCAGCCCGGCTTCAATCGAGCGGCTGATCGACAAGTTCGGATCGAAGATCGCGGTGATCGTTCCGTACGCGACCTTCGGCAACAACCTCGATCTGAACTGGTATGAGTCTCTGCGGGACCGGCACGGCATCCCGGTGGTGGTCGACGCCGCTGCCTCGGCAGGGTCGCGGCTTGCCGACAAGCGGCACTTCGGTCAGGGCTCGACGCTTCCGATCGTCTTTTCGATGCACGCCACGAAGCTGTTATCGACGTCGGAAGGCGGCGTCGTCTACTCGAACGACGCGCAACATATCGCCGACGTCCGTTCGATGAGCAACTTCGGATTCGACGCCGAGCGCGTCGTGCGACTGCCTGGCGTGAACGCGAAACTGCCGGAGATCACGGCGTTGCAGGCGCGTCTCAAGCTGGGCGACGTCGCGCGGATCGTGCGCCGGCGCCGTGTACTTGCGGACCGCTACCGGAAGGCGCTCCCGGAGTTTCAATTCCAGAAGCCGGTCGGCGAGCCGGCACACACGTTCCTCGCGGCTCGCATCGACGGGGACCGATCGCGCAGGGACCGGCTCATCGAGCGGGCGGCGGCGGACGGCGTCGAGCTGCGCAAGTACTACAACCCTCCGCTGCACCGTCAGGAGTTCTTCGACGCGGTAGCGTCGGACGTTCGCAACACGGACGTGGTCGCCGATCAGATCATCACGCTGCCGCTCTACGACTCGCTGTCCGACGCGGACGTCGACATCATCGCCGGCGTTACGCGTCGCGCTTTTCAGCGGTCATAGCGGCGACGCGCACGTTGTGCTCGCGCACCTTACGCGCCGCTTCCGTTACGTACGGCGTGGTGCCGATGCGCCAGATCATGATGCGGTTGAGCAGCGAGAGCGGGAACGGCAGCGGGCGCACGAAGTCGACGTTGAGGACGACGCGATGCGAGGTCGTGTCGTTCCACGCCTCGTGCGGATGGGTGTCGTCGAACACCATGCTCTTCCCGTCTTCCCAATGCCTCGTCTCATCCCCGACGCGGATGCCGCACTGGTCCTTCGGCTCGGGGATGAGCAGCGCGAGGTGATAGCGCAGAACCCCGCTGTACAACCCGCGATGCTCCGGAAGATGCTTGCCCGGCGCGAGGATCGAGAACATCGCGACCTTGATCGCAGGGATCTCGAGGAGCAGCTTGGCGGTTTCCGGACAGCGCGCGCAGTTGTCGACGATCTGATGGCCGTACGCGAAGAGGTAGAACGTCTTCCACCGATCGCCTTCGGTGATCGCCGCCTGCGCCTCCGAAATGTCCTGAAAGTTCGGCACGTCCTTGAGCGTGGTGAGGACGCCGTCGAGCTCCTTGCGGATCGTCTTCCAGTTCGCCTCGAGCTTCGGAATCCACGGGAACTTCGAGAGATCGTGAAAGGTGACGTGCGTGTCGCCGGAGAAGCGCGTGATGAGTTTCTCGAGGAGTTCCCGAACCATTGGAGTGACGGGAGACTCTATCGCCGGCGGGGTGTCATGTACACCCCGTTCCGCGGGCGCAGCACGATCGCAGGGAGCATCGTCACTTCGCGCGAGCGGTCGAGCTCGAGCCGCCATCGCTGCGCGATCGTGGCGATGACGAGAATGCCTTCCATCCAGGCGAACGCCTCGCCGATACAGCCGCGCGGGCCGGCGCCGAATGGCAGCGCGGCGTATTTGGGCCGCGACGCCTTCTCCTCAGGTGTCCAGCGTTCGGGCCGGAACAGCTCGGGCTGGTCGTAGAAGCGCGGATCGCGATGCAGGACGAAGGGACTGATCATCACGATCGATCCCGCCGGCACTTCGTACCCTCCGATCGAGCAGGACTCGATCGCGCGCCGGTCGAGCACCCATCCCGGCGGATACATCCGCAATCCTTCGGCAAAGACCATCTCGGTGAACTTGAGCTGCGCCAGGTGATCGACGCCGGGCAAATCCTTGCCGGCGGCGGCGTCGACTTCGTCCTGCAGGCGTGCGGCGACACCTGGGTCCTGGGCGACGCGATACCACGTCCACGTGAGCGCGTTCGCGCTCGTCTCGTGTCCGGCGACGAGCAGCGTGAGAACCTCGTCGCGGATCTCGCGGTCGGTCATCTTCGAGCTCGGATTCTCCGAGTCCGTCGCCGCGAGAAGCATCGAGAGGATGTCGCCGCGATCCTCGCCGCTGCGGCGACGGCGGTCGACGACGCGGTCGATCGTGGCGTGCAGTCGAGCCTTGGCCCGGTCGAAGCGTCGGATCCGGCCTAACGGCAGCCGGTCGAGGACGTCGGCGAACGGCGTGTTCGCACCGTCGAGAAGGTGGGCGGCTTCATTGAGCGTGTCCGTCACCATGTCGACCTCGTCGTCGAGATCGGCCGAGAACATGGTGCGCGCGGCGATGATGAGAGCGAGCCTCTTCATCTCGCGATGCATGTCGAACGATTGCCCCTCCACCCACGAATCGCCAATTGCGCGCGTCGCCTCGGCCATGACACGACCGAAGCCGTGGATGCGTTGGCGGTGAAACGACGGCTGCAGGAAGCGCCGCTGCCGGCGGTGCGATTCTCCCTCGCTTGTCAGCAGGCCGTCGCCGAACAGCCGCCGACCGCGCGCCATGCCGCTCTTCACGAACTTCTGCGCGCTCGTGACGAGGACCTCGCGGATGTAATCGGGATGGTTCAGCAGAAACACATGCTCGCCACCGAGTGTGAAGTGAACGATGTCGCCGTAGTCGCGCGCGACTTCCGTCAGGAACGGGATCCATCCCTTGCGCCGCGATAGCCAGCCGTGGCCGGGGAACAGCTTTCGCGGGCCGGGCGGAAAAAGCGCGCTCACGAAGACTCGCCCGCTGCGCGCATGCGGACGCGCACGATGCGTGAGAGCACTACCGAGCGCGCGGGCACTGTCTCCACGACGCGCGTCGCGAAGATGTGCGCGTCATCGCCGATCGCGACGGGCCCCAGAATCATGGCGCGGCCGACGGCGACCCGGTCGCCTAACGACGGTCCCGTGACGGCAGCGGCGCCGACCTCTCCTTCCATCGGGCAGCAGCACGCCAGCGAGTACAGCGTCAGATCCGATCCCGCGGTTCCGTGGAACGTGACACCTGCGGGATGAGGGATGAACGCGCCCGGACCGATGCAGCTCTGCGGCGTGATGTGCACCTTGTGAAGGATCTGATTGCCTGCTGCGATCGCCTTCGCCGCGCGGCGCCAACCATTGAGATGGAGGTAGTGCGCGACGCGATAGAGAAACACGCTCAGAACTCCCGGCACGAGGAACGAGCTCGCCATGTGTCGCGCGCTCTCGACCGCCGTTCCATCCTCGCTCTGAAAACGGATGCGCAGATCACGAAGGATGTCCTCGCGAACGTGCCGCCGCACGCCGGCCCATGACGCATGCCGCAGCTCTGCGCAGCTGGTGGTCATTGCATGTCCCGGCGAGGAAGAACGCGTTGCTCGTGCGTCGCACTCTCGACGACCGTGTCGTCCGGAACGTCGCGTGTGAGCGCGATGCCCGTGCAGACCCGCACCCGGTTCCCGACGCGCACGGGTCCCAGAACGCCGCAATACGGCTCGAGGACGACGTCGTCACCGAGGACGGGCTGGCCGGGCCGCGCGCCGACGCTGTCGGGCCTTCCGATCTGCCCACCGAGTCCGGACAAAGGCATTACGGTGAGGTTCCGGCCCGCATCGCCGAAGATCGAGACGCCCGCCGGGCTCACGATGACGAGACCTTCGCCGAGCCGCGACATCTCGGAGATGTCCGCGCCGGTGAGCATGCTGTTGAGCTGAGCGAAGAACCTCGCGAGAAGCCGATGACCGCCCCGATAAAAATGATGCGAGACGCGGTAAAGCACGATGCAGATCATGGACGGTTGCAGCCAGCCCACCGCGGTGCCGAATACGCCGGCCGTCCTTCGGCGATCGGCGCGGAGCATCGCGATCGTCTGACGCCACGTCAGCCGCTGCTGTCTCGTGTCTGGCGTCATCACGCTCGATTGCGCAACGTCTTCCATACGTCGGCCGGCTTGATCAACCCCGCGGCCATCACCAGCGAAGCATAGATGAGAGGCGCGGCCAAGCCCGGGACGATGTGAAACGGGCCCGCTGGCAGACGGCCCGCCGCGAGGACCGCGATGAGCGCGACTGCCGCGAAGAGCGCGACCCGCAACCAGGGCAGCCGGAACTTTGCGCGCCGTAAGAGCACGATCGAGCCCGGAACCGTCACGCAGGTGATCTCGACGGCGAGTGCGCTCCATGCGACGCCGGTGGGGCCGAAGCGCATGCCGGCGAAGCCGATCGCGAGCGCCTTCACCGCCGCAGCTATGGCCATGATCCGCAGCGCAGTCTTCTGCGCGTCGATGACGTACAGCAGCGGTCCGATCGTGACCGTTACGGCCTTCACGAAGTAGAGGACGCCCAGGATCTGCAGGAGGTCCTGTGCCGCGATGAGGTCGCGAGACAGGACTCCGAGAAAGAACACCGCTCCGGCAACTACCGAGGAGATCAGGAGCCCCGCGAGCGCAAGCGAAGCATCGATGCCGCGGCGCACGGCGGACGCGAATGCAGCGCGGTCGCTCATCCATCGCGCCGCAGCCACTGCGTAGAGCGTTCCGGCAATCGCATCGCAGGCGAGCGGCACGGGCGAGAACAGCCGCTGCGCCGCGGAGTAGTGAGCGACTTCCCCGATCGTCGTCAGCCGCGACAGAAGGATCACGTCGAGCGCTTCGTACGCCAGCATGAGCGATCCTACGATGCCGATCGTCGACGCGGATCGTAGCCGCGCCACGACCTGCTGCGCGTTGATGCCGGACGCAGACGGCACGAACTGCCGGCGTCCGAGGACGAAACACGTCGCGAAGAAAAGGCCGCGCGCGACGACGTGACACACCATCACGGTGATGAGGCCGCCGCCGGTGCGCCGCGCCAGCAGCACGAGTCCGATCATCGCGAGCACCGACAGCGACTCGGCCGCGACGGCGCGCTCCATCGTCAGGCGCGCGCGGAACAACGCGTAGTACACCAGCACGCCGCCGAGGAACATCACTCCGAGCGAGCCGAGGATGCCGGCGCGGACGAGCGGCATGGGATAGCGCATGCCGAGGAGGATCACTGCAGCGACGGCGATCGCCAGCGGGACTTGAACGAGCTTCAACGCTGCAAGCAGGCGCAGTTCCGTCGTCTGCCTCGTACGTTCGCGGCAAATCTCGCGCACAGCCAGCTCCACGGTGCCGAAATCGACGATCCATTCGGCCACGGAGAGAATGCCGAAGAGCAGCGCGTACTGGCCGAACACCGTCTTGCCGAAGCCGCGCGCGATGCAGGCCACCACTGCGAGACGCGCGAGCGCGATGACGCCGCGTCCGACGATCTGCGCACTCGTGCTCTTGAACGCGACCCAGCGGAGGTTGTCGCCGGTCTGTCCTTCAACGACGCCGCCCTCCGGCAGCGCATCGGGATCGACCGCATCGGGCCGCACCGTCTCAGTCACGAGGCCTCATCGAATTCCGACGCGCCAAAGCAACACGCGCAGCGCGAACAGCGGATTGCCGATCACATAGCGCCGAAACAACCTCCTCGGCTCGTGCAGCAGGCGATAGAGCCACTCGAATTGGATGCGCGCGACCCAGCCAGGCGTCGTCGTGATGACGCCTGCTGCGTAGTCGAGCGCAGCGCCGGCAGGGAGGATCGCGTGGACGTCGCACTGCGCGCCGTAATCGAGGATCCATCGTTCCTGAGACGGCATCCCCATGCAGACGAGCAGGACGTCCGGACGCGCGGCGTTGATCTGCGCGATGCACGCTTCGTTTACAGGGCCCGGCCGATCGAAGTAACCATGATGCGTTCCTGCAATCTGCAGGGCCGGATACCGCTCGCGCAATTTTTCGCCGGCACGCTCGGCAACGCCGGGGCGGCTGCCGAGAAGAAACATCGACAGCCCGTTCGATGCGCACCATTCGGCCAGTTGCCAGATGAACTTGTTGTAGGTCGTCTTTGGCGGCGGCGCGTGGCCGAGGACGCGCCATGCCCACCGCACGCCGTCTCCGTCGCAGAAGACGAGCTGCGCCGCATTGAAGAAGTCGCGCAGCCATGGCTGCCGGCGCGCGAGGTTCATGCCGTGCACGTTGAGGTGCGCGATCACCGCGCGCTTTCCGGCTTTAGCAGTGCCGGAGATGAAATCGAGGATCTCGCGGGAACCTGCGGAGTGCATGCGAACGCCGAGCACATCGACGTCGCCTGAAACGCGTTCAGCAGCAGGAAGCGTCACGAGGAGCGGAGTGTGGCATACAACGCCTGGAGCCGTTCGAAGTGGTGCTCCGGTCCCCACAGCGCAGCCGCTTTGCGTCGCGCGTTGTGGCCGAGCGTGCGCGCGAGCTCGGGATCGTTCCAGATGCGCCTGATCTTGTCGGCGAGATCGACCCGGTTGCCGGGCTCGAAGAGCAGGCCGTCGACGCCGTCCTCGACGAGGTACTCGAGCGCACCGATGCGCGACGCGACCACCGGGATGCCGTGGCTCATCGCCTCGGCGCCCACGAGACCGAACGTTTCGAACCACAGACTCGGCACGACCACCATGCGCGCCGCGCGATAGAACGCGTCGAGCTCCTCGCGGCTGCGCGTGACGACCACGTGCACGTTGTCGGGAATCGCAACGTTCACCATGCTTTGCTCGTTGCGCGCGAGGCGGAACGGAAGGCCGGTCAGCCGCGCTGCCTCGATGAGGACGTCGATGCCCTTTTCCCGAGCGAATCGCCCGGCGAACGCGATGTAGTCGCCGTCCGCCGCTTCGGCCGATGTCGGGGGAATTGCCACGATCGGCGAGATCGTCGTGACTTTGGCCGGATCGATGCCGGCGTTTGCGACGATCCACTTCTTCGTAAACTCAGACGGCGCGATGAATCGCGTCACGTGCTTGTGGAAGATGCGCATCTTGCGCATCAGCGCGTTGTAGAGCGAGACGGTGACGCTCTCCGGGATGTTCTCGCGGCAGTTGTGTACCACGGCCCAATACTCATGGCCGCCCGTGCACTTCGCGCACGTCTTGCCGTCGCGCAGATGCGTGACGATCGGACAGGTGATGCGGTAGTCGACCACGGTCATCACGACGGGGATCCCGCGCTCGGAGCACACTGGCAGGATCCACGGCGAGACTAGCGGAAAGACTTCATGAATGTGCACGATATCGGGCTTGAAGCGGTCGAGCGCCGCACGAAACTCACGGACGGAATCGGGTGCGTAGAACGCGCTCATCCCGGCGCTGAGCCGACCCTTCAGATTCTTCGGCAGCGCTTCGCTGCTGCGCGTGAACACCTCGACCGAAACGCCGCTGGCCCGTGTCAGCTCGATCGTGCTGCGCGCAGCGTTGTCGGCGCCGCCGCCGCCACGGTGCTGGTTATAAGCATGAAGCACGCGGAGAGCGCGCGCTTCGCTTCGCGTGGCATCGCTCTCCTCGACACCGATGATTTGGACACTCATTCGTTCGCAGGTTATCGCGCAGCGTCACCGAGCTGCGTCATGTACAACGGGCGGCGGACGCGGCGGCGCGCGGCGCGATACGTCCGTGCAAACGGGCGAGAGAGAAGAAACGCGGTGGAGCCGTGCTTGAAAAGACGCACGACACCGGCGACTGCCGACCGCGCGTGCAGCATGTCCTGAAGCGCCACCAGCGTGTGATGGATGCGCCGGCGGCGCGCCGCGATCTG
>JADMIO011432845.1_pt1 | contig 14561 bp, 13 predicted proteins | sample 8958161 | NCBI WGS metagenome assembly JADMIO01 (sample SAMN16585339, study PRJNA669376) | soil metagenome | isolation source: Crop rotation soil | place: USA: Cullars Rotation, Alabama | collected 2011 | reverse complement strand
GGCTCGTGCTCGACCGCCGTGCCGTCCTCGGCGGCGCGGAGCACCCCGAGCAGCCTCCGCATGTCGCCCAGCGCGCCGCGGCCGGTCTCGGCGACGAGCCGCATGGTCTCTGCCGACCGTTCGGGCGCCGTCGGCGCGAGGCGCGCCGAGCCGTCCGCCAGCGTGATCATCACGGTCAGGCTGTGCGAGACGATGTCGTGCATCTCGCGCGCGATCCGGCTGCGCTCGGCCGCCGTGGCGATCTCGGCCTGCTGGTCGCGCTCGCGGGCCAGCTGGCGGGCGAGGTCGATCAGGGCGGCCAGGTAACGCCTCCTGCTGCCGACCGAGCTGCCGATCAGCACCGCGAATGCCGAGAGGACGAGCACGCCGAGGGCGACGATGATCGGGTCGCCCGGCCGCTGCGACAGGAAGCCGGTGGGCTGCAGCAGCCGGGCGGTCAGGATCGCCGCGCCGCTGACCACCGCCAGCACGCCGAAGGCGATCCAGGCCTCCCTCGCCGAGCGGTAGGCGGCCAGCGCGTACAGCGCCAGCATCGCGGGGAGGATGTCGGCCGACTCGGCGAAGACGATGGTCGCCGCAAGGGTGCCGATGGTGACGCCGAACACCACCGCCGGGTGGTGGCGCCGCGCGAACAGGGCGACGCCCGCGACCGCGGCCAGAATCGTCGTCGTGATGGTCTGCGGACCGGGATGGGCGAGCACCGTTGCGATGCCCACCGCGACGGTCGGGATCAGGTAGACGAGCGCGACCGCGGCGTCCACCAGCAGCGGGTGCGCGGCGAGGAAGCGCCGGACGGCCCCGGGCGGCCTCGGCAGTTCGAGGGCGCCCGGGGCCGCCGGGGGAGCGGATGCGGTGGAGGCGTCGGTCACGCGGTCGGTGTCGTCCTCACGCTGTCGTCCTCACGCAACCGCGCTCAGGCATCCCGGCGCTGCAGCAGCGCGCCGCCGACGACCAGCGCCACGAGCGCCCAGATCGCCACCGTGAGGACGTTGGCCCACGGCTCAAGCGTGCCGTTCGCGATGCCGGCCATGCCGCCGCCCGCGTTGCTGAGCAGGTAGTGCTCGGCGTCGGCGAGCCACTCGGTCTTGGTCAGGCTGGTGACGATGTTGGCGATGATCGGCAGCACCAGCAGCACGCCGAGCGCTGCGGCGATGCCGCCGGCGCTCGCCTTCACGATGGCGCCGACGCCGAGTGCGAACACCGAGACGAAGCCCAGGTAGGCGCCCGCGCCGAGGATCGCCCAGAGGGTGTCGGCCGAGAGCAGGTCGCCCTCGTAGCCCTTGCCGTTGAGCAGGGGCACGGCGATCGCCCAGGAGGCGGCCGACGCGATGATGCCCACGACGAACGAGACGACGAACAGCACCAGCGTCTTGGCCAGCAGCACCGGATAGCGGCGCGGCACGGCCGCGAAGGAGGAGCGGATCATGCCGGTCGAGAACTCGCCCGAGATGACGAGCACGCCGAGCACAGCGACGACGAGCGCCGAGAAGGTCAGCCCGGCGGTCGCCGCAGTGGTCACGAACATGTCGGCCTGCGCCTCCACGGCGGCCTGCTGCGGGCCGGGGACGCCGGAGGTCAGCACGTCCTTCGACGGGATGGAGGCCGACACCAGTGCCGAGACGCCGACGACGAGCACGATCGCGCTCGCGAGCGTCCAGAACGTCGAGCGCAGCGTGCGCAGCTTGATCCACTCGGAGCGGACGACGCGCGGGAAGCTGAGCCGCCCGAGGGACTGGTGGATGTGGCCGGTGGCCGGTGCGGTTGCGGTGCTCATCGGGTGACCTCCGTGCGGTATTCGACCTCGTCGTGGGTGAGTTCCAGGTAGGCCTCCTCGAGGGAGGCGCTGATCGGGGTGAGCTCGTGCAGCACGACGCCGGCGTGCGCGGCGGCCTCGCCCACCTGCGCGGCGGTGAGGCCGGAGACCTCCAGGAGCTGCGCCTCCACGCCGGTGATGGTCACGTCGGCGGAGGCGATCGCGTTGGCGAGCACCTCCGGCTGCGGCGTGCGCACGCGGACGGCGTTGCGGGTGGCCCCGGCGAGGATGTCGCCGACGGGGGCGTCCGCGAGGATGCGCCCGCGGCCCAGCACGATGATGTGGTCGGCGGTCTGCGCCATCTCGCTCATGAGGTGCGACGAGAGGAAGACCGTGCGGCCCTGCCCGGCGAGGTGCCGGGCGAACTGCCGCACCCAGAGCACGCCCTCGGGGTCGAGGCCGTTGACCGGCTCGTCGAGGATCAGCGTCGCCGGGTCGCCGAGCATGGCGGCGGCGATGCCGAGCCGCTGGCCCATGCCGAGCGAGAAGCCGCCGACGCGCTTGCCGGCGACGGCGTCGAGCCCGGTCAGGCCGATCACCTCGTGCACCCTGCGCTTCGGGATGCCGTGGGTCGCGGCCATCGCGAGCAGGTGCGAGTAGGCGGTGCGGCCGGTGTGCACGGCTTTCGCGTCGAGGAGGGCGCCGACCTCGGTCAGCGGGGAGCGGAGTTCCGCGTACCGCTTGCCGTCGATGGTGGCGCTGCCCGACGTCGGCCGGTCCAGTCCCATGATCATGCGCATGGTCGTGGACTTGCCGGCGCCGTTCGGGCCGAGGAAGCCGGTCACCCGGCCGGGCTGGATGGTCGCCGTGATGCCGTCGACGGCGGTCTTGCTGCCGAACGTCTTGGTGAGGCGGTCGAGTCGGATCATGCGTCCAACGCTAGGGGAGGGGACCCCGTCCCGTCATCGGCCCGTGGTACGAGACCGTGCCGGGACGGGGTCCCTCCGTGGTGCCGTGCGTTACGCCTGCGCGTCCCTGGCCTGAGCGGCCAGCGCGCGCTCCACGCCGGCGAGGTTCTCGACCACGAGGCGGCGGAGCGCTGCGGGCTCCTGGTTGGCCTCGAGCCAGGCCCGGGTGGCGTCGCGCAGCCCTGCGTTGGCGAGCGGAGCCGGGTACATGCCCGACACGAGGTACTCGGCGATCTTGTACGTGCGCGAGGCCCACACCTCCTGAAGCGCCGCGAAGTAGGGCTCGACGAAGGCAGCGAGCACCTGCTTGTCGGCCGCGCGCTGGAAGCCCATCCCGGTGAACCGCACGATGGTGTTCGGGAGGTCGTCCGACCCGAAGACCGAGTCCCACGCCGCCTGCTTGCCGGCGAGCGTCGGCATGCTCGCGCGCGCCTGGGCGGCGAACTGCGCGCCGTTGGCGGTGTTGTCGGCCGCGAGCGCTGCCGCGACCTCGTCCTCGCCCGCCGCGCCTCCCGCGACCAGGGCGATGAGCAGCTCCCAGCCCAGGTCGGTGTCGACCGTCAGGCCGGGGAGGGTCGTGCTGCCCTCGCGCAGGGCGGCGATCGTCGCGAGCTGCTCCGGCGTGGAGGCCAGCGCGGCGAAGAACTTGACGAACTGGAACTGCGCGTCGCTGCCGGCCTCTGCCTGCTGCGCGAGCTCCCACAGCGCGTCGGCCGCGTGCTCCGCCGTCTCCTGCTGACGCTCGGGAGCGACATAGGCGGTTGCCGCGAGCACCAGCTGGTTGAGCGTCGTGCGGATGGTCGTCGACTCGGTCTCCGGCGCGATGTTGCCGAGCACGAGCTTGACGTAGTCGCTCGCCGCGGTCTCGGCGTCGCGGGTGGCGTCCCACACGGCGCCCCAGACCAGCGAGCGCGCCAGCGGGCTCTCGATCGACGAGAGGTGGTCGATCGCGACCCGCAGCGACTCCTCGTCGAGGCGGATCTTCGCGTAGGCGAGGTCGTCGTCGTTGATCAGCACGAGCGCGGGCCGGCGGCGTCCGACCAGCTCGGCGACCTCTGTCCGCTCGCCGTCGACATCGAGCTCGACGCGGTGGTCGCGCACGAGCCTCCCGTCGACCAGCTCGTAGAACCCGATCGCGAGGCGATGCGGGCGGATCGTCGGGTAGTCGGCCGGGGCGGACTGCAGCACGGCGAAGGAGGTGATGGTGCCGTCGGCGTCGACCTCCAGCTCCGGCCGGAGCGTGTTGACGCCCGCGGTCTCGAGCCACTTGCCCGCCCAGTCGGTCAGGTCGCGGCCGCTCGTGGCCTCCAGCTCGACCAGCAGGTCCTTCAGCTCGGTGTTCGCGTGCGCGTGCTTCTTGAAGTACTGCGCGACGCCGGCGAGGAAGTCGTCCTGCCCGACCCACGCGACGAGCTGCTTGAGCACCGACGCGCCCTTCGCGTAGGTGATCCCGTCGAAGTTGACCTGCACGTCCTCCAGGTCGTTGATCGTGGCGACGATCGGGTGGGTGGATGGCAGTTGGTCCTGGCGGTACGCCCAGCTCTTCTCCATCGCGGCGAAGGTCGTCCAGGCCTCGGTCCACTCGGTGGCCTCCGCCGTGGCGAGCGTGGAGGCGTACTCGGCGAACGACTCGTTCAGCCACAGGTCGTTCCACCACTTCATGGTGACCAGGTCGCCGAACCACATGTGGGCCAGCTCGTGCAGGATCGTGACGACCCGGCGCTCCTTGATCGCGTCGGTCACCTTGGAGCGGAACACGTACGTCTCGGTGAAGGTCACCGCGCCCGCGTTCTCCATCGCGCCGGCGTTGAACTCCGGCACGAACAGCTGGTCGTACTTCTCGAACGGGTACGCGTAGTCGAACCGCTCCTCGTAGAACGCGAAGCCCTCGCGCGTCTTCTCGAACACGTAGTCGGCGTCGAGGTACTCGGCGAGGCTCTTGCGGGCGTACACGCCGAGCGGGATGGTGCGGCCGTCGCGGCTGGTCAGCTCGCTGTGCACGGACGCGTACGGACCGGCGACCAGCGCGGTGATGTAGGAGGAGATGACCGGGGTCGGCGCGAACGACCAGGTCTTCTTCCCCTCGCCGGCGTCGACCGGCTCGGGGGTGGGGGAGTTGCTCACGACCGCCCAGTGGGCGGGCGCGGTCACGGTGAAGGTGAACTCCGCCTTCAGGTCCGGCTGCTCGAACACGGCGAACATGCGCCGCGAGTCCGGCACCTCGAACTGCGTGTAGAGGTACACCTCCCCGTCGACCGGGTCGACGAAGCGGTGCAGGCCCTCACCGGTGTTGGTGTAGATCGCGTCGGAGACGACGACCAGCTCGTTCTGCTCCTGCAGCCCGTCGAGCCGGATGCGGACGCCGTCGCTCACCTGCGCCGGGTCCAGCTCGACGCCGTTGAGCGTCACCGAGTGCACGGTGCGGGTGATGGCGTCGATGAAGGTGGAGGCGCCGGCGGTCGCGTCGAACCGCGCGGTCGTGGTGCTGCGGAACGTCTCCGGCCCGGTGGTCAGGTCGAGCACGACGTCGTAACTGCGGGTGCGGACGAGCGACGCGCGCTCCTGGGCTTCGATGCGGGTGAGGTTCTCTCCTGGCAACGCTGACTCCTTGGACGAGGGATGACGACGTGGATCGTGTCCACCGGATCCACCTTAGTGATCCCGCATCGAGCGTCGGCGGCCTTCCCTAAACTGTCGCTATGCGCATCCATATCGCCACCGATCACGCCGGCCTCGACTTCAGCAGGCACCTGCAGGAGCATCTGAGCGCGGCGGGGCACGAGGTGGTCGATCACGGGCCGCAGGAGTACGACCCGATCGACGACTACCCCGCGTTCTGCATCAACGCGGCGAAGGCCGTGGTGCGCGACCAGCAGGCCGGGGTGGAGGCGCTGGGCGTCGTGTTCGGCGGCTCCGGCAACGGCGAGCAGATCGCGGCCAACAAGGTGCTCGGGGTGCGCGCCGCGCTCGTCTGGAACGAGAGCACCGCCGTCCTCGCCCGGCAGCACAACGACGCCAACGTCATCTCGATCGGCGCCCGCCAGCACACCGTCGAGGAGGCCACGCACTTCATCGACCTCTTCATCGCCGAGCCGTTCTCGCTCGAGGAGCGGCACGTGCGACGCATCGCCCAGCTCGCCGAGTTCGAGGCCACCGGCGACATCGCGGGCAAGAACGTGGACCGCTGATGCCTGAGGGCCACTCCGTCCACCGCATCGCGCGGCAGTTCGCCGTCAACTTCGTCGGGCGCCGCGTGGCGGTGTCGTCGCCGCAGGGGCGCTTCGCCGAGGGCGCGACGCGCATCGACGGGCGGGTCATGATCGACGCCAAGGCGATCGGCAAGCAGATGTTCCTGGAGTTCGACAACGGGCTGTGGCTGCGCGTGCACCTCGGCCTCTACGGCGCGTGGGACTTCGCCGGCGACATCAGCATCGACCCCACGATCGCGAGCGCGAACGGGCGGATGGGCCAGACCAACCAGCGCGGCACCGACCTCGGCGGCGGCTCCGGCGACGACCGGGTCTTCGACGACGCCGGCGAGAACTCCCTCCACTCGATCGGTGCGCCCCGCCGCACGCGGCTGCGCATGGCGGAGTCCGAGAAGGTGGAGGCGGAGATCACCACGTTCCCGCCCGAGCCGATCGGGCAGGTGCGGGTGCGCCTCCTCACCGACACCGCGGTGGCCGACCTGCGTGGGCCGACCGCGTGCGAGGTGCTCGACCCGGCCGAGGTCGACGCGGTGATCGCGAAGCTCGGACCCGACCCGATGGTCGACTCCGGGCCCGAGGCGGAAGAGCGGTTCGTCACGACCGTCCGCAAGAAGCAGACCTCCATCGCCCTGCTGCTGATGGACCAGAGCGTCGTGAGCGGCATCGGCAACGTGTACCGCGCCGAGCTGCTGTTCCGGGCCCGGCAGAACCCCCACACCGCGGGCAAGAAGGTGCCGGTCGAGACGCTGCGCGAGCTCTGGCGCGACTGGGTGCGGCTGCTGCATATCGGCGTCGAGACCGGCCAGATGATGACCATGGACGACCTCGACGACGAGGCGTACCGCAAGGCGATGGCCAGCCGTAACGACCGGCACTGGGTGTACAAGCGCGAGGGCCTGCCGTGCCGGGTCTGCGGCACCCACATCGTCATGGAGGAGCTGGGCGGCCGCAAGCTGTACTGGTGCCCAAAAGATCAGAAGTAACAGCGGATCAGAAGTAACAGCGGATCAGAAGTAACAGCGGACCAGGAGTAAGAGGAGTCGCGCGATGCGCCAGAACCCGAGCTTCACGCTCACCGACCCCGCCGAGCTGAAGCGGCTCGTGCGCGAGAACCCGTGGGCCACGTTCGTGAGCCACACGGCGGAGGGCCTGGTCGCCTCCCACTACCCGGTGATCCTCGACGACACGCGGGAGGAGCTCAGCCTCCTCAGCCATGTCGGCCGTCCCGACGAGCAGCTGCACGAGCTGGGCGAGCACGAGCTGCTCGTGATCGTGCAGGGGCCGCACGGCTACATCTCGTCGTCCTGGTACGACGAGAACCCGGCCGTGCCGACCTGGAACTTCATCGCCGCGCACTTCAGCGGCGTGCCCGAGCTGCTCAGCCCGGAGGAGAACCTCGACGTGCTCGAGCGGCTCGTCGACCACTTCGAGCGCGAGCTGCCGTCGCCGCGACGGATGCGCGGCACGCTGCAGGACTCGGCGTACGCCGACCGCATCTCGTCGGGCACCGTCGGCCTCCGCCTCACGCCCACGAAGGTGGTCGCCAAGCAGAAGATGAGCCAGAACCGGCCCGACCACATCGTCGACACGATCATGACCGAGCTGGCCGGTGACGGGCCGTACGCGAGCGCCGGCCTGCTGCGCGAGATGCAGCTGGTGCACGAGCGCCGTCGCGCGGCCCGATGACCGGCGGCGCAGCGGAGGCTCCCGGGCCCGACGCTCCCGCGACCCTCGTCCTGACCTCGGCCCGCCTCGTCGGCGCGACAGAGCCCGTCGACATCGTCCTCGCGGAGGGCCGCATCGTCGCGGCCGGTCCGGAGGCGGGCGCCCGCATCGGAGCGGCGGCGGAGCGCGTCGACCTCGGTGGCCGCTGGGTCGTCCCCGGGCTGTGGGACGAGCACGTGCACTTCACCCAGTGGGCGCAGACCGCACGCCGGCTCGACGTGTCTCGCGCGGCCTCGGCGGCGGAGGCGGCCGCCCTCGTGCGCCGGCGTGCCGCGGCGGAGCCCGGCGAGGAACCCCTGATCGGCTTCGGCTTCCACGACGCGCTCTGGCCCGACGAACCGACGCGGGCGCTGCTCGACGCCGCCGCCGGCGACCGCCCGGTCGTCCTGATCGCGGGCGACCTCCACTGCTCCTGGCTGAACTCGGCGGCGGCGGCCGCGTTCGCGCCGGGCAGCGCGGAGGCCCTGCTGCGGGAGGATGCGAGCTTCGCCGTGACGAGCCTCCTCGCCACCGCCGACGACGCGACCCTCGACCGCTGGGCCGCCGAGGCCGCCACAGCAGCGGCGCGTCGCGGCGTCGTGGGCGTGGTGGACCTCGAGTACGGCTGGAACCTCGACACCTGGGTGCGCCGCATCTCCGCCGGCCAGCAGGCGCTCCGGGTGGAGTTCGGCGTCTACAGCGACGACCTCGAGCGGGCGACCGGCCTGGGCCTGCGCACCGGGAGGATCGTGGAGGGCACCCGCGGCCTCCTCGCGGTCGGCCCGTTCAAAGTCATCTCCGACGGGTCGCTCAACACCCGGACGGCGCTCTGCCGGCACGCCTACCCCGACGGCGGCCACGGCGTCGCGAACCTGACGCCGGAGGAGCTGGTCGCGCGGACGCGCTTCGCCGCCCGTCACGGTCTGACGCCCGCCGTGCACGCCATCGGCGACGAGGCCAACCGGCTCGCACTCGACGCGTTCGAGGAGGTCGGCGTCGGCGGCCGCATCGAGCATGCGCAGCTGATCGCCCCGGAGGACGTGCCCCGCTTCGCCCGGCTCGGCGTGGTCGCGAGCGTGCAGCCCGAGCACGCGATGGACGACCGGGACGTCGCCGATCGGCTGTGGGCGGGCCGCACCGCCGACGCGTTCCCGCTCGCGAGCCTCCTGCGCGGGGGCGCCCGTCTCGCCTTCGGCTCGGACGCGCCGGTCGCCCCGCTCGACCCGTGGGCCGCGATCGCGGCCGCGGTCGGCCGCACCCGCGACGGCCGCGAGCCGTGGCATCCCGAGCAGGCGATCCCGATGGAGGCCGCCCTCACCGCCTCCACGCGCAGCACCGTCGCGCCGGGGGAGCCCGCCGACCTCGCCGTGCTCGACCGCGACCCGCTCGCGGCGAGCCCCGACGAGCTGCGCGCGATGCCGGTGGCGGCGACGCTGCTGGGCGGCCGCTTCACGCACGACGCGCTCGCCTGAGCCGCCGCGCCTCCCCACAACTCCGGAGCCGCGCTGCGGGGGCGGCCGAGTCTCCGGAGTTGCGGTCGCGCGCCCGGCGTGTCGGGCTGAGTCTCCGGAGTTGCGCCTCCGGACCGTAACTCCGGAGGTCGGCCCACTGTCCCGGCGCGTCGCGCCGCAAACGCAGAACGGGCCGCCACCCGAAGGTGACGGCCCGTTTCGAGGCTGCGCGACTGCGCGACTGCCGCATCCCGCTTACTCGCTGATGTGCGCGAACAGGAACCAGCGGTCCTTGTCGAGGCCGCGGGCGATCTCGATGGCGACGTCCTGGCTGGTCTGGTCGAGCTCGTCCAGCTCCTTCACCGCGGTGTTGACGCTGGCGAGGGCCGCGTCGATCTGCGCGATGACCTCCGCGATCGACTCGTTCGCCGGGCGGAAGCCGGCGGTCAGCTCCGGAGTGGTGGTCTTGGCGGCCACGGTCGCGAGCCGGGCGTCGACGGGGAGGCCGAGGGCCACGATCCGCTCGGCGGCCAGGTCGGCCCAGTCCTGCGCGTGGTCGACGATCGTGTCGAGGAGCTCGTGCACGCCGATGAAGTTGGCGCCGCGCACGTGCCAGTGCGCCTGCTTGCCGTTGACGACGAGCGCCGTCAGGTCGAGCACGACCGGGGTGAGGAACTGCGCGACGCCGGCGGCGACGTCGGGGTTGGAGACACTACGGGGTGCGGCGATGTCGGTCATGAGGGTGCGTCCTTTCGTCTGCCTGCTCCAACGGTAGCGACGCCGCCGTGTTCCCACCACGAAGCGAAGGCTGCGCTAACTAAGGAATGCCTGGCCTCACCGCTGTTCCGCCCGGCGTGCGAGGCGCGTCCGGGGGATATCCCCCCACCCGTTCGGGCGGGCCGCCGGATACTCCGCGCCGCTCCCGGTCGCGAGGCTGGAGGACATGATCCACCGACTACGCCGCCCCCGCGCCGCGCTCCTCTCCCTCGGCCTCGCCCTCGCGCTGGCGACCGGCGTCGCCGGCACGCTCGTCGCCTGCAGCGGCACGGGCGCCGGCCGCATCGACACGACCGGGAAGGTCGCCTTCGAGACCGCGCTGCCCATCCCTCCACTGGCCGAGAGCACCACCGGCGCCGACGGCGAGAAGGTGTTCGAGCTGGATGCGCAGGCCGGCACCACCGAGTTCCGGGCGGGCGTGAAGACCACCACGTGGGGCTTCGACGGCCCGTACCTGGGCCCGACGATCGTGGCCGACCGCGGCGACCGGGTGCGCATGCGCGTCACCAACCACCTCACCGAGGAGACCAGCGTGCACTGGCACGGCATGCACCTCCCCGCGCGGATGGACGGCGGCCCCCACCAGCTGGTGTCGCCGGGTGAGGTGTGGGAGCCGCACTGGCGCGTCGATCAGCCCGCCGCGACCCTCTGGTACCACCCGCACCTGCACGGCCGCACCGAGCAGCACGTGCAGCTGGGCATGGCGGGGCTCTTCCTGATCCGTGACGAGGTGGAGGCCGGGCTCGCCCTGCCGCGCCGCTACGTCGTCGACGACATCCCGGTCGTGGTGCAGGACAAGCGGTTCGACGCCGAGGGGCAGCTCACCGACGACGTGAGCGGCTTCATCGGCCCGATCGGCGACACGCTGGTCGTCAACGGCGCCGTCGGCCCCTACCTCGACGTGACGACGGAGGCCGTGCGCCTCCGGCTGCTGAACGCCTCCCCGGCCCGCACCTACGACTTCGCCCTGGCGGGCGCGGGCGCCGCAGAGCGCCCCTTCGACCTCATCGCCACCGACGGCGGCCTGCTCGCCGCGCCCGTCACGGCGACGCACGTACGGCTGTCGCCGGGCGAGCGGGCCGAGATCGTCGTGCGGCTGAGCCCGGGGGAGCGCGTCACCCTCCGCTCCCTCCCGCCGGACCTCGGCCTCGACGGCCCGCTGCCGGCCATGAACGCGGGTGCGGACACCCTCGACGTGCTGCAGCTGCGGGCCGCCGCCTCCCTCGAACCGTCGGCGCCGACGCCTGCCGCCCTGGCCCCGATCGAGCGGTGGCGGGAGGCGGACGCTGCGACGACCCGCACCTTCCGGCTCGACGGGCACCAGATCAACGGCCGGAAGATGGCGCTCGACCGCATCGACGAGACCGTCGAGGTCGGGCGACTGGAGCGCTGGATCGTCACGAACACGATGGACCTGCCGCACAGCTTCCACGTGCACGACGTCCAGTTCCAGATCGCCTCGATCGCGGGAGCGCCGCCGCCGGCCGAGCTCGCCGGGTGGAAGGACACCGTGTACCTGCCGCCGCAGACCGAGTTCCACCTCCTGATGCGGTTCGCCGACTACACCGACCGCGACGCGCCGTACATGTACCACTGCCACCTGCTCGACCACGAGGACCACGGGATGATGGGCCAGTTCGTCGTCGTCCGCCCTGGCCAGAGCGCCGGCACCCCGCCCACCGACACGACCGCGCCCTCCGGGGGCCGCGGACCACGACAGGAGAACGACCATGACCACTGAGAGCAGCCCCACTCCGCCCGCGAAGGCCCGCACGGCTCCGGCGTCTGCCACGCTGGACACCGTGACCACGGCCGCTTCCCCCGCTCCGGCCGCGACGGAGCCGCGCACCACCTACGGCTCGCTGTGGCGCGGAGTGCCGCGCGAGCTCGGCTTCCTCGTCCTCACCATGCCCATCGCGATCGTGGGGCTGTCGGTCCTGCAGACCTTGTTCTGGACGGGCGTCGGCACGCTCGTCATCTACATCGGCATCTTCATCCTGGTCGCCACCTTCTACACCGCACGCGCCTTCGGGACCGTGGAGGTCGTCCGCCTGCGCTGGGCGGGCCGGCGCGAGATCACGCGTCCGCACTGGGAGCCGACGAACCGGCCGGCCTCGTTCTGGCGGGCGCTGTTCGGCCCCTTCGTCAACGGCCACTATTGGCTGTACCTGCTGCACGGCCTCCTGATCAACCCGATCATCAGCATCCTCAGCTGGACCCTCACGATCGTCTGGCTCTCGGTCGCGCTCGGCGGTCTGACCGGGTGGATCTGGGAGCCGTTCGTGCCGCAGGGCGACCGCGACTTCTTCCTCTCCAGCACCATCGTCGACTTCGTGTTCCAGACCCGCTCGACCTTCGACCCGCTCGTCGGCGATCGCGTCCTGTACGTCATCGCGGGCGCCGCCTTCGCGGCCACCTTGCCGTTCCTCACCCGCGGCCTCACCCTCCTGCACGACGTGATCGCCCGCGGGATGCTGGGCGCGTGGCAGTCGGAGGCGTTGAAGCGGGAGGTCGCCGACCTGTCCGCCTCGCGCGGCGCCGCCGTCGCCGCCGAGGACTCGTCGCTGCGCCGCCTCGAGCGCGACCTGCACGACGGCCCGCAGCAGCGGCTGATCCGCCTGCAGATGGACATCGCCGCCGCCGAGCGCAAGCTCGCCGACGACCCGGAGGCCGCCGCGGCGCTGCTAGCCGAGGCGCGTCAGCAGGCGGGCGACACGCTGGAGGAGCTGCGCGCGCTGTCCCGCGGCTTCGCGCCTCCGCTGCTCCAGGACCGCGGTCTGCAGGCCGCCGCCGAGTCGCTCGCCGCCCGCAGCCCCATCCCCGTCACAGTGGAGTCGTCGCTGGCGCCGGGGGAGCGGTTCGCTCCGGAGACCGAGCGCAACGCCTACTACGTGCTGGCCGAGCTGGCCGCGAACCTGGCCAAGCACTCGGGTGCGACGCAGGCGCGGCTGTTCCTCGACCGCACGGGCGGCGCGACCGGACCCCTGCTGGAGGTGTGGCTCACCGACAACGGCCGCGGCGGCGCCGCCGAGGTGCCCGGCCACGGCCTGAGCGGCCTCGACGAGCGGGTGCGCGGTCTGCGCGGCGAGCTCGTCGTGGAGAGCCCGGTCGGCGGGCCGACGCGCGTCGGGGCCCGGTTCCCGCTGGGCTGAGCGGGGCACTTACTCGCCGCGTCCGTCACCCCTCCCGCCCCTAGGCTGGAGGGGTGACGGACTCCCGCCCCCTGCGCCTCGTGGTCGCCGACGACTCCGTACTGCTCCGCGAGGGCCTCCTCCGACTCTTCGACGAGGCCGGCTTCGACACCGTCGGCGCGTTCGGCGACGCGGACACGCTCCTGGAGGCGCTGCCCGACCTTGACCCGGACGTCGCCGTGCTCGACGTCCGCATGCCGCCCACCTTCCGCGACGAAGGCGTGCGTGCCGCCCTCCGCCTGCGTGCCGAGCACCCGCGGTTGGGTGTGCTGCTGCTGAGTCAGTACGTGGAGGGCACGTATGCGCAGGAGCTGCTGGCCGGCGGCAAGGGCGGCACCGGCTACCTCCTCAAGGACCGCATCGCCTCCCTCGACGAGCTGCGCGACGCGATCACCCGCGTCGCCGCCGGCGGCACCGTGCTCGACCCGGAGGTCGTGCGCCAGCTCCTGACCCGCCGGACGGACCCGATCGCCGCCCTGACGCCGCGCGAGCGGGAGGTGCTGACCCTGATGGCGGAGGGCCGCACGAACGCGGCCATCGCCTCCCGGCTCTACATCGGCGTCGGCGCGGTGGAGAAGAACGTGACCTCGATCTTCCAGAAGCTCGCCCTCGAGGACTCGGGCGACGACCACCGCCGGGTGCTGACGGTCCTGGCCTACCTGCAGCTCTAGCCTCCGGCAGCGCGCCGGGTGTTGGATGACCGCATGGCAGGTTTCGACGACATCACCAAGAAGGCCCAGGAGTTCCTGAACGACGACAAGGTGAAGGACGCCCTCACCTCCGAACAGGCCGAGGACATCAGCGACAAGCTCCTCGACGGCGTCGCCGGGGCGGCCAACAAGGTCACCGGCGGCAAGTTCGAGGACAAGATCGAGGGGGCGCGAGACGCGGCGGACAAGAAGGTGGGGGACGAGTAGTTCCCCGAGTCAACGGAGGGGATGACGGGAATCGAACCCGCGTAATCAGTTTGGAAGACTGAGGCTCTACCATTGAGCTACATCCCCGAGGCGCGTCCTGGCGGACGGCCGACGACCATCGTAGTACACGGCGGGGGTCGGCCGGGTGCAGTAGACTCTTGCGAGGTCTTTCGCACCGTCGAAGCCGGGGCGTAGCTCAGCTTGGCTAGAGCGCCCGCTTTGGGAGCGGGAGGTCGCAGGTTCGAATCCTGTCGCCCCGACGAGGACCTCGTTCCTTGCGAGAAGACCATCGTCCGCAGACCCAGGAGAACCCAGACATCGTGAAGACCACGGTCGAGAAGCTCAGCCCCACCCGTGCCAAGCTCACCATCTCGGTGACGCCGGAGGAGCTGAAGCCGTCCATCGCCCACGCGTACGAGCACATCGCCGAGCAGGTGACCATCCCCGGTTTCCGCAAGGGCAAGGTGCCGCCGCCCATCATCGACCAGCGGGTCGGCAAGGCCGCCGTCCTCGAGCACGCGGTCAACGAGGGTCTCCTTTCCAGCACATTGGGATCCTAAGCTTAGAATTCCACGTGGACAAGTTGTCGCG